>ERZ857801.1116-NODE-1116-length-30798-cov-5.904726_pt1 | contig 30798 bp, 25 predicted proteins | sample MGYA00519762_ERZ857801 | MGnify/ENA primary metagenome ERZ857801 (study PRJEB31778, sample SAMEA3449368) | human gut metagenome | biome: human gut; feature: human-associated habitat; material: faeces | place: United Kingdom | collected 2010/2012 ...
GGGCGGCGCTCCCCGGCCCCCTCAGCCACTCCCCCTGGGCTCTGGCATAGGCCTGGGCCCGGGCGGCGATGGTGCGGCACTCCCGCAACTGGTCCTGGAGGACCGGCACCATGGCCCGGCTCTGGGGCAGGCCCATGGCCTGGGGCAGCGTCCCCACCCCCATGGCCGCGGTCTTGTGGATAAAAGCCAAAAATGTCCGTTCATCGTTCACAGCACGCCCCTCCTCTCCGGGCTAGATTGCGTCAAAATAGACATATCATACGAGAAAGTTCCGGAATTTAAGGAAGATATAGGCGGAGCAGCCAATCCTCTCTCCCTTGCATCGGACGGCTGTGCAGGAGTATAATAAGTTTGTGAACGACGGCGCTCATGGAGAGCGCCGCCTTGTCTTTTTCAGGAAGGAAGTGCGCGGGGATGGAACCCATACTGAGCGGCCTGCACGAGGAGTGCGGGGTATTCGGCGTCTACGATCCAAAGGGCGGATGCGCCCAAACCACCTATTACGGGCTGTACGCCCTCCAGCACCGGGGGCAGGAGGCCTGCGGCATCGCGGCCATCAACGGCCGGGAGCAGTCCTTTTACAAGGACGTGGGTCTGGTGAGCGAGGTCTTTGACAAGGAGACCCTGGACAGGCTCAACGGCACCATGGCGGTGGGCCATGTGCGCTACGCCACCACCGGGGCCGGCGAGCGGGAGAACGCCCAGCCCCTGACCATCAAGTATGTGAAGGGCACCCTGGCGGTGGTCCACAACGGCAATCTGGTGGGGGTGGACCAGCTCCGCCGGGACTTTGAGTACAAGGGGGCCATTTTCCACACCACCAGCGACTCCGAGCTCATCGCCTATGCCATCGCCCAGGCCCGGCTCCACTGCCGCAGCGTGGAGGACGCGGTGTGCTACGCCGCCAGGAATTTGAAGGGTGCCTTCTCCCTGCTGGTCATGTCCCCCCGGAAGCTCATCGCCTGCCGGGACCCCTGGGGCTTCCGCCCCCTGTGCATGGGCCGGAAGGGGGACGCCATCCTGTTCGCCTCCGAGTCCTGCGCCATCGCCAGCGTGGGGGGCGAGCTGGAGCGGGAGCTGGAGCCCGGGGAGATCGTGGTGGTGGAGGACGGCCAGGTGCGCTCCATCCGGGACAACTGCCGGGGGCTGTCCCACATGTGCATCTTTGAGTATATCTACTTCGCCCGCCCCGACTCGGTGATCGCCGGGCAGTCGGTCCACCAGGCCCGGGTGAACGCGGGAAAGCTCCTGGCTCAGGAGCACCCGGTGGAGGCCGACCTGGTCATCGGGGTGCCCGACTCCGGCCTGGACGCCGCCCAGGGCTACGCCCAGGAGAGCGGCATCCCCTACGGGGTGGGATTTGTGAAAAACCGCTATGTGGGCCGCACCTTCATCACCCCCGACCAGGCCAGCCGGGAGCAGGCGGTGCGCATCAAGCTCGCCGCCCTGAGCAGCGAGGTGGAGGGCAAGCGGGTGGTCATGGTGGACGACTCCATCGTCCGTGGGACCACCAGCCGCCAGATCATCACACTGCTGCGGGAGGCGGGGGCCAAAGAAGTCCATATGCGCATCTCCGCGCCCCCCTTCGTCTCCCCCTGCTACTTCGGCACCGACATTCCCAACAAGGACCGGCTCATCGCATGCAGCCACACGGTGGAGGAGATCCGGGAGCTCACCGGGGCGGACAGCCTGGGCTACCTCTCCCTGGAGCACCTCCACCAGCTGGCCCCCGACGCCCGGTGCGGCTTCTGCGACGGGTGCTTCACCGAGCGCTACCCCATCCCGGTCTGACGGGCCGGCATGCAAGAATGCCGCTGCTTTCCCGCCGCGCAGCGGCGGAAAAGTCCTCGCGGAACGCTTTGCTGTGCAGGGCATTTAGGGCGTCCGACCCCACTCGAGGCGGGCTGCCGCCCCTTTGCGCTCCCCCGCCAAAACTCGGGCTGACTCGTCTTGGCAGAGTTTTTTAACAAACTGAAAAACCGCCTGCATCTCGCATGCAGGCGGTTTTTTACAAAAGGAGACTCCGCCCCTCGTGGAACGGAGTATCATACAGTGAGCTAATTTGTATGTAATCTTTGTAATCCTGTCCGACGGCTCACTCGCCGGCCAGCGCCTCCTGAAGGGCCTTGATGCACTTGGGGCAGATATTTTTCCCGTGGTAGACGATCACGTCCTTGGCGTCGTCACAGAAGATGCAGGCGGGCTGATACTTCTTCAACACGATGGCAGGACCATCCATGTAAATTTCCAGGGAATCCTTCTCCGCAATGTCCAGGGTGCGGCGCAGCTCAATCGGGAGTACGATACGGCCTAATTCGTCCACTTTTCGCACAATACCGGTAGATTTCAAGTTAAACCATCCTTTCCTTGTCGCCAGTCGTCAATGAGAGAACCATCGAGACGGCACGGAATCTGTAAAAGAATACCGAAAACGGCAAATCTAATTATACTACAAAGATTGATTCTGTCAACCACATATGTGAAAATATTGCAAAAACCGACAAATTATTTCTTATGCCCTCCTTAAAACAAAAAATAGCCACAAATTTTGTCGAACAGAATTGGGTATTATTTCCGAAATCACCTCCGTATAAATGGGACGAGAGGGGGCTGGCCGAATGACGATGGCGTGGATCTGGACGGGAATGGCAGTCCTGTCCATTTTGTGCGGCCTGGCCACGGGCCGGGGGGATCTGGTGGCCGCCGCCGCGGTGGAGGGGGCTCAGGCGGCGGTGGAGCTGTGCGTTTCCATCGCGGGCATGCTGTGCCTGTGGACCGGGGTGATGGAGATCATGCGCCGCTCCGGTCTGGCGGAGGGGCTGTCCCGGCTGCTGCGGCCGGTGCTGTCCGCCCTGTTCCCCCAGGTGTCCGGGGACCGGGGGGTGATGGACAGCATCTCCGCCAACGTGTCCGCCAATCTGCTGGGGCTGGGCAACGCTGCCACCCCCCTGGGCATCGAGGCGGTGCGGCGGATGGAGCGAAAGAGCCCCGGGACGGCGTCGGACGCCATGTGCATGCTGGTGGTGTGCAACACCGCCTCCATCCAGCTGATCCCCACCACCGTGGCCTCGGTGCGGGCGGCGGCGGGGAGTTCGTCCCCCTTCGACATCCTCCCCGCCGTGTGGCTGGCCTCCGCCCTGTCGGTGGGGGTGGGGATTACCGCCTGCAAGCTCTTCGCCCGGATCTGGAGGGATTGAACTTGGGACTGCTCTTTACCATGATCGCCCCCCTGATCATCGCCGGCGTGGCCCTGTACGGCGTGGGGCGGGGCGTGGACGTGTACGACGCGCTGATCCACGGGGGTGGGGAGGGGCTGGAGGTCCTCCTGCGCATCGTCCCCTCCCTCATCGCCCTGATGACGGCGGTGTATATGCTCCGGGCCTCCGGAGCCCTGGAGCTGGCCGCCCAGGTCCTGACCCCCCTGCTGGACCGGGCGGGCATCCCCGCCCAGCTCCTGCCCCTGATGCTGGTGCGGCCCATCAGCGGCTCCGCCGCCCTGGGGGTGGGGGCGGAGCTCATCCAGTCCTGCGGCCCGGACTCCTACCTGGGCCGGGTGGCGGCGGTGATGCTGGGCTCCACCGAGACCACCTTCTACACCATCGCCGTCTACTTCGGGTCGGTGGGCGTCTCCCGCACCCGGTACGCCATCCCGGCCGCCCTGTGCGCCGACCTCACCGGCTTTCTGGCCGCCGCCTGGGCGGTGCGGCTGTGCTTCGGCGTGGGCTGAGAAATTCTCCCTCCAACCATGGGAGAAACTGGGGCCAGAGTTGTACGTTTCCGTGCAAATAGGGCTGCGTTACAGTAACAGTTACAGTAATAGTTACAGTCACAGTTACTGTAATAGTCAAAGTAAATGTTATTGTCACTGTTATAGTTACAGTGCCGCCTCCGGCGCGGCGCCCGCGGGAACGCGGGGAGAGAGAAGGAGTGTTTTTTTGAGGGGCGCGGAAGGACAGCGGCCTCAGGACAAGTCAGCGCAGGAATAACGCACAGGGCGGGAGCATTATTTCAGATGCTCCCGCCCTGTCTTACTGATTCAGAAATCGCTGTCTTTCCGGCAATCCCTCAGGAAATAAATGCGCACACTAACTGAGTCTCGCGTCTCACGCCGCAGGTTCATCGAACATCACCGCGTCAGCCAGGTCGCCATTGGCATTTGATATTTCTGGGTCTGCCATCGACACTGGAGCATTGCGCTTCACGATTTCTTCTCCTGTGAAATCCCATCCGCCGGCAGCATTTATTTCGTTTGTATTCACCATGACTTCCATGCCATTATACATGAATCTTAACCAACCTTCTCCAGCGATCACCTCTTCTCCTACCAAGTACTCATAATCGTCGACCCCGATCAAAGAAAAGAAATCTTCAAAGGACATCTCATCTTCCATATCTGGAAAAAGTACGCCGGCGGTTGTGAGAAAACCAGCGCATTTCAGCTGGTCTTCACATTCGTTCATGGCCTTTTCCGCATCGCCGCTCTGTGCTCCAAAAAAGTAATAAACAAATTCCGCCTCCGGCTCCCCAAAGCATACCGCGGCAGAATCCGGGAATCCGCCCGGCCTTACGATCAATTCCCCCTCAGGATGCTCATTTTTTAATTCACTGAGCGTTTTTCCGATGTCATCAAAAAATTCAGGTGTCTGGCCGCTGGGGGCCGTGGGTGCACAGGCAGAACATGCGAAGGATGCAAGCAGAGCTATGGCTGCAAGGGCCGCATTTCGTCTCATAATAATCTCCATTCCGCAGTATTACACTGCTATTTCCTTTCGGAATGTACTCGAGGTTTTTGGAAGAAATACACAGATAGAACAATGCATGGTTGAGTGAATGATAGCATGCATCACAGCAAAAAGCAAGGATTGGGACCGCTGCTTCCAATTCGGTTCCATCGGAGCACAGGGAAAGCACGTCAAAAACCGCAGAGCGCTGCCGCTCCGCGGTCCTGATTTCTATGCCGGCACGCCGGTCACCACGCCGCCGTGATCTCCACCTGGAAGGTGCGGCCGTTCACCGTCACCTGATAGCTCCCCGCCAGCTCCCGCCGGAACATCTGCTCCAGGCGGTCGTACTCGGAAAGCCGGGTCAGATAGAGGCGCTGGGCCTCCTCCACCGTGACCGCCTGGAACCGGATCTCCGCCCCCGGCGGGCACTGGGCCACCAGGGGGATATCCACCGTGATCACGTTGGCAATCTTGGTGTAGCCCCCAGACCCCTGGTGCTCGCTCATCATAATCATGGGTTCTCCGCTGCCCGGGACCTGCACCGCCCCCAGGGGGATGCCGTCGCTGATGATGTTGGGGTCGCCGCTGTGCTCAATCTTCGGGCCGGACAGCCGGCACCCCATGCGGTCGGACTTGTCCGTGACGGTGAAGGTGCTGTGATAAAAGGTGTCCAGCCCCCGCTGGGAGAAGCGGTCCTCCTGGGGGCCGGGGATCACCCGGACGGTGATGCTGCGGGAAAAGGGCGGCTGAGGCGGCAGCCGCCGGAGGCCCTGGTTGGCCACCTCGGTCCGGGGGGCGGCCAGGGGCAGCAGGTCCCCGGTCTGGAGCTTCCGCCCCTGAAATCCCCCCAGGGAGGACCGCAGGAGGGTGGACTTGCTGCCGTAGAGGACCGGCACATCGAACCCGCCGGCCACCGCCAGATAGGCCCGGCAGCCGGACCGGGCGGCCCCGAACTGGAGGACGCTCCCCGCCGGGGCGGTGACGGCGCAGCCCCAGGGCACCATCTCGCCGTCCAGACGGGCCCCCATGTCCGCGCCGGTGACGGCAAAGACACAGCCCCGGGTAAACTGGAGCCTGGGCCCCAGCATGGTCATCTCCAGCACCGCCTCGTCCCGGTCATTGTCCACCAGCAGGTTGGCCAGGCGCATGGAGTGCAGGTCCATGGCCCCCGCCGGGGACATGCCGATGCGCTGGTGTCCGAAGCGGCCCTGGTCCTGGACGGTGGTGAGCAGGCCGGGCTGCAAAACCTGGATTCCCATGGTCACATTCCCTCCTTCCACTCATAGGTGACGGGCCGATACTGGCCGGCCAGGGCCAGCTTTCGGATGCGGGCGTACTCCTGGGGGTTGATGGGCACAAACCGGACCCACTGCCCGGACTGGCAGTAGGAGGCGGGCTCCCGGCGGGTGTCGTAGAGGAGCACCGGGGTGCGGCCGATGACCTGCCACCCGCAGGGCAGGTCGAAGCCGTTGAGCACCGTCTGGTCCGCCCAGATGGCGATGGACCCCTGGGGAATCCTGGTGCGGGGCACCTCCCGCCGGGGGACGGTGAAGGATTTCTCCGGGTTTCCCACATAGGAGTGCCCGATGGCAAAGGCCTGGAAGTAGACGTAGCACAAGTTTTGGGTGTGGCGGCGGATAAACTCCTCCCGGCTTATGTGCTCAAAGGCCAGAACCTCCTCCAGGTCGGGGGCGGTCTCCCGCCCGTCCCAGCCGTCGTACCGCGGCGCGTCCGGCTCCAGGTCCACCTCGCCCCCGTAGAGGACGGGCAGCTCAATCACCTGACTGCCCGCCCCGCCGCCGGAGACCGGCCGCCCCCGCTCCTGAAGCACCCGGTCCCGCAGGGCCTGGTAGGAGATCACCTCCGGGCGGTAGTGGATGATCAGGGTCCGGTAGGTGGGCACCGTCTCCACCACGCCGGGGATGGCCGCCGCCCGCAGCAGCTCGTCCAGAGCGTGGACCTGCTGGTTGACCCGGACGCTGATCTCCTCCGCAAACTCCGCGCTGAGGGCACAGTCCCCCACCGGCTTTACCGCAAAATCAAGCATAGCGTCACCCCTCCTCCGCAGGACCCGGCACTGCGGTCCGGCCCCGCGGCATGGTTCTCTCCTCCGCCGGGGCCGCGGACTTTCAGAAAGCGCCGCCCCGGAGAGAAGAACAGTTGATTCCAGGTTCAATATACCAAAGGGGCTGCGGCAGTGTCCAATATGTAAAACGAATGAGAATATATCGTTTTTCATATAGGGGCCGCCGGAGGATTTTTCCAAGAAAGCGACATAAGGATCAGGGCCGCGCCTCCGCGCGGCCCTGATCCTTATGTCAAGCTATGGAATGATTTAAAAGCTCTTGGCCACCTCAACGATATGCTCGGCGGACAGGCCGAACTGCTTGAGCAGGGCTCCGGCGGGGCCGGAGTGGCCGAACTCGTCGTTGACGCCGATGCGGCGCACGGGGGTGGGCAGCTTCTCGCTCAGCACGCCGCACACGGCCTCGCCCAGGCCGCCCAGGATGTTGTGCTCCTCGCAGGTGATGATCTTGCCGCACTCCTTGGCCGCCTTCAGCACCAGCTCCTCGTCCAGGGGCTTGATGGTAGCCATGTTGATGACCCGGGCGGAGATGCCCTCCTCTTTCAGGGTCTTGGCGGCCTCCAGGGCCTCGGCCACCAGCAGGCCGTTGGCGATGATGGCCACGTCAGTTCCCTCGGTGAGCACCTCGCCCTTGCCGATCTGGAACTGGAAGTTCTCCTCGTCGTGGAACACGGGCACGCCGGCGCGGCCGAAGCGCATGTAGACGGGGCCCACATGCTCATAGGCGGCCTTCACCATGGCCCGAGCCTCCACGTCGTCGGCGGGGGACATGACCACCATGCCGGGGATGGAGCGCATCAGGGCGAAGTCCTCGCAGCACTGGTGGGAGGCCCCGTCCTCGCCCACGGAGATGCCGCCGTGGGTGGCGCCGATCTTCACATTCAGGTGGGGGTAGCCGATGGAGTTGCGCACCTGCTCAAAGGCGCGGCCGGCGGCAAACATGGCGAAGCTGGAGGCAAAGGGCACCAGCCCCATAGCCGCCGCGCCGGCGGCCACCGCCATCATGTTGCCCTCGGCGATGCCGCAGTCAAAGTGGCGCTCCGGGAAGGCCTTCTGGAAGGTGCCGGTCTTGGTGGCCCCCGCCAGGTCCGCGTCAAACACAATCAGATCGTCATGCTCCGCGCCCAGCTCCTTCAGGGCGTTGCCGTAGCTGTCCCGGGTCGCGATCTTCTTCACATCCGCCATCTTACATCGCCTCCACTTCCGCCAGCTGAGCGGTAAGCTCATCCATGGCGATCTTGTATTCCTCGTCGTTGGGGGCCTTGCCGTGCCAGCCCGCCTGGTTCTCCATGTAGCTCACGCCCTTGCCCTTGGTGGTCTTCATCACGATGGCAAAGGGCACTCCCTTGGTGGCTTTGGCCTCGGCAAAGGCGGCTTCGATCTGATCAAAGTCGTGGCCGTCGATCTCCTTCACCGCAAAGCCGAAGGCCTTCAGCTTGTCGGGAATGGGGTAGGGGCTCATCACCTTGTCCACGGCGCCGTCGATCTGCAGGCCGTTGTTGTCGATGATGACGCACAGGTTGTCCAGCTTGTAGTGGTGGGCGAACATGAAGGCCTCCCACACCTGGCCCTCCTGGATCTCGCCGTCGCCCAGAAGGGTGTACACCCGGCAGCTCTTGCCCTGGTACTTGGCGGCCAGAGCCATGCCGGCGGCGGCGGAGACGCCCTGGCCCAGAGAGCCGGTGGACATGTCCACGCCGGGGGTCAGGTTCATGTTGGGGTGGCCCTGGAGGTGGCTGCCGATCTGACGCAGGGTGAGCAGGTCCTCCTCCGGGAAGAAGCCCCGCTGGGCCAGCGCGGCGTACAGGCCGGGGGCGGTGTGGCCCTTGGACAGGACAAAGCGGTCCCGGTCCTCCCACTTGGGGTTCTTGGGGTCCACATTCAGCTCCTTGCAGTACAGGTAGGTGAACAGGTCGGCGGCGGACAGGCTGCCGCCGGGGTGGCCCGCCTTGGCGGCGTGGGTCCCCTTGATGACCCCCATCCGGACCTTACAGGCGGTGGCCATCAGCTGCTTTTTTTCTTCTTTGGTCATGTTTGTATTCCTCCTCTCCGAATCACTCCGCGGTGAAGCGGTACTCGGTGGTCTGCCGGTACTCCGCTCCCGCCGGGAGCACGGTGCTTGGGAAATTGGGGTGGTGGGGCGAATCGGGGTAGTGCTGGGTCTCCAGGCAGAAACCCCACCGCTTGGCGTAGGGCGCCCCGCCCTTGCCGGCGGGACAGCCGTCCAGATAGTTGCCCGAGTAGAACTGCACCCCGGGCTGGGTGGTCCAGGTCTCCATGACGACGCCCGTCTCTTTGCTCCAGGCCCGGGCCGCCAGACGGAGAGAGCCGTCCGAACCGTCGATGCACCAGTTGTGGTCATAGCCCCCGGCCATGGTGAGCTGAGGGAAGTCCTCGTCCACCCGCTGTCCGATGGGCAGGCCCTCCCGCAGGTCCATGGGGGTGCCCTCCACCGGGGCGAGCTCCCCGGTGGGGATGGAGCCGGGGACCGTGGGGGTGTAGCGCGAGGCCGCCAGCTGGATGTACTGTCCCGTCACCGGGCCGCTCTGGTGGCCCGACAGGTTGAAGTAGGTGTGATTGGTCAGGTTGCACAGGGTGTCCCGGTCGCACTTGGCCCGGTAGCCGATGGTCAGCCCGGCCTCCGTCAGGGTGTAGGTCACCTGGACGGACAGGTTTCCGGGGTAGCCCTCCTGGCCGTCGGGGCTCTGGAGGGACAGGGTGAGGCGGTCCTCCGCCTGCTCCTCCACCGTCCACACCTGCTTGTCAAAGCCCCCGGGGCCGCCGTGGAGGTGGTTCTCTCCGTCGTTGGCCGCCAGCGGGTACTCCGTCCCGTTCAGGGAGAAGGAGGCCCCGCCGATGCGGTTGCCGTACCGGCCGATGAGGGCGCCGATGTACTTGTCCTGCTTCCGGTAGTCCTCCAGGGAGTCAAAGCCCAGCACCACGTCCACCGGATTTCCGTCCCGGTCGGGGACGACCAGGGACTGGACCGCCCCGCCGTAGGTGAGGATGCGGCAGGAGAGCTTCCCCCTCTTCAGGGTGACGGCCTCTGCCGCTGTGCCGTCGGGCATGGTCCCGAAGGGGACCCGCGCCTGCTGTTCCATACGCTCCGCGCTCCTTCCAATCAGCCCTGGCCGTAGTAGGCCCCGGGGCCGTGCTTGCGCAGGTAGTGCTTGTCCAGCAGCTCCTGCTGCATGGGGGGCAGGCCGGGGGTGAGGGCCATGGCGTGGAAGGCCATGAACGCTACTTCCTCCAGCACCACCGCGTTGTGCACCGCGTTATGTGGGTCGGTGCCCCAGGCAAAGGGGCCGTGGCTGTGCACCAGCACCGCGGGCACCTGGGCCGGGTCGATCTTCCGGGACTGGAAGGTCTCGATGATCACGTTGCCGGTCTCCAGCTCGTACTTGCCGGCGATCTCCTCCGGGGTCATCTTCCGGGTGCAGGGGATCTCCCCATAGAAGTAGTCCCCCTGGGTGGTGCCGAAGGCGGGAATCCCCTTGCCCGCCTGGGCGAAGGAGGTGGCCCAGCGGCTGTGGGTGTGGACGACCCCGCCCAGCTCCGGGAAGGTCTTGTACAAAATCAGGTGGGTGTCGGTGTCGCTGGAGGGCTTATACTTGCCCTCCACCCGCTCGCCGGTCTCCAGGCTGACCACCACCATGTCCTCGGGCTTCATATCATCGTACTCCACGCCGGAGGGCTTAATGACCATCAGGCCCTTCTCCCGGTCCACGCCGGACACGTTGCCCCAGGTAAAGGTGACCATCCCGTACTTGGGCAGCAGCAGGTTCGCTTCGCAGACCTCCCGTTTCAGTTCTTCCAACATGATCCGCAATCACTCCTTATCCAATGCTCCAAGGCAAAGGCCGCCGGGGAGGCCATCCTCCCCGGCGGCCTTCGTCCAAACTCCATTTTACAGGTTTTTCAGCTTCCAGGCAATATCATTATAGAATAATTCTTTCTTAAAGTCCGCCAGCTTGGTGTCCTTGGTGATATGGACGCACTCGATCTGCATCATCTCGCACCAGTCCTCCATCACCTCGGCGGTGAGGGCGGTGGACAGCACCGTGTGGTGGGCGCCGCCGGCCTCGATCCAGCACTTGACGCCGGTGAGCAGGTCGGGGGCGGGCTTCCACATGACCCGGGCCACGGGCAGGTTGGGCATCTCCAGGATGGGCTTGATGACCTCGATGTCCTGGATGATCATGCGCAGGCGGCCGCCCATGTCGATGAGGGAGACCACAATGCCGGGGCCCTCCTTGCCCTCGAACACCAGACGGGCGGGGGGCTGGCGGTCGCCGATGCCCAGGGGGTGGACCTCGATGCGGGGCTTCTCCGCCGCGATGGAGGGGCACACCTCCAGCATGTGGGCCCCCAGAGAGACCTCCTGGCCGGGCTCCAGATCATAGGTGTAGTCCTCCATGAACAGGGTGCCGCCCTCCAGGCCCTGGGCCATCTGCTTCATGATGGCGGTCATGCCGGCCACCTTCCAGTCGCCCTCGCCGCCGTAGCCGATGCCGTCGGCCATCATGTTCTGGCTGGCCAGGCCGGGGAGCTGCTCCATGCCGTACAGGTCCTGGAAGTTGTTGATGAAGGCCTGAGCCCCCTCCCGCTCCAGGATCTTCCGCATGGCCACCTCTTCCTTGGCCTGATAGCGCACGGTGTCCATATCGTCGGTGGCGAAGTCATAGCGGTCCTTGTACTGCGCCATCTGCCCGTCGATCTCCGCCTCGGTGACGGCGTCCATGGTCTCCACCAGATGGCCCACCGGCCAGTAGTCCACCTGCCAGCCCAGCTTGATCTGGGTCTCCACCTTGTCGCCCTCGGTGACGGCCACGTCCCGCATGTTGTCGCCGAAGCGGACGATCCGCAGTTTGTGGGAGAAGGCGTAGCCCACCGCCGCCCGCATCCAGGCGGCCAGCTCGTCCTGCACCGGCTTGTCCTGCCAGTAGCCGGCGATGACCTTCCGGGGCAGACGCATCCGGGCCCCGATGAAGCCGTGCTCCCGGTCGCCGTGGGCGGCCTGGTTCAGGTTCATGAAGTCCATGTCGATCTCCTCGTTGGGGATCTTCCGGTTGTACTGGGTGGCCAGATGGCAGTAGGGCTTCTGGAGCAGGCCGAAGCCGTGAATCCACATCTTGCTGGGGGAGAAGGTGTGGCACCAGGTGATGACGCCGTAGCAGTTCTCGTCGTAGTTGGCGTCCTTCATCACCTGGGTGATCTCCGCGTCGGTCTTGACGGTGGCCTTGTACACCACCTTACAGGGCAGGTTTCCGCTCTTGTTCAGAGTGTCCGCCATCTCGGCGGCCCGCTGGGCCACGGTCTCCAGCACCTCGGGGCCGTACAGGAACTGGCTGCCTACCACAAACCAGAATTCGCAATTTTTCATATCCATGGGAAATGACCTCCAAATTCGTCATTCATGTTTCGCCGTATCTGGAACCGGCCGGGCGGGGGCGTCCCCCGCCCGGCGTTCCAACCCATTTCTCCTTACACTCCGGGGCCGTTGAAAGGCCCCATCCACGCCCCGTTCCGGGGGTGTTATCCCAAGTTGTCCACGGCGGAGCGCTCGATGGCCAGCCCCTTGCGGTAGCGGGCCATGAAGGCCTCGAAGCCGTCCGCGTCGGCCTGCTCCGGGGCCAGGGTGGACACCTGGGCGCCGGCGAACACCTTGTTCGCCAGGTAGTCCTCCAGGGAGTCTCCCTCCCCGCGGTTCACCCGGTAGGCGGCTAGCAGGGCCATGCCCCAGGGGCCGCCCTCGCCGGCGGTCTCCATGACGGACACCGGGGCCCCCGCCGCCGCGGCCAGGATGCTCTGGCCCACCTTGGGGGTCTTGAAGAAGCCGCCGTGGCCCAGCAGCCGGTCCACCGCCACCTGCTCCCCCGCCAGGATGTCCAGGCCGATCTTCAGGGTGGCCAGGGCGGACAGGAGCTGGGCGCGCATCAGGTTGGGGAAGCTGAGCTCCCCCTCCGGGGCGCGGCACAGGAGGGGACGTCCCTCCTCCATGCCGGTGATGGGCTCGCCGGACAGGTAGTTGTACAGCAGCAGGCCGCCGCCGTCCGCCGCCCCCTTGGCGGCGGATTCAAACATGGCGGTGAACACCGCGTTCATATCGGGCTTCTGGCCCAGGGCCTCCAGGAAGCCCTTGAAAACCTTGGCCCAGGCGTTGATCTCGTTGGTGCAGTTGTTGCAGTGGACCATAGCCACCGGCTTGCCGGTGGGGGTGGTCACCATGTCGATCTCCGGATAGACCTTGCTGAGGGCCTTCTCCAGCACGATCATGGCAAACACCGAGGTGCCGGCGGACACGTTGCCGGTGCGGGGGGCCACCGCGTTGGTGGCCGCCATGCCGGTGCCCGCGTCCCCCTCGGGAGGGGCCACCGGGCAGCCGGGCTCCAGGGCCCCGGCGGGGTCCAGGAGCTTGGCCCCCTCGGAGGTGAGGGAGCCCGCGTCCGCCCCGGCGGGTAGCACCTTGGGCAGGATGTCCCGCAGCTTCCAGGGGTAGCCCCTGTCCGCCACCAGGGCGTCAAAGGAGTCCACCATGGCCTGGTCATAGTCGCAGGAGTCGCTGTCGATGGGGAACATGCCGCTGGCCTCCCCCACGCCCAGGGCCTTCACGCCGGTGAGCTTGTAGTGGACGTACCCCGCCAGGGTGGTGAGGTAGACGATGTCCTTTACGTGCTCCTCCCCGTTGAGGATGGCCTGGTACAGGTGGGCGATGGACCAGCGCTGGGGGATGTTGAAGCCGAAGCGGCCGGTCAGCTCCTCCGCCGCCTGGGCGGTCATGGTGTTGCGCCAGGTGCGGAAGGGGGAGAGCAGCTCCCCGTTTCCGTCCAGGGGCAGGTAGCCGTGCATCATGGCGGAAAAGCCCATGGCGGCCACCTTCGTCAGTTTGACTCCGTACTTCTCCGCCACGTCGGCACACAGGCTGGCATAGGCGTCCTGAAGCCCCGCCCACACGTCGTCCATGTGGTAGGTCCACACGCCGTTCTCATACCGGTTCTCCCAGCCGTGGTCGCCCGAGGCGATGGGGGCGTGGTCCGGCCCGATGAGGACCGCCTTGATCCGGGTGGAGCCCAGCTCGATGCCCAGGACGGCCTGGCCGGATGCGATGATTTCTTTCATTTCCATAGCGGTACGCCCCCTTTACTTATTGCGCTCTTTGATCTTGGCAAAGATGCTCTGGAGGACGATAAAGAAGCACAGCAGAGCGGCGGTGAGCACGTTGGGCCAGGAGGAGGCCAGCTTGCCGTTGAACTGGACGATGGAGGCGATAGTGCCGTTGATGAGCACGCCGAACAGGGTGCCGATCACGTTGCCCACGCCGCCGGTGAGCAGGGTGCCGCCGATGACCGAGGAGGCGATGGCGTCCATCTCCAGGCCGGTGGCCTGATTCACGCTGGCGGACATGGTGTTCATGCAGTAGCAGATGCCGCCGATGGAGCACAGGAAGGAGGAGAGCACATAGGCCTTCATCTTGGTGGCCTTCACGTTCAGGCCCATCATGGCCGCCGACTGCTCGCTGCCGCCCACGGCGTACAGGGCCCTGCCGAACTTGGTGTAGCGGAGCATCAGGAAGATGACCACCAGCACCGCCAGGGCGATGACCACGCCGATGCCCACATAGGGCATGATCAGCTTGCCCGCCCGGTTGATGGTGCCGCCGAAGGGCAGGTAGATGCGGAAGTTGGCCATATCATAAAAGGTCTGGTCCGCCTCGGCGGTGATGGACAGCTGCTCGGTGGAGATGACCGCCGTCATGCCCCGGGCAAAGAACATGCCCGCCATGCTGACGATAAAGGGCTGAATCTCCAGATAGCCCACGCAAAAGCCCTGCACCAGGCCGAAGACAATGCCGATGGCCAGCACCAGCAGGATGATGGTGGGGGCGCTGGCCCAGCCCCAGTTGTTCAGGCCGTAGGCAATGATCATGCAGTCCATGGCGATGAGGGAGCCCACGGAGATGTCGATGCCGCCGGTGAGCATGACGCAGGTCATGCCGCAGGCCACGCAGATCAGGCCCGCGTTGCTGCGCAGCACGTTCAAAAAGGTCTGGACCGTGGTGAAGCCCTTGCTGGCGTAAGCCACGCAGCCCGCCGCATACAGAACGAAAAACAGTACGATGGTGATAAGCAGCAGGGTGGTGTTGCTGTTCATCTGCTTGCGCTCTTTCAGCGCGTTTGCCGGTTTCATACGCCCACCGCCCCCTTTACTTCTTTCTCCGCCTGCCGCTTGGCGGACAGCTTTTTAAAGAACGCCTTCACCGGAGGCGCCTGGACCGCCACGATGACAATGACGATGACCGCCTTGAACACCGGGTTGACGGCGCTGGACACGCCCAGGTTGTACATGGTGGTGGTGATGGCCTGGATGGTGTAGGCGCCGATGATGGAGCCCGCCAGGTTGAACTTGCCGCCGGCCAGGCTGTTGCCGCCCAGGGCCACCGCCAGGATGGCGTCCAGCTCGAAGTTCAGGCCGATGTTGTTGGTGTCGGCGCTGGTGATGCGGGAGGAGGCCACCACGCCGGCGATGCCGGCGCACAGGCCGCACAGCACATAGCACAGGAAGATGATCTTCTGGGAGTTCAGGCCGGCGATGCGGCTGGCCTTCTTATTGATGCCCACGGACTGGATGTACAGGCCCAGGGCGCTCTTTTTCAGCACGATGGTGACCACGGCGATGCACACCGCCGCAATGATCAGGGGGGTGGGCACGGGGCCGATGTAGCCGCCGAACATGGCGAAGGCGTCGTTGCGCACATAGACGATCAGGTTGTTGCACACCAGCAGGCCGATGGCCCGGGCGGCCGTCCACAGAATCAGGGTGGCCACCATGGGCTGGATGTTCAGATAGGCCACCAGGGCGCCGTTGAAGGCGCCGCAGACGCAGCCCACCACCAGGGCGGCCAGCACGCCCACGATCAGGGGAACGGCCAGCTCGGTGGCCTGGGGGGCGGCGGCGCCCGCCAGCAGGGTGCAGCACACGCCGGCGCTCAGGGCCATGACGGAGCCCACCGAGATGTCGGTACCGGCGGAGGCGGAGACCACCAGGGTCATGCCGATGGCCAGGATGGCCACCTCGCTGCCGCGGTTCAGGATGTTCACCAGACGGCCGCTGAGCAGCTCGTTCTGGATTCCGATTTTGAAGAACTCATAAAAATCCCGGCCCTGGGACACGTCGTAGATCATGTTGACACACAGCACCAGGATCATGCAGAAAATGGGCAGGAACAGCTGCTGCTGGGTGAGTTTCTTTAGCTTACTCATGTTCACTCGCACCTCCCGCAATGGCGGCCATGACCCGCTCCTGGGTCAGCTCGCCGTCCAGCTCGCCCACCTTGGCGCCGTCCCGGAGGACCGCCATCCGGTTGCAGGTCCGGAGCATCTCCTCAATCTCGGAGGAGATGAACATGATGCTCTTTCCCTCGCCGGCCAGCTGGATAATCAGCTTTTGAATTTCGGTCTTGGTCCCGATGTCGATGCCCCGGGTGGGCTCGTCCAGGATCAGGAAGTTGGGGTCGGTGGCCAGCCACCGGGCCAGGATGGCCTTCTGCTGGTTGCCGCCGGAGAGCTGCTTGATGGGGGTCTCCCGGCTGGCGGTCTTGATCTGGAGCAGGTCGATGTACCGGTCGGCGATCTCCTCCTGCTTGGCCCGGGACAGCTGGTTGAAGGTGCCCCGCTTGGCCTGGAGGGCCAGGATGATGTTCTCCCGCACGGACAGGTCGCCGATGATGCCCTCCGCCTTCCGGTCGTCGGGCAGCAGGCCCATGCCCAGATTCATGGCGTCGATGGGCTGGTTGATCTTGACCTCCTTGCCCTTCACCTTCAGGGTGCCGGTCTGGGCCTTGTCGGCGCCGTAGATGGACCGGGCCAGCTCGCTGCGGCCGGAGCCCAGCAGGCCGGTGAGGCCGATGACCTCGCCCTTGTGGATGTCCAGGTCGAAGGGTTTTATCGTGCCCTTGTGGCTCAGGCCCCGGGCGGAGATCTCCAGGGGGGCCTCCTTGTCGTAGGTGAAGCCCTCGGGCTTGATGGAGGCCAGGTCGTCGAAGTCCTTGCCCATCATGGCGGCCACCAGCTTCACTCGGGGCAGCTCGGCCACCGGGTACTCGCCCACCAGGGTGCCGTTGCGCAGCACGGTGATCCGGTCGCACACGGCGTACACCTGCTCCAGGAAGTGGGTGACGAACACGATGCCCACACCCTGCTCCTTCAGCTGGAGCATCATCTTAAAGAGCTTCTCCACCTCGCTGTCGTCCAGGGAGGAGGTGGGCTCGTCCAGAATCAGGGCCTTGCAGTCCATGTCCACCGCCCGGGCGATGGCGATCATCTGCTGCAGGGCCAGGGAGTAGTTCTCCAGGTTCTGGGTCACGTCCACCTTGATGTCCAGCCGCTTGCACAGCTCGTCCGCCTTCTTGTTCATGGTCCGGCGGTCGATGGTGTGGAAGGGGGTCATGGGCTCCCGGCCGATGTACAGGTTTTCCGCCACGCTCAGGTTGGGGCACAGGTTGACCTCCTGATACACGGTGGAGATGCCCACCTTCTGGGCATCCAGGGTGGAGTGGTTCTTGACGGGCCCCTCCACACCGGCCACCCGGATCTCGCCGGCCTCAAAGTCGTTGATGCCGGTGAGGCACTTGATCAGGGTGGATTTTCCGGCGCCGTTCTCCCCCATGAGGGCGTGAATCTCCCCCTTGCGCAGGGTGAAGTCCACATTGTCCAGCGCCTTGACGCCGGGGAAGGTCATGCAGATTCCCCGCATCGTCAATACAATGTTGTCTTCCATCTCGCGTCACCTCTGTAAAAATTCGGAAATCTCAAAAGAAAGAGGGAGGGCCCCATGTAGTATCTGTATGGGGTCCTCCCTTTGGGATCCTTATAAAGGCCTCCTCACGTTCCGATCCAATGTGAGGAATTAGTAGGGACGGGCGTCCAGGACCTCCTGGGTCACATGGATGACGGGCATCTCAGTGCCGTCCACCGTGATGCTGGACACGTTGTCCTCAGCGGCGAACCAGGACTCGTCCATGTAGATCTCCTTCTCAGGAGTCTCGCCGGCCTCCAGCTGCTGGATGACTTCCTCCACGAAGGGAGCGGCCATGGGGTTGCACTCGAAGGTGGCGTTCATGTTGCCCTCCAGAACGTGCTGCACAGCGGGCTTGTTGGAGTCGAAGGAGACGATGATCACGTCGCCGTCCACGCCGTAGCTCACGCCGGCGGCGTCCATGGCGGTCATAGCGCCGTAGGCCTCGTTATCGTTCTGGCAGATGACCACGTTGAACTGGCCCTCATAGCTCTGGCAGTAGGACTCCATGACTTCCTGGCCGCCGGCCTCGGTGAAGTCGCCGTTCTGGGAATCCAGGATGGTCCAGCCCTCACGGTCAGCGACCTCCTTGAAGCCCTCGGTACGGCCGATGGTGGCGGAGGCGCCGGTGGAGCCCTCGATGACCAGAGCGTTGATCTCGGTGATGCCCTTGGCCTCGGCGTAGGCCTTCAGCCACTCGCCGCAGGCGAGACCCTCGGTCTTAAAGTCGGAGCCCACCCAGGTCACATACTTGTCGGAGTCGTCGATGGTACGGTCGATGACGATGACGGGGATGCCGGCGTCGTCACACTCGGTCAGCACGGCGTCCCAGCCGGTGGAGACGATGGGGTCGATGATGATGTAGTCCACGCCCTGCTGAATGAAGCCGCGGACGGCCTCCAGCTGGGTGGCGGAGTCGTTGTCGCAGTCGATGAAGCTCAGCTGATAGCCGTTCTCCTCGCTGAACACGTCCTGAGCGGACTTGGTGGAGGCGGTGCGCCAGTCGGACTCGTGGCCCACCTGAGCGAAGCCCACGGTGATCAGGTCGCCGCTGGAGCCGGAGCCGGAGGTGGAGGCGTCCGCGCCGGAGCCGGAGCCGGAGCCGGAAGTGGAAGAACCGGTGTTGCCGCCGCAGGCAGCCAGGGAGAGAGCCATCGTCAGGCCCAGGGTCAGGGCAAGAACTTTCTTTTTCATTCTGAATCGCTCCTTTTTCGATTTTCCAGGATTAAGCCCGAACCGGATTCGCTCGCATGTTGTATTGCAGGTTGTCCGGACTTCTTGACCGAAGTATACTCCCGGAACCCCCCCGCTGTCAATAATTTGTTCGTATAATTTTTGTTTTCATCTGAACAAACAATACAAATCGTGTCAAAACCACCGTCAAAAACCAGTACAATTTTGTAAATTCTCTTTTTTTGTTCTATTTTTCCATTACAAATAAGATTTTTGTTTACTTTTTCCCCGCATTTTTCTTGCAATTTCAGTTAATAGTTTGTTAAAAACTCTTTGTAAAAATGGACAACTTCGAAATTCCGACGGATTATTCTCCGGCGTATTTGACAAAGAGCACAAAAAATTAGAAGAAAATGTGAGGGCCTCCTGGGTAATCCTCTCACCGCCCAGGGGCCTCTCTCTCCGGGGCCGGAGATTTCTCTCCAGACAAATCTGAAAATTGTATTGAAAAGAGCAGGCAAATATGCTATGCTGGGTTTAATTGAAAGCCACGACTGGAGGGACTTGTCCCATGGCACCCAAATATCAGATGGTGGCGGACTCGCTCCGGACCGATATTCTGGACGGAGTCTACCAAAAGCGTATGCTTCTGCCCACCGAACAGCTCCTGTGCCAGCAGTTTCAGGTCAGCCGCCAGACCGTGCGGCAGGCCCTGGCCCTGCTGGTCTCGGAGGGGCTGATTGAGCGCCGGCAGGGCAGCGGCTCCCACATCCGGGACCGGTCCAAGCCGGCCCCCATGCCCCACCGCTCGATCGCGGTCATCACCACCTACATCAGCGACTACATCTTCCCCAGCATTTTGCGAGAGGTGGAAAACGTCCTCTCCGACCACAACAGCGCCCCCCTGCTCTTTGCCACCCAGAACCAGGTGTCCAACGAGCGGAAGGTGCTCAATACCCTTCTGGACCTGACCTCCCTGGACGGGGTGCTGGTGGAGGGGACCAAGACCGGCCTGCCCAACCCCAACCTGGACCTGTACCGCCGGCTGATCGACCGGGGGGTCCCCCTGGTCTTTATGAACGGCAACTACCCCGAGCTCACCGACAGCCTCTCGGTGCTGGACGACAACGCCACAGGCGGCCGGATGCTGGTGGACTATCTCCACCAGAAGGGCCACCAGCGCATCGCGGGCATCTTCAAAAACGACGACATCCAGGGCCACCAGCGCTACGCCGGCTATGCCGACGCCCTGCGCACCCTGGGCCTCCCCTTCGAGGACCAGCAGGTCTTCTGGTACAGCACGGAGGCCAAGGAGTCCCTGTTTTTGGACGGGACGGGGGTCAAGTACCTGGAGCAGGTCCTCCCCGGCTATACGGCAGTGGTGTGCTACAACGACGAGATCGCCAGCCGTCTGGTGGCCCAGCTGGTGAAGCGGGGCATCTCCATCCCGGAGGATATGGCCGTGGTCAGCTTTGACAACAGCCAGTACAGCGAGATGACCACCCCCCGCATCACCTCCCTGTCCCACGGCACCCACAATGTGGGCCGGATGGCGGCCGAGCTTCTGATGCACCTGTTTGAAGGGGTCCCCTGCCAGTCCCAGGTGGCCCCCTGGACGCTGGTCCAGAAGGAGAGCAGCTGAACATGGCAGATGACGAACCGGGAGGCGGCTAAAAGCCGCCTCCCGGTTCCAGATTGTCAAAAACCTCTGTAGAGATGAATCCGCTCACGTTGGGGCGGGGGAGCTCGAGGGGGCGGCAGCCCGCTTCGAATGGGATCGAATTCCCTGAATGCCTTGCTTGGCAAGGCGTTCAGCGAGCGCAGCGAGGACTTTTCCGCCGCGCAGCGGCGGGAAAGCAACGGCATTTTTGGAAAATCAGGGATTGACTTTTCCCGTCCATCTGGTATAGTATAGGACGCTCCATCTGCTGCCGAGTAGGTGGAAGGCATTTATTGATGTATCGATAGGCCTTTGGTAGATACATCGGTAAATGCATTTTTTTATGTTCAAGGAGGAATGTTCCGCATGGCATGGCTCTGCTTATGCATCGCAGGGGTGATGGAGGTATTCTGGTCCACCTGCATGAAATTTTCCCACGGATTTACCGACCTGAAGTTCTCCGTCTTGACCATCGTGGGGATGATCGTCAGCTTCGCCTTTCTCTCCCAGGCCACCAAGGTGCTCCCGCTGGGGACCGCCTACGCCATCTGGACGGGAATCGGCGCCCTGGGAGCCCTGATCGCCGGCATCATTCTGTTCAAGGAACCGGCCGCCCCCGCCCGGCTCTTCTTCGCCGCCCTGCTCCTGGTGGGTATCCTGGGCCTGAAAGCCACGTCCGGACACTGAGCGGCCCTCTCCCCCCAAAAAAGGACACGACATAGGTCGTGTCCTTTTTTATAGAAGAGATGGCTAAAATGGATATTTGGATGAACGAACCGTTGTAGGAAAACCACCCAACGGCCCTTCTGGCCGGCGGCGCGGGTGCGCTGTACGAGCGTTTTGCCGCAGGCAAAACCTCGGCGCAGGGGCGGCTCTGCCGCCCCGAGCATTGAAATCCCGAAGGGCGGAGCGGGCCTTCGGCCCGCGGAGTCCACAAAAAAGGGCACGACTTACGTCGTGTCCTTTTTTGTGGTGCGCCTGAAGGGACTCGAACCCACACGCATCGCTGCACGAGAACCTAAAGGTGATGTCACCTTAGTGAAATAACAACTGAAATCATTATGAAACCATGTGTAGGGCTAAGCCCCATAGGTTCACATTGTGTACCTATGGGGCTTAACGCCGTGTATGGGGAAAATTAGGGCATGTGGAGTTCCGCATGTCCTAATTTTGATTTCCCTCCCCTAAAAACAATTTCAAAAAACTGATTAAGGGCAAAAAGAGGTCCGTAAGGCATTACCAGTTCAGCGTATCCCAGCTGAAGGAGTAAAGTGTCGTATAGCTGCCGGTCTCATCCCCCAGAAACTCCCGCACCACATACTCCGCCTGATCCGCCCAGCATTTCTGGTAGGGCTCAATCACATAGAGGTAAGGGTAGCTATTGTACTGGATGTACTGGTTGCTGGAGAATTCCGGCAGCATCTCCGCGTCGCACAGCGTCCAGAAAAGCAGCGCATCCCGGGAGCAGAAGAACACATTATCCCGCACCGCGCAGCCCTCCTGGGGATTGCTTCCTCCGTCCACGGCGAACGCGCAGGCTTCATTGAAAGAGTTTTCTGCGCCCAGACCGGAAAAGAGAACCATGTTATTTTCAAATGTGCAATTTCTAAACATAAAGGATTCATCGGCATCTTCGGCCCGATTCATATAACCCAGGCTGGAGCCCACATGGTAGAGAAGATTCCCGATGTAGTGGATGTCCTCCGGGGCCGGGCTGTCGCTATTGAGCATTTCAATACCCAACCCGCATTCCGTGATGTTATGGATATAGTTGTTTTGAACGGTCACATGGCTGCTGGCTCCGTTGATGGCGTCTCCGAAGCGTGTCACACCGCTTGGATTGCCCACCAGATTCTCAAAGCTGTAAGAATAGATACAGCCGCCGATCCACGCCACTTCGCAGTTTTGCACTTTGCAGTTGTCTGCGTTATGGGTGTATGTAATGGTGCTCTGGGACAGTCCAATATAGAGGTTGTCCAGCACGGTTCCTTCTGCCAGAACCTCCACAACAGGCACGGGAGTCACAAATTCGATGCTGTCGTAAATCTCTCCGGGATTTCCCATGTCACAGCGGAAGTAGAGTGGGCCCTTGGTCCGGTACGCCAGGCAGCCCTCGTTGGTATATTCCGCGTAGGCGCCCATGAGGTAGATGGGCAGGGTGTCGGGCAGCTCACTGTCTGCCTGGGAGAAGAAGGTGAGGTCCCGATTTAGCTGCTCGGTCACCACAAAGGGGCCGGCGGAGAGTATTTCTTCCGATGGAACGGATTCGCTGATGGTTCTGTTGTCCGGGCCAACATAGTCCAGATACTGCGCTCCGTCCCAGAAGCCCAGAATCTTCTCAGCCGATTGCTTCTCATCCAGCACGATCATCCCGCAGTCGGGCAGGTCCCGATAGAATACCCAGATGTTATCCGTTCCTTCCAGCAGCGACCACTTGTCCGGGTCCGCCCCATTTTCCGGCGAGCCGATGAGCCGGGGTTTTGCTCCCTCGCCGTAGGCAGAGTAGGTTACGTATGGTTGGGGAAGCAGCATTTCGTTCCGCCAGGTGTCACCCCGCCGGAAAAACACCGCATCTCCCTTTTGCATCTGCACGCTGTTCAGCCTGCCAATGGTGGCCCAGGCGGTTTCCGGGCTGGTCCCGTCAGCGCTGTCATCGCCGTCGTTGGAGAGATAATAAGCGGTGCCCGTATACTCAATCTGCGTTTCACTGTTCAAAATAGCTTGGCGCTGCTCCTCAGCTTGCTTCAAAACTTCCTCTGCCACGGCGGCGGAGGCTTCATCCTCAGGATACAGGGCGGCAATTTCCCGATTGCTTTCGTACAGGCGCAACACAGCCACGGCGGCCTCCCGATAGGTCAGAAAATCCATGAGCCGCAGGTAGGTTCCCCCTTCCGCATCAATATCCAGAAGGGGCTTGCCGCTGACCCGGGAGAGGCGGCTGCTCCCATAGTTGATTCCGCCGTGAAAATGAGAATAGACCTCACTGTCGTAGGCCCAGGCTTCTGTCATAGCTTCACTGGGCTCGGAGAAGGTGTCCTCGCTCCAGCCGTCCGTTTCCTCCCAGCCCATGGACCAGAAGGCAGACCAATCCACGGACTGGCTGTCCAGGGTGGGGTATCCACCGTCCGGCAGGGTGGCGATGTCCATGGCCTCCGCCGCATACAAAAGCTGAATCGCCCCGTGAAATCGGAATACGCTGGCGTCATCGCCCTCTTTGGCGTAGGAGGTGTTTTGCCATGTCTCCATAGCCTCCGGCTTATACTGCTCCACCAGCCGGGTCAGCATGGTGTAAAACTCCCCCTGGGTAACATCCTGCTCTGGATCATCCGTCCCATCGGCCAGGCCATACCAGACCGCACGCTCATATTCGTCCGTTGGCATGGGGGCGTTTGAAGGCTCCTTGGCAGAACTGGCGATATCACCTTCCACACCCCGTCCGCAGCTAGCAAGGCAAATACACATTGCCAAAGCCAGTATAAGTGCAATGCGCCTCTTTTTCATCGTGCATCCCTCCATTGTTCAGAATATTGCGTTGAGACATTGGAAACCGGTGGTGATTCCGCTTTTGTCCATGCCACAGCCAGACCCAATCAGCCCTCGATCACTACAGCTCTATTATCACCCAGAATCGCAATGCCCTCTGTCAGCGTAAAGGCGGCGTCGCTGTCTGCCAGGTAAAGACCAGTGCCGCCAGGGCTCTGCACATAGGTGTTGTCTGTAAAAATACGGCTGTATTCTTCTGAGTACCGGTCCACCAGGATCAGCGCTCCCGATGCAAAGGCAAAGGCGTTGTTCCGCACCTGAACGGTGCCGTCATGAGCGCAAGGCCCACCCTGGAGGACAACCGCATCACAGAAGGCCTCCTCCCAGGCGCTGTTGAACCAGTTGTCCTGACCGGAGTACAGCACCAGATTATCCTCCACCACAATATTTCGGAAGATATGGCCGTCCACCACCTCCTCATTCCAGTTGCACAGGAGAATGGCCTGGGTACAGTATTCTATAAGATTGCCGGAGATGGTATCGTCCGTCATGGCGGGACAGTCTGCAAACAGCTCCAGGGCGATGCCCTCCTGGAAGGTGTGGTGGACATAGTTGTTCCGAACGGTGATCCCACTGCCGTTGAAGGCCATGCCTCCCCCGTTGCAGCCCATAGAGCCGCAGTTGTAGGAGATGTGGTCATCAGATCCGGCGTCGGGCACATATCCGGTGACATTCCCGCCCATAAAGCCCACCTCCATGTTCTGGATGACGCTGTGGTTTCCGGTGGGAACGCCGTCAGCGCTGCCGCTGACGAAGGTCATGGAGGAAAAGAGAATGCACAGGTTGTCGTACACCTGGCTGTCGGCAAAGCCATCCACCAGGGGGAAGGGCTGGATGAACTCGATGCTGTCGTAGAGCTCCCCCGGATTTCCAGCGTCACAGCGGAAGTACAGCCTGCCTGTCACATAGTCGTAGCCGTCGGTGTCTTCATTCCAGGTGTGGAAGATGCGGTCGTTGTAGAGACCCTGACGCCCCTCCGGATAGCGCAGGTCGGGGAAGCAGTACAAATCGGGTAGGTGCTCCTCCACTGAGTAGACGGTCCCCTCCTCCAGGGGCCAGTAGTTCTCATCCACCACCAGATATTCGCTGCCGTTCCAATAGGCCTTGTCACGGTTTGCCACGGTCTCCTCGTTTAACACGATGCCGGACACCTCGGTCATCTCGGTACAATAGACCCAGATCTTTTTCCCGTCCGCCCCCTCATAGGCGAGACTCCACTTCTCCCCGCCGGCCCCGTTTTCCAGGGAGCCCAGAAACCGGGGCTTTTCCCCCTCCCCGTAGGCCGAGAAGGTAACCCCCTCTGTCCACACGGCCGAGTTGGGCAGACTGACCCCCCGCCACACGCTGCCCCGCTCAAAGAACACCGCGTCGCCGTACTGAAGCGTCACGTTATCCAGAGCCGCCGGGGTGGCAAAGGCGGTCTCCGGGCTGAGTCCGTCGTTTTCGTCGCTGCCGCCGTTGGAGACATAGTAGGCTGTGCCGGTGTAAGTCTCGCCCTTGACAAAGATATCGCTTTTGACGATGGCCGTTTCACTGCTCCGGATGGCTTCCCGGCGCTCATCCGCCCGGGTCAGGATTGCCTGGACCTCCGGTTTGGAAAGAAAGGCCTCATCCCTAGCCTCTATGGCTGGCGCGGCACAGGACTCATCCGACTCATAGAGGCGCAGGGCGGCCAGGGCCGCCTCTCTCATCGCAAAGGGCTGCTCCAGCTGCAGATCGCCCCCGTCGTCAAACTCCAACAGGGGAAGGCCGGAAACCAGGGAAACCCGCCGCTGGGAGAAGTCATAGGCCGGGCCTACATGGTTGTTGTCCGCGCAGCCGTCCCCCAGATCAATGGGCGTGTTCCAGTCAAAGACCGGATAGTCCATGGTAACCACCTCCCACACCCGGCCGGCGTATTCCCCAAAATAATCTCCGGCTAATGCGTTAAAGGAGGCCAGCCCCATGGCTTTTGCCCCAAACAGCAGCGCCACCATGCCGCCATCCCGCCTCATTTCTTCCTCCGGCGCGTTGACAGTCTCCTCCTCCCACGCCGACAGCCTGCTCTCGTCATACAGGGAAATAGCCTTCCCGAGCATGGCACAAAACTGGGCCCAGGTGACGGCGCTGTCCGGATCCCCTGCATCCTCCGGCAAAAAACCATACCAAGCGGCGCGCTCCAGTTCGTCTGTGGGTATTGGCTCGTCTGCAGTCAGGTTTGCCGCCCCAAAAGAGGCGCTCGTCCCAATGTTTCCGCCACAGGCTGCAAGGGAAACCAGCATACAGCCCGCCAGCAGCAGCACCGTCAACTTTTTCATCGTGCATCTCTCCATTTGTCTGCATATAAAAATGACAGGATTCTATCCCCACTCGTACAAAATGAAACGAACACAAAAGCAAAAACCGCCAAGTGGCCGCGCACAGCTCCGCAGACCTCAAATAATTGAGAAATGGCCTGCTGCCATTCACATTAGCAACGGGCCTTTCCCACGGTTACGCAGTCATTCTAAAACTTCTATGCTGTCATCTTCACCGATGGCCAACTTCATATAGGACATGCCGTCATTCCCACAGATGCTGTAAACGCCCAGGAGGGCCGTATCCGGCGCAAGCTCCTGTTTGCTGTAAACAGTGCCGTTGAAGGTTACGTCAGGGCCGTCCGTCACCACACCCACGGCGTATTCCGTATCCACTGTGACATCTTCGCAGGAGACGAACACTTTGACGAAGTTGTCCTCCAGCCCCATGTCCTCTCCAGCTCCGGGCGTAACCTCCTTACAGGTTACTACGGACCCGTCCCCAAAGGAGCAGCCGCCGCCCAGGCTGACCATCGCGTGATAGTCGCCCAGGATCGTAAGGCCGCCGTTGAAGGTGCAGTTGTCAAAATAGATGCCGCTACGCAAGTCGACGGAGCCGTCCCGCGTGCTGGCAGGATCGACGGTGACTGTGACCATCTGGTCAAAGGTTACATCATAGACTTCGGTTGTCTCCCCCGCCTTCAGCTGGTAATCGTACTGCACCCCGGCAGTCTCACTCTGTGCGGAATCGGAGTTGTCGGTAGAGGCGGGGATATCTGTACCCGAACAAGCGGCAAGGGCCAGCAGCATGACCGCCATAAGGAACATAAACAGCTTTTTCATGATCGAGGTTCCTTTCATTTTTGGATTTTCCGCCACATGTATGCTCCGGCAGAATTTCAGATCGATTTTGAGTTGTTTGCCTCCCGCCGCTGCCGCCCAGGGCCCCGGACAACCACTGAAGGTTATGCCGTTCAAACAGTTCCGCCTTTGACCATAGCTGTCTCACGGTCCAGGATGGCCTTCTCGGGCTTCTAAGCCTGAGAAACACGTTCCGGGAATCAAATTCACTCCAACTGAGATCCGCTCAGCCACAAAGCGACGGTCTCCTTGTCAAACTGATCCTCCGGAGCAGTGAGAAAGATACTGCCGAAGGACTCCTCACCCTGGAGCAGCACATAGTAGCACAGCTGACCGTCCTCCTGGGTAAACTGGGCGGCGTAATTTCCGTACTCGTCGTAGTCGAACACCGTCCCCTCGGGCACGGAGTTCTGGACACCGCTGCGGGTGGAGTAATCCTCCAAGTCGGCGGGCAGCGCCACGCCTGCCATCTCATAGGCGTCTGTACCAAAACGATTGGCCTGAATGTAATAGCTGTCCTTCTGGAAGGTGGCGTAGCGATTGGGCAGAGGCTCGGTGATTTCACCGGAGTCCATGGTGAAGCCCTCAGGCAGCTGGAAGGTACCCAGTCCCTCCACGGTGTACGCCACCAGAGTCTCTTCTTCCCCAGCAGCGTCATCCTCCTGAACAGAGGTGCCTGTATTTTCAGAGGTTTCTGTGGTGTTGGTCTCGGTCTTTTGTTCCGTCTCTGCGCTTTCGCCGCCGCAGGCAGTCAGCGCCAGCAGAAGGCACCCAACCAAGCAAAGGGCGAGTATGTGACTTCTTTTCATGTTTATCCTCCTTTATGGCCAGCCGCAGCTGGAACTTTATTCAGCATACCATGTTAGGAGGAAAAAGTGGTGCGCAAACTGCATACTTTATTGCTATTCAAACACGATCTCAAACGGTGCCTGTTCCAGTTGATCCTGCGCCAAGGACTGATGCTGCTGGCTCAAGATCAGCCGCTCCAGCCAGGGGCAGTCCAGCAACGGGGTGAGATCAGTAATAGGGTTATCCTTCAGAATCACTTCCGCCAAAACCGGCAGATCCGGCAGGAACGATAGCTCCCTAAGGCCGGTCTCCCCCAGATTCAACGCCCTCAGACTGGAAAGAGAGGCCAGCGCTGTGGGATTTGAGAGCGTGCAGCCGCACAAATCCAGTTCCTGAAGCGCCTGAAGCTCCGTCAGCTGGTCCAAATCCACCCCTGGGGTAGAATAGAGGCGCAGCTGCTCCAAATTAGTTAGTCCCGCCAGCGTTTCTGCCGCTCCCTCCGGCATGCTGCCGGTTACCAGTTGGGTGAGGTTGGGACAGGTCTCCAGAGGTGTATAGTCATTCACCCAGGTGGTGCGTACATTGAGAGACTGAAGTTCACTTCCCGCAAACACCTCCACTGAGGTAATCCCCGTGGCCTCCAGGGTCACCTCCCGCAGCTGGTGCAAATCCGCTAACACCTGCACCGAGCGCACCGGATTTTCTCCCAAATCCAACACTTGAAGCTCGGTCATCCCGGACAGTGGGCTGAGATCGGACACCTCATTTCCTGTGAGGCTGAGGTACTCCAGAGGCAGCTGGGCCAGAGGAGACAGGTCGGAAATCTGCTGATAGTCCAAAATAAGCACCTTCAGATTGACACACTGTTCCAGCAGTGCCAGATCCTCATCGCTGATATCCCCATGGGCCCGCTCCTCAATATAAAAGTCGTGGGCCCAATTGACCATTTCCTCATGCTCACGGATGGTGCCTACCAGTTCCTGTCCACACACCAAGAGCTGCTCCACCTCTCCCAGTCGCTCTACAGGAATAGGTTCTCCCTCCTCCAGCTGTAGCTCCTGGCGCAGCGCGTCCTCCAACAGGGAGGACTGGACCTGCGCTTCACCGGCAGGTGGCCATAGCAGCAGAAGGAGAATGGCTGCACACAGTACTCCTCCAGCAACTCCTGTCATAAGACCCAGCCAGGGGTATTTCAGCGCCCGGTACACCGCACCGGCGGAGGCATAGCGGTTTTTCGGATCAAATGCGGTGCACCGCCGGATCACGCGGTGCAGATATTTAGGACCGTTCGCCTGTTTTGAGGGTTCAAAGCTGCCGGTGAGTAAAAAACGCATGAGCACGCCCAAGCTATAAACATCGGAGCGCTGATCGGTCTGCTGATAGCCAAACTGCTCCGGCGGCGCGGTGACCTGGGTTCCAAGGAACACCGTATCCCCCTGCTGCTCTGGCTGGTAGCGCCGGGCTGCCCCCAAGTCAATGAGGTGGCATCGACCTTCGTGGTCCATGACCACATTTTGAGGCTTGACATCCCGACAGATGACCGGCGGAGTTTGACTGTGCAGATATTCCAGCACCTGGCATAGGGATAACGCTGCCTCCCGTACCTTGTCTGGAGAAAGGGGGCCCTGGGCCGTTACCTGCTCATAGAGGCTGACACCGTCCACATACTCCCGGATCAGATACTCCATTCCCTCCCATTCCAGATAGGCCATGGGCCGGGGGAGCTGCGGATGCCGCAGCCCCCGCAGCAGTTCATACTCCTGTTTCAGGGCATCCTCCCGCCCCGCGGGCTGGAGTTTCAGCACCGCGGGCCATCCGGTCCGGTCATGGACCAGATACACCTGCCGTTCCCCGTCCTTCAGGCAGGCCTGCAGGCAGTATTGCTCCCTCAGGCCGGGAGGCAGCGCCAGCTTGTCCAGCACCTGTGCCTGGTACTCCCGCAAAAATTGTTCCCTCATCCCCATATCAGCTCTCCCTGGCATAGAGGCTTCTCTCGGACAGAGAGACAAGCAGGTCCTCTGTTTCCAGAAGGGTCATGTGCTGGTTCAGGGCAAAAATCACTGCCGCGTCTCGGCGTATTTTGGGGTAGAGTGCCCCGCAACCGCCCACCGCCAGCAGGCGCTGGACCTCTTTCAAGGAAAGTCTCAGTGCCAACGCCGTACGCAGCAGGATATCCCGCCCAGGAGTCCGCTCACCACGCAGGACCTGATATGCGTAGGACTTACTGATATCGGCGGCAGCGATCCACTCCGGAGCGGACAATCCAGCCTGCTCCAATAAATTTTGCAATACTTGCGCACAGGTGGGCTCTGTCCGCTTCTGCTGCAAAACGGCTTTGCCGCTTTCACGGCCACGCAGTCTGTGGAATAATTTGCTCGTAGTTTCGGACATTTCTTTCTCTCCTCTCAATCATGCATGGCCTAAAATCTGCCTCAGCGAATCAGGCTAAAGAGGTAATTTTCTGATCCCTTACGCTGCCTCAGAGTAAAAGGTGTCAATGGAGACCGCCGAATGCAAATAAAATTCAATAGATCAATAGACAAAATTTTTGTGAGCTTCTGAATGGACTTTTTACTTTTGCGTAAGCCTATCCTGTATATTTTTTATTTTATCGCAAAATAAATAATTGTGCTATAGGAAAGAAAACATCTCTAAACCTATTCCCAGAAATAATTTTATCCGTGGGTTCAAGTTGGCATATGTTCGGAACAACTACGAAAGCGGGCATCCGTCTCGGTACGATAAGACCGAAATGGATGTCCGCTTTGATTGATCAGCCAAAACACATCTCAGACACGCTGACAACAAGGTTCTCTCTAAAGTCCGACTCATCAGCGGTGCGTACGCCGGGCCAAAACGACACCTTGACCGTTGGTAATCCTACACCCTGAC
>ERZ857801.1125-NODE-1125-length-30564-cov-5.154184_pt1 | contig 30564 bp, 29 predicted proteins | sample MGYA00519762_ERZ857801 | MGnify/ENA primary metagenome ERZ857801 (study PRJEB31778, sample SAMEA3449368) | human gut metagenome | biome: human gut; feature: human-associated habitat; material: faeces | place: United Kingdom | collected 2010/2012 ...
GAAATACATATCAAAATTATTTCAAAAATTAGCTTGACATATCACCAGATTGCTTCCGTAAATGCAGGAATCATTGACCAGTACGGAATGTCCATCATCGTATATGTAACACCCCATAAAATATATGTAACCGCTGCATATGCAACAAGACCGCTTCCGTTTAATGCAGGTGGTGCAGCAAACATAAGATATAAAACTACCGCATTAAGTGCAGTTCCCACAAAAAGCCACGGGCGGAACTTTCCCCAGCGTGTTCTCGTCTTTGCAACTATCACACCCATCACAGGATCATTAAATGCATCAAATACTCTCGCAGCCATAAGAATAATTCCCATGGCAATCGCACTAACCCCAAGAATATCCTGATAATAATATAAAATATAACTTGCACAGAACATGTATACCATGTCTTTTCCAACCGCACCAATACCATATGATGCCATTTCTTTTTTATTAAGCCCCATACTCATCTCACTCCTTCTTCATATTCATAGCAATTTTGACTGCCTCATATGCACCGTTGTAAATACCCGCTTTTTTATTTGCTTCGATATTATCGCACATATCGCAAAGCAGCTTATCATCATTCATAAATAGCTTTATCATCTGCAATGTATGCGGAATATCCCTACATTCAAGTGTTCCGTCTCCAATCTCGGCAGAATGGATTGCTCCCCACTGTTCATGTCCGCCGACACGCCTGATAAAAAGCTTCGGAACCGGATAAAATGCAAGTTCACTTGGCTTTGTGACAAGCACATCCGCACTTCTCATCAAAAGATTAGTACAGTAAACCGCCTCAAAAATATTTTTATGGAAAAATCCGTGAATTCCCGTAACGTCACCTGTCAGTGCATCATTTGCAAACTTTGTTGTATCATCCCAGTCATCGAAATGTTTTATTGCAATATCTGACATTTCAGGAATTTCACGTTCCAAATCATCCCACACATTTTTATAATCACCGACATTAACATAAAGAGCTGCTTTTTCTGACTTAACATAAGGAAGCAGATACCTGATTATATGTGCAAAAATTTCTTTCTGTGCACCGGCACCACCTATTGTAAGAAGAAATCTCATAGGCTTTTTATTTTTCTTTCTTTCCCTTCTTGCTTTACAATCAGTCTCTATACCAGCAACAAGTTCATGGTCTATATAATGTCCTGTGTATATAAGACTTTCTGACGGCATTGGATTCAGAACCTTTTTACCATTCATTCCGTTCAAAATCCTATATCCCTGATATGTAAAATGTGTCTGGACCGTATGTATGCTTCCCTCTGATAAATGAAGTGCCATCGGCCAGTTATCAGGAATCGCATTGACAACATATTTCATTCCTGCATGGACTGCTGCCTGTGCAGGCCAGACATGCGTCGCAACTACAGGTATTTCTTTCGGAACATTTTTATATACAGGAGCCATAAGCTCGGCATTTTTCTGGTCTGATGCATTATATGAAAGCTTTCTGAAACCCTCGTAATTCATGGGTTCCCATACAAAATGGTTAAACAGCCTGCTTTTCTGCGAAAGTCTTGAACCAAGCGAATATAAATCATTCTGTGCTTTTATAACCTTTGTACATGTTGTATCTTCGTAAGAATTCAAATCCATCCAGTAAGGGACATATCCCATAGCATTAGCTGCGGATGCAATCGCCATTGAAATACGGTAATGTCCGAACCCCATTCTTATATTACCTACAATAATTCCCGACTTTGTATCAAATTTTTCTGTTTCCTTAACTTCTGACTTATCACCGACACGGACATCGTAAACTCCGAGTGCATCACCGATATACTTATTCTTATTTACCGTTACCGGGTAATTTTTCCTAGAATCATCCCCATATTTTTTTGCAAATCTCTTTTTAGAATTGACAGCTTTTCTGTATGCTCTCCTGTCAATATCATTTCCATAAATTTTCTTTGACTTATCTTCCATAATCCGCCTCCTCTATGCCATTAAGCAATATACTTACAACCTCATTAAGTCCCTGTGCATATGTCATATCCGCACGCACAAGTATATCTCTTTGGAAAAACTGCTCAAGCGAAGCCTCCATCATCATCTTAAACACTGTAAGATTAACATGTCTTATCACACCCTCACTCATCCCCTGTTCAAGAAGTCCAAGTGTAGTCTCCCAGCCACTTTCAAGCCTTTTTTCAACTTTCCTGTATATGTCCGGATATTTATCTTTTAAAAGATAAAGCTGCCCAAAATCGATTTCTTTATAGCTTTCCGGCATAACACCGAGAATATGCCTTATTTTCTCAATCGTAGAAAGCGATGTATCCTTCACTATTTTTTGTTCGCTTTCCTTTATCGTATCAAAAAGGTAATCAACCATATCAAGAAACAGCGAATTCTTATCAGAAAACACATTATAAATCGTTTTCTTGCTCATACCAAGAATCGCTGCAAGGTCGTCCATAGTAAACTTCAGTCCTTTTTCATTAAAAGCGGTAATTGCCGCCTGTAAAATTCTTTCTTTTGTATTTTCCGTACATCATCACCTCCGTTGCCATCGTTACCATAACAAAAAATCAAGGAAACTATTTTCACCGTTCTAGTTTCCTTGATTGTATCACATTACATTTTTAAGCACAATTCACAAAATTGCATAATATTTTTTTATATTTTTGTGAATTATGCTTTGTATTTGTTTTAAGATATATTTTTTCATGCATTTTTTATCATAAATATTCCATGAGCAACCGCACCAACTACACTCATAGCAATTCCAAACCACATAAGCAATGCCTGATAAACAGACGATGTTCCGGCAATTTCAAATATTCCTCTCAGAACACAGCTTACCGTAACTGCCGCAATTCCTGCACAATAAATGTCCGAAGCGATATGCCATGTTCTTATTTTCCTTTCGAAAATAACAGCAATGCAATTCGGCAGGCAGCCGAAAATGAGCGGAACCGCAAAGAAATATGTCATAAACGGTGAATGAACTCCATGCGAATATCTGTTATATATGCTAAAAAATACTATACAAAAAATACTTATAATGCCCCATATTACGGCTCTTTTTTTACTGTCCAATGTATACAATATCGCTCACCTTTCTTTCTGAAATATCGTTTCCTCTATCGTCTGTCTTTCCGTATTATTATTTTCCAATGTAACCACATTCTTCGGCAGCACAAATGCGTCAAGTAATATATACACTGTAAATCCCGTCAATGCTATGCCATAGAAAATTCCCCACGCCAAATGACCTTTTCCCGTTTTTTTCCAATTAAATAACACAAGCGGCACCTCCTAATCTTTTTTCTAAGATTATAATAGGCACCGCCTGTGAAAAAAATATGTCGTTTTTGTGTAAATATTATGCTTTTGCATGGAATTTTTAAAAGCCTCCATTCTGATATGCTCTTGCAATTACATATGAAAGCTTACATAAATATGAATATATTTTCAGATTAATCATGTTTTCCTATATAATTTCCAACAATGTCAGCATTGAGATTTTCACCTATAACAATTATAACATCCTGTCCTTCCCATATTTCATTAATACTGGTTTTTTTCTTTATCGCATTGACTTCATACCATTTGTCATTTTCTTTAAAAAATCCTTTTATGCGGATTATATTTCCACATTTTTTATCAGCAAATATATTTTCCGCTGCCTTTTTTACATCTTCACTTCCTAAACCTGTATTCATAAAATAAAGTGAAGCAAATTTTCCGTCCTGCATATTAATATCCTGCTTCTGGTACGAATTAAGTCTGTATCCACATTCTGCAATTTCTTTTAAATCTTCATCAGTCAGATTAAGAATTCCTTTTTTTATATCACTCATTCCTATCTGTCTTTTGCAGCCAATGTCCTTTAATGATAAATTAATATAATCAATTGTGTCTTTTATTTTTTGTTCGTCCGCTTCATCTGAATGGCTAAGTATGATTTTTCCGGCACATGAAATCTCAGATGCCAGAACATATGACGATTTTTCTGATAAATTATCTGCTGCTGACGCATCGGCAATCGCAATGATATTTCCCGGCTCATACCATCTATCAAGCGGCTCATCATGTATAACATCAAAAAATTCATCTATATCATATACTCCTGATGGTTCTACTATAACACGGTCATAGCCGCACATTCCCATTGAAATCAGCTTTGTCTTAAAACGCCTCCTGTGGGTTTCTTCATCACATCCGCCAGAAATCATCTCCAATTCACAATTGTCGCTCATCAAATCCTGCAAAAGCATCATATCAACATTAATTGCACCATAATCATTTTCAAGAATTCCAACTGTCTGTCCCTGTTTTATAAAATATGATGCATATTTTTTTATAAATGTTGTTTTGCCTGCTCCTAAAAATCCTGTAATCAAATCAATTTTTATCATATATTTCTCCCATAATTATAAAGCTTTATTCAACTTTCCAATTGTAAATTCAGCCAGTCTGTATTGATTCCTGCCGAAGCACTGTACTCTTAATACCTTAATAATTTTTCTAAATTATAACATAATTTTTATATTTAATGTTATTTAATTAAAAAAGCCATCGGAATTCGTACATCAACGAACCCTGACGGCTTTAATATTTTATTCAGTTTTCAATTCTATTAAATTGGATTATTATAGTTCATATTAATCATAAATATGTTTTTTATGTTTTCCTGTAACTGCCTGTTCCTCAATATTGTGGTCAGCTGTTGCATTTACCTTCTGATGAACTTTCTTTTTCTTTAATGGATGTTTTGGATTCTTATCCATAACAATCGCTTCCTTTCCATTTTATTTAATATAATTGATAAATTTTTATTAAAAAACTTCAGCTATTACCCTTCAATAGCAATATACTTGTTATTTTCAACAGCTTTCTTTTCTTTCTTAGGAACTGAAAGTCTTAAAATACCATCTTCATATCTGGCCTTAATATCAGCCTGAGTTACTTCATCACCAACATAGAAGCTTCTGCTCATAGCACCGGCATAACGTTCCTTACGGATATACTTGCCTTCTTTATTCTTCTCTTCCTTATCAAGACCCTTAGAAGCACTTATTGTAAGATAACCATTATCAAGCTGTGCATTGATTTCATCTTTCTTAAATCCAGGTAAATCAATATCTACTTCATAGCCTGAATCTGTTTCTCTTACATCAGTCTTCATAACATTGCCTGCATGTTTACCATAAAGTTCTTTGTCAACTTCAGGAAATGAAAAATTCATCCAATCATCGTTAAATAAGTTTTCTCCAAAAATACTAGGCATTAACATAAGTCATCTCTCCTTTTTAATATCAAACCTACATATCTGTTTAACACTAGCAGCTATGCCTGCATTGGTTTCCCAATGTATTACACCAAGTTTTTTCGGAACCGGATAGAAAACTCATAGATTCTTTCAATCATTACCTAATCTCTTTTTGTTCTCTTCCTTTGTTCTTGACTATGTTATATACCTTTTTATTAGCAATGTCAAGAGGCGAGTGCTAATTTTTTATTAAAAAAATATAAACCCAGTATTTATGCGGATTTGAACGCTGCTGAGTTTATACATTTTTAATTTTTTTATAATTTATAACATGATTAATCACAACTGCTACAGCTGATACAGCAACCCTGCAAAGCAGAATAATCAAAAATTCAACTGAAAACGGATTATTTATTTTTTCACCCAATAAAGTCGTTGTCACAATGCTGAGCATTGAACCCGCTATGCCCGCCGCAAGATACTCCGCATATGGTGCGTCACATGCCCCGAAATAAAGGCTTACAATATCTCCCGGAAGAAAACCTACTATCCTTGTTATAAAACATGCGAAAAAATTATTTTTCTGCTGATATACCGCAACCTGTGCCGCTTTTGGATACTTTTCACAAATACTTTTAACTGTCTGCTTACCTGCATATTTGCCAATCAGATATGGTATTGTTATAGTAACAGCAAGTCCTGCCGTACTTACTAACAATGCACTAAATGGCGAAAACATCATGCCACATGTAAGATATAGTACAGAAAGCGGCAGAACCACCGTAAGACTTTTTAACGCAAAAAATGTAAGCATAACAACTATTGCAAGCAGTGTATTATCCGGCGTGTATTCAAGAATTGTATCTACCGTCAACGGATGCCCGGATTTTTTAACAATAACCGTAAGCATTATTCCTATTATACAAATTGCAATAACAGGAATTATTTTTCTTAACTTTTTCATCTTATATCATCTATCTCATCAACGATATCTTTAATTTCACCAACAAAATTTTTGCTTATCTTATGTATGCGATATAACATTATACTATCAATAACACCACTTATAACAAAAATCACCCCAGCCATAAGAGCAGCTGATTTTACAGTATCCGGTGAAAAAAACATCATAATTATACCTGCAATGACAACTACACACGATAATACTACATAAATTCCCGCATTAAATCCAAATGCCTTCTGCATATAAACTGCCGTCTCCAGACATATGATTCCACTTATTATAATATAAATACTGAATATATACGAAAACAGAATTGATGTTATTCCTGAATGTGTAATAATAAAAATTCCCAATATACACTTTAATATTCCTTCAAACAACACACCTCTTATATACAATTCACTCCATATGTTCATATAATATATAAGGTCTATAAGTCCGTTTGCAAAAATAACAGCACCAGCAACAATCGCTGTGACTTCCATTGCTCCCTGTGGTCTTGCTATAAATAAAATTCCGATTATCAAAGTCATAATAGCATTAATCCACATATCAATTTTAATTTTCTTTAATATCTTCATAACTACCGCCGCCTTTCTTTTATTTGTCTTTATTTTAACAAAAATAAAAGCATAAAAAAACAGGCAAATGGTGATAAAATGTCTGTTTTTATAACATCATATCTTCGTTTGCCCGTTTTGTGCCAGCCACGTGGCTTTTAACATCATGTGATTTATAACAGTTTTAAAAATTCCTCATAAAATTCGCGTTCTTTTTGCTTTGCCGCACGTGCTTCATCTGAAATATCTGCTGATAAAGACAATGGATTTTCAAGAGCATACAGTGCACTTTCAACCGCACTTCTTGCAGATTCCACAGTCGAGCCGAGCACATCTGTATCATAAATTCCTTTATTCCACTGCATGAATCTTTGTATATCCAACTGCGTAATATGAGTCATCATACCGTTTTCTTTTTGTCCGGGATTGTTTACACCGACCTTTTGTGCCGCCTTTATCCACGCATCTTTTACGCTCTGTGGTGCATTTGGTCCGAAATTCTTAAAAAATGCCTCATGTGTTACCCGTAACTTTTCTTCTTTTACATCACCGTTAAGAAAATTCTCCCAGAATTTCTGCGAGCCTGCAAATGCTAAATTTATGTCATTGTCAAAGCGATTCAAAAACCCCATAACTTTGTCGTAGTCACCTGCATTTTTGTACTTGATTCTCCATGAGCCAATCTCTACACCTTCGCAATATTCCTTGCTTATTATGCCGTCAGGACCAAATGCCGTAATTGTGTATCTTTGTTTTTTATCTTCATCTTCGCTTACAGACACACATTCTTTAACATTTGCATTCTTACTGATATTTTCTTCAAGCATACGCAAAATATCAGCCGCACTTATTGATTCACCCGTTGCTTCTTTTTTAAGAACACTGCCTGAATATGCCAATGCTGCTGCCCAATCACGTTTTTCATTAACCGCATCATTTAGCGTCGCATACTGTAAATCATTTCCACTTGCCGATAATACCTGTTTTAAGGCATGCCAGCTTCCCCATTTGTTATCGACACCTGTGCCGTTACTGTCGGCATATTGACAAAATGCAAACATTTCAACTGCTGACGCATTTCTTACATCGACTTGTGAAAGATTGACATCGACAGTTTCACATTTGCCCTCTCCCACGGCAATTTTAACCCTTACTATTACATCTTCCGAATCGTCACTTATTATCTGCCCTGCTGACATTCCAAGTCCGACACCTCCAACGAACAAAAATCCCACTCCGAGATTTTTCATCTTAACATCCTGTGCCGGCTCATCTTCAGCCTTTTTAATATCCGCTGATGCATACGATACCTGCCTGTAATACAGTTCTCTCGAATCAACCGTTTCTTTTTTTGATTCTGAATGTTCCTGCATTTTGTTTTTTAGTTCCGAAGCAAAATCATACTCCGTTTTCTCTTCCTTATGCAAATCCTGTCCATATTCATTCAAAAAACCGTTTGCATATCTTGTGCTGACCTCCATATAACTCCTTTCTGCGGCCGCTCCGTCATTCACAGCCACACTGTTCTCCAAATAGGTCCGAACAGTAAATAAATAAAAAAGGATAGCACTCCATTTCACATCAATCCGTTGAAATAAAGTACCATCCTTGTGTTTAATATATCGACAGCAATTTTAAAATTATTAACCAATTATATTACAAATTACAAAACTCACTCTTTTTCCCCACCTAAAAATGCCTTATAAGCCGGAGACATTCCACGAAGTCTTTCAACTATCCGCTTCAGTTCCCCAACTACTGTATCTATCTCTTCCTTTGTATTCTCATATGACAAAGTGAGGCGGAGTGATTCATGTGCCATCTCATCGTTTAAACCTATTGCACGAAGAACATGCGACGGGTCTATTGCACCGGATGTACACGCTGAACCGCTCGATGCACAGATTCCTGCCTGGTCAAGCATTATAAGTACTGACTCACCCTCAACAAATCGAAAACAGAAATTAATATTGTTAGGAAGCCTGTCTTCTCTGTGTCCGTTTAATACAGTATATGGAATTTCCGCAGATATTCTGTCAATAAAATAATCTCTTAATTCTTTTTCTTTTTCAGCACGTTTTGCCATATTTTCCATGGCAAGCTTTGCCGCTGTTCCAAGCCCTGCAATTCCCGGTACATTATAAGTTCCGGCACGTCTGCCACGCTCCTGCGAACCGCCATGTATGAATGAACGGATTTTCACTCCTTTTCTTATATACATTATCCCGACACCCTTAGGACCATTAAACTTGTGTCCGCTTGCAGACAGCAAATCAATATTCATCTCGTCAACATTAATTGGTATATGTCCATATGCCTGAACTGCATCTGTATGGAAAAGTATTCCTTTTTCATGTGCTATTTTACCGATTTCTGCAACCGGCTGTATTGTTCCTATTTCGTTATTTGCTGTCATTACTGAAATAAGAATTGTATCTTCTCTTATTGATTTTTTAAGTTCATCCAATCTTACTTTGCCATCTGAATCAACATTCAGATATGTTATATCAAATCCATGTCTTTCAAGATATTCACATGTATGAAGCACTGCATGATGCTCAATTTTTGTTGTAATAATATGTTTCCCTTTATCAGAAAATGATTCTGCTACAGCCTTAATCGCCCAATTATCAGATTCACTTCCACCGCTTGTGAAATATATTTCCATATCAGAAGCACCTATCAGCTTTGCCGCATAATTTCTCGCTTCTTCAATCTCAATCCTGCCTTTCGTTGCAAAGCTGTATGCAGCCGAAGGATTGCAGTAAATTTCCGAAAAATACGGCATCATTGACTCTAAAACTTTTTTGTTTACTTTTGTTGTTGCGGCATTATCAAGATAAATCATTCTCATTCACTCCCAAAAGACCAAAAACTTATATCTGAAAATTTCATTTATTATCATACTCATCAAGGAAATTATGCTTTACACCGTTCTGCTTATAAGCAATAACTGTGTCAATATTAACATTTTCAACGCTTCTGAAAATATTACTCTCAACATGAGGATTAACCTGCTTCAATGTTTTTATCAGTTCCTTGATTTCAACCCGCTTTGACTGGTTTTCTTCATTATTACATGTTGTACATGTATCCGTAAATTTGCAGGCACACTGGATAAAATTAAGTCCATTATAATCACGCCATGCTTTTATATCATCTTCTCTCACAAGATAGAGTGGGCGGATAAGCTCCATTCCCTCAAAATTCGTGCTGTGAAGTTTAGGCATCATTGTCTGTACCTGTGCACCGTAAAGCATTCCCATAAGTATCGTCTCTATAACATCATCATAATGATGTCCAAGTGCAATCTTATTACATCCGAGTTCTTTAGCATACGCATAAAGATGTCCTCTTCTCATTCTCGCACACAGATAACAAGGTGATTTTTCAATATTGTATACAGACTCAAAAATATCAGATTCAAATACGGTAATCGGTATATTAAGAATCCTTGCATTTTCCTCTATTACCTGCCTGTTTCTCGGACTGTAGCCCGGATCCATAACAAGGAATTTCACATCGAAATCAAACTTGTCATGAAGCTTTAATTCCTGAAAACATTTTGCCATAAGCATTGAATCTTTTCCGCCTGAAATACAAACCGCTATTTTATCACCCGGTTTCACAAGCTCATATGTATTTACAGCCTTTGTGAACTTGGACCATATTTCTTTTCTGAATTTTTTACGGAGACTCTTTTCTACTTCAAAAGCCTTCTCATTTTCATCAGTCATGCTCATTTTATCAAGAAGCCATGCCCCAAATCCACCTTCAAGACTTTGTGCATCATAACCTTCCGACTGTAAAAGCCTGGCTGTCTCCTCGCTTTTCTCGCCTCTTGCACAACATATAATGAGTTTTTTAGAATAATCTATATTTTTATTATCAAGTACATTTTCAGGTGCCACGATTACTGCTCCCGGAATTTCGCCGTGTGCAATCTCAGCAGCACTTCTTATATCTATAATCTGATAATCATCTTTTAAGAGTTTTTTCATTCTTTTTACTGATATACTCATACTCTGCACTCCGTTATTTACATTGATAAAATATCAGACAGATTATTGTAAATTGCACCTGCAACAGATGAATCATTCATTGAATATACATGGACGTTTTTCACTCCGTTTGCATATAAATCAAGTATCTGTTGTGTCGCATATATAATTCCTGCCTGCTTCATTGATGCTTTGTCTTCTTTAAATCTGTCTACAATTTTAATAAACTGCTGTGGCATCTTACAGCCTGAAAGTTTTATTACATTTTCAATCTGTGATTCTCTTGTAATAGGCATTATTCCCGGAATTACCGGCACATCAATTCCTGCTTTACGCACATTTTCAACAAAATCATAATAAACGCTGTTATCAAAAAACATCTGTGTTGTAAGAAATTCACATCCGGCATCAACCTTCTTTTTAAGATTAATTATATCTTCCTGTCTGTTTGCTGAATCAGGGTGTACTTCAGGATAACATGCACCACCTACAGAAAAACCACCAAACTCTTTTATTGTTGATACAAGTTCAGATGCATATTTGTATTCTTTAAAAGGTTCTCCATCAAACCACTTAGGCTTATCACCACGAAGTGCAAGTACATTTTCTATTCCTGCATCTCTCATATCAGAAAGTGATTTTATAATTGAATCTTTTGATGCTCCAACGCATGTAAGATGTGCAATTGTTGCAACACCATATTTTTCCTGAATTCCTTTTGCTATTGCAAGCGTATTTGTGCTTGTACTTCCACCGGCACCATATGTAACACTTATATATGCCGGCTTTATTGCTGCCACTCCAAAAGCAGCTTCTTTAACTTTTTCAAAATCTGAATCCGTCTTAGGCGGAAATACTTCAAATGACAGTGTCAATTTGTCTTTTCCCACAATACTGCTAATTTTCACTTATCTTTTCTCCTCGTCTTTAAGTGTCTCATTCATACTTCCACATCTGTATCCCAAAAGATCCAGTGTAACATATGTAAAACCATACTTTTTAAATTCCTGCACAATTATAAATCTGTTTTCTTCTTTCATAAGTTTATCAAATTCAGCCGGTTCAATTTCAATTCTTGCCATCATACCATGAATTCTTACTCTTACCTGATGAAATCCCATATCAAGAAGAAGCTGCTCTGCTTTGTCTACCATTCCCAGTTTCTCTTCATTAATAGTCTCTCCATATACAAATCTTGAAGAAAGACAGGCAAATGACTGTTTGTCCCATGTAGGAAGTCCCAGCATTTTTGACAATGCTCTTATATCGTCCTTTGTCATTTTGCTCTCTCTTAATGGGCTCTTTATGCCAAGCTCGGCAACTGCTTTAAGTCCTGGCCTGTAATCCCCATTATCGTCCATATTGGAGCCTTCTGCAATACATGCAATTCCATTTTCATCAGCAATTTTTTTGATTTCTTCAAAAAGTTCATGTTTACAAAGATAACATCTGTTTTTCGGATTCTGGGCAAATCCTTCTATTTTTAATTCCTCAGAATCACATATAAAATGTCTTATTCCCTCTTTTTTGCAGAAATCCACTGCCTCATTGAGTTCTCTTTTAGGAAATGAACATGAACGTGCTGTGACAGCTATGGCGTTATCACCGAGCACATCATGTGCTGCCTTTAACAATAACGTAGAATCAACTCCACTTGAAAATGCCACTGCAACAGAGTCTAATTCTTTAATATACTGCTTCAGCTTTTCATATTTAATCTGCTGGTTTTCTGTAATATCTGCCATAAATTCTCCTTGCTTTATTCGTCACGTCTTTTATAATCACATAAATCTTTAACAACTTCACCTGCTATTATAAGTCCAACAACAGACGGAACAAATGCTGTACTGCCCGGAATAACTCTTCTCTCCGTGCATTTATGCTGTGCACCAGGTGGACATATGCAGTTTGTACGACAGCTTATCGCCATATCTTCAAGAGGTCTTACCGGCTTTTCTTCTGAATATACAACTTTCAGCTTCTTAATTCCACGTTTCTTTAACTCTCTTCGCATAACTTTTGCAAGAGGGCATACCTTTGTCTTATATATATCAGCCACTTGAAACATGCTTGGTTCAAGTTTATTTCCTGCTCCCATGCTGCTTATAATCGGAATATTCATCTCGTTGGCTTTCATTACAAGCTCAATTTTTGCTGTAACAGTATCAACTGCATCAACTATATAGTCATACTCATCAAATGGAAATTCATCTGCATTTTCAGGCAGAAAAAAACATTTGTGAATTCTCACATCCGCCTTAGGATTAATTTCAAGGATTCTGTCACGCATAACTTCTGTTTTATACTGCCCGATTGTTTTTCTTGTTGCAATTATCTGTCTATTAAGGTTTGTAAGACAAACCTTATCATCATCTATCAGGTCAAATGCACCGACACCACTTCTCACAAGTGCCTCGCATACATATCCGCCGACTCCGCCGACTCCGAACACCGCAACTCTTGAAGCTGCAAGTTTATCCATTGCTTCTTTACCAAGCAGAAGCTCTGTTCTTGAAAATTGTGTAAGCATAGATTCTATCCTCTTTCATAATATAAGCGGATGCTTCAGGCATCCGCTTATCACTTTATTTCCTAGCATTTCAATAGTTTTATTTATTAATTATTTTCCGTCAGTTTTGCTGAAAAATCTGCTAACATAAGAGGTTTTGAAAAATAGAACCCCTGTATGTCATCACAGTTAAGATTTTCAAGAAAATCAAGCTGTTCTTTATATTCTACCCCTTCTGCTGTTATCTTCATTCCAAGACTCTGGACAAGCTGTACAATAAATTTAAGAAGCTTCTCACCATTTTCATTGCCAACATAATCAACAAGGCTTTTATCAAGCTTAATTGTATCAAATGGCATCTGGTTAAGAGATGCAAGTGATGAATATCCACTTCCAAAATCGTCCAGAAGAATATCGAAACCTGCATCATGGAATTTCTGTATAAGTTCAACAATCACAGTATTTTCAATTATTGCACTCTCTGTAATCTCTATCTGTACATACTTATGATCCACATCATAATAGTTAATTATCCTCTCATATTTTTCTACAACATTTGAATAGTAGAGGCTGAATCTGGAAATGTTTACAGATACAGGAAGTATCTGAATCCCTTCTTTCTGCCATTCTTTCTGCTGTCTGCACACTTCACGGAATACATATTCATCAAGTCTTATTATATTACCATTTTTTTCAAACAAAGGAATAAACCGTCCGGGTGAAATAAGTGAACCATCGTCCGCACGCCATCTGATAAGTGCCTCTGAGCCAACTATTTTACCTGTATGTGAGTTAAATTTAGGCTGATACCACACTTCAAATTTCTTATCTGCAAGTGCTTTCTCAAAACCATTCTCCAGGTTTTTATTCTCAACTATTGTATCATAATCAATCTCATCATAAAAAGCATAATGACGGTCACGTCTGTTCTTTACAAGTGCTTTAGCTCTCAATGCCTCACCATAACGTTTATCTGCATCATCAAGCTTTTCTACAGCACGTATTCCTATTACAGGATACAATCTAGGCACGCTCAACTGCTCTGATATGCCTTCAATCTCATTTATCAGCTTTTCGATACGGTAAGTAACTGTCTTTTTGCTGCTTTCAATCCAGAATATTACAAACCCGTCAGCATTAACTCTGGCTGCCTGCTCATTATCATTGCAATTAGCCAGTATGACATCCCATATAGCCTTTAATACTTCATCACCACGGGCGTTGCCGCATACATTATTGACGAGCTTAAACTCACTTATATCAAGTGCAATTACATATCCTTCTGTATTTTCATACTTCTTTGCTTTTTCCTTGAAATTTGAGAAATTATCTCCACCCGTAATACTATCTTTATATGCAAGCCTGAATAATTCCTGTCTTCTTCTTACATTGTAATATAAATATATAATATTAGCCATAAAAAGGATACCTATAAGGATAACTACAAGAAACTGTATATCTCTCATTATAGGATGCATTCTATCATCAAGAACACTCTTTGGTTCAATAGAGAAAATATACCAGTTCATATCAGCAGACTTAATCTCGAGTGGTTTATAGCAATAAAAATACTTAACATTATCCTCATTAACACCTATACCAACCCTGCTAAGCTTCTCCCGCATCTCATTTTCAACTTTTTCCTGTGTGACATCGTCATATTTTACCGCATCACCTTTATATACGAAAATATTATCATATTCTTTCTGCATCCCGTCACCATATGATGATATCACATCACCATCGCCGGCAACAATATATGTATATCCTTCACCCTGAAATGAATCTGAAAATATCGTTTCATGAAATTTTTCTGTAAGATATGTAGCAAACAACACGCCCTTAATCTCACCTTTATTATCATATACAGGAACGCTGAGAATATTTATCATATCTTCTGTATGATCACCTACAGTATCCAAAAGCGATGCTGTAATAAAAGATTCACCTTTAAGTCCAATCTGATAGAATTCCCTGAATGACAAATCTTTTTCAAATCCATCTGTCGTCTTCGCAATACCATTAAGGTCTATAAATCCCATTCTTTTAAAATTATACACTTCAACGAAACTCTGCATATCGCGAATCTCTGCAATTTCATCACCTGTTGATGATAATTCATTTGCAAAACTTTGCAATACACCAAATTTTGCATCAATCTCTTTTTCAATCAGAGCCGCATTCTCTTCAGCTTCCTCGCTGAGGCTCGAAATAATTTCGATTACAACATTTTTCTTTATATTATTAAATACAACTGATATCGTCGCAATAAAAGCCAACGAAATCAAAAGCAGCAAAATTGTAATAAAAAAACCGTTTTTCTTCTGTTTCATAAAAATAAAATCCCCTGACTACATCATTAGCTAATATATCTTTGTTGCATATAATTATAACATCTAAATATATTAGCTGTAAATGTAGCAGGGATATATAAGTCCACTAATGGTACTTATTTACCATTCTTAAACATTTCGTTTAATGTACGCCATCCAAGCACAGCACATTTTACTCTTGCCGGCATATGCGAAATATCCTTTAATACTGATGCTTCCTCAAGCTGGTCAATTTCATCATCTGATGCTTCACCCTTTATCATTCTCAAAAAAATATCAGCAAGCTGTAAAGCTTCTTCTTTTGTTTTTCCAACAATCAGATCAAGCATCATATCAGCTGAAGCCTGTGATATAGCACAGCCGTCACCCTGAAATGAACCATCTTTAATAACTCCGTCCTCAAATTTAAGATTGAGAAAAATGTCATCACCACAGCTTGGATTAACACCCTCAAGAATCATATTGGCATCGTCAAGTTCATGCTTATGACCCGGATGAAGATTGTGATCTGTCAGTACCTCATTATAGAATGTCTTATTCTCCATAACCCATCTGTCTCCTTATCTGTGAAAGACTATCCACAAATGTATCTATTTCTTCACATGTATTGTAAAACGCAAGGCTCACTCTTGTAGATGAAGAAATACCAAGATATGCAAGAAGCGGCTGTGCACAGTGGTGTCCGGCACGCACTCCTATATTATCTGCATCAAGTATAGATGCTACATCATGTGGATGTACTCCGTCAAGTGTAAATGATAATATTCCGTGATGTGATGATGCATCAGGCGAGCCTATAATATGCACACCATTTACGGCTGTCATTTTTTCAAAAGCATACTTTGTAAGATAATCTTCTCTTTCCTGTATAACATCAAATCCGGTTTTGTTGATATATCTTATCGCCTCTGCCAGTGCAACCGCACCTGACGCATTAACTGTTCCCGCTTCAAACTTGTGAGGAACCTCCGCATATACCGCACTTTCTCTTGTAACGGATTCAATCATTTCACCACCATAAAGAAATGGTGGCATCTGCTCAAGAAGTGATTTCCTTCCATATAATACGCCAATTCCCATAGGTGCAAACATTTTATGTCCCGAAAATGAAAGGAAGTCCACTCCAAGTTCCTGAACATTAACAGGAATATGCGGAACACTCTGTGCTCCATCAGCAACAAAAACAATTCCTCTGTCATGGCAATATGAAGCATATTTCTTTATATCATTCTTACTTCCAAGTACATTGGAAATCTGTGTCATTGCAACTATTTTCGTCTTATCTGTTATAGCATTTTCAAAAGCTTCATCTGTTATAACGCCGTCTTTTGAACATTCAATAAATTTAAGAACCGCACCTGTTCTTCTTGCGGCCTGCTGCCATGGTAAAAGATTGCTGTGATGTTCCATGATGCTTACAACAATCTCATCGTCTTCTTTTAACATTATCTGTGAAAGGCAGTATGCGGCAAGATTAAGTCCTTCAGTTGCATTTCTTGTAAATATGATTTCTGATGAATCTGCTGCACCGATAAAATCTGCAACTGTCTTTCTTGCATCTTCATACTCTTTTGTTGCTTTCTCAGCAAGTGCGTAAAGACCACGAAGCGGATTTGCATTTGACTTTTCATAGAAATCACGCTCTGCCTGTATTACACATTCAGGCTTTTGTGAAGTTGCAGCATTGTCAAGATATACAACATCAGCAGAATTAAAAAGCGGAAAATCTTTTCTTATTTTAATCCCCTGTTGTCTGAACTGCTCTTTATTCATTCTCCTGCTCGCCTCCATTTTCAAGTAACTGTTCACCTTCAAGGTAATCACTCATCATATTTTTAGTATCCTCATCCGGTATAAGATTACATACCGCCTTAATTCTTGCCTTTGACATTTCTTCATATACCTGTTCACGGCTGAGACCTCTTGCCTGCATATAAAGCATTATCTGCTCATCAAGCTCACCTATTGTTGCACCATGGTTACCTTCAACATCTTCCTCAGCACATAAAATAATAGGAATTGTCTGGTTTACAACATTATCATCAAGCAAGAGCACATCCTCTTTTTCGTTACCTACAGCACCGGCTGCCCCTTTCTTAAAATCAATTGTACCTCTGAACAGCTTAAATGCACCGTTTTTCAATACACCGGCTGCATTTATTTCACTCTCTGTAACTTTTCCTTCATGAACAGCTTCATAGTTCATATCAAGTCTGCCGTCATTGTTTACCATATAACCGATATCAGTCTTTAATGAACTTCCTTTTCCTTTAAGAACAACACGGCACCCCATATAATTTTTATCGCCATCAAGTATAACCTGTACTATGTTAAGTCGTGCATTATCATCAAGAACCGCCCCGATATCATTAAGGCATGAATAATCTGAAGAATGTCTTAACAGCTGGACAAGATTAACTTTTGAGCCGCTTCCGGCCTGTATTCTTGTCTGGACACCAAACATTTTATTTTTTTCTTCATCATACAGACTGTCTGAAAGATAATCCATCACAACAGTTATTGTGCTGTCCTTATCCGTCTCAATAACAAGCTTGTTAATTGTTCCCGCATCAGCAGGCACTTTTACTATAGCCGGTTTTGACGATGTAATTCCCGGTTTTGTCTTTAAAACAAAGCTGTTTACGCCTGAATCACTTATAAGTTCATCAATATCTCTTCCCATGCCGCTTGTTTCTTTGTCAATGCCGGAAAGTGCAATACTGTCCACAAGTTCTCTTTCACATGTAACTTCGTCAGGAGTTGTCACAACCATGCTTCCGCACTCAAATTCCGGCACATCTTTGACAACGCTTTCATTCATTCCCAGCCAGTTAAATGTTTTTGCTGACAATTCATTTATCTTAATATCCATATTACTCTCCATTTCTGCATCATTAACCTATGCTGCCCTTCATTTCAAGGCGGATAAGATTATTCATTTCAACTGCATATTCAAGAGGAAGTTCTTTTGATACATTATCGGCAAAACCACTTACAATCATTGCTCTTGCCTCTTCCTCGGAAATACCTCTCGACATAAGATAGAATACAGCCTCATCGCTGATTCTTCCAATTCTTGCTTCATGTCCGACATCAGCATCCTTTGTTCTTATATCCATTGCCGGAATTGTATCTGAGCGGGAAATATCATCAAGCATAAGTGACTGGCATGATACTGCAGACTTGCTTTGCTTTGCCTGTGGTTTTACAACAACAGAGCTTCTGAATGTACTTATGCCGCCATCTTTTGAAATTGACTTTGTATTGACATATGATGTCGTCTTAGGTGCATTATGGACAACTTTTGTACCTGTATCAAGATTCTGTCCTTTTCCAGCAAATGTTATTCCTGTAAATTCTGCTCTCGCACCTTCTCCGTTTAATACGCTCATAGGATAAAGGTATGAAACATGTGAGCCAAATGAACCTGATACCCACTCAATAGTACCGCCTTCTTCTACTAATGCACGCTTTGTATTAAGGTTATACATATTCTTTGACCAGTTCTCTATAGTTGAATATCTGAGTTTCGCATTCTTACCAACAAATAATTCAACGCAACCGGCATGAAGATTGGCAACATTATATTTTGGTGCTGAACATCCTTCAATAAAGTGAAGATATGCACCCTCATCTACAATAATAAGCGTATGTTCAAACTGTCCTGCCCCTGGTGCATTAAGTCTGAAATATGACTGTAACGGAATCTCAACTGAAACTCCGGGTGGTACATATACAAATGAACCGCCTGACCATACAGCTCCGTGAAGTGCGGCAAATTTATGGTCTCTAGGTGTTACAAGCTTCATAAAATGCTTTTTAACCATATCTGCATACTCACCTGTCAATGCACTTTCCATATCTGTGTATACAACCCCCTGTGCTGCAACTTCTTCACGGACATTGTGGTATACAAGTTCTGAGTCATACTGTGCACCAACCCCGGCAAGTGATTTTCTTTCTGCCTGAGGAATACCAAGTTTTTCAAATGTATCCTTAATATCTTCCGGAACATCAGACCACTTTGCACTCATTTTAGTATTTGGACGGACATAAGTTACAATATCGTCCATATTGAGTCCCTCAATTGACGGACCCCAGTCAGGAACTTTCATCTCATTGTAAATCTGCAGTGCCTGAAGCCGGAACAGTTCCATCCACGGCGGATCCTTTTTTTCACGGGAGATCTGCTCGACGATCGCCTCGGTCAGTCCCTCATCGACCTTGTAAGCATCCCGTTCCTCATCCTTCACATCGTATATGCTGCGGTCAATGTCTTCTACGTATGTCTTCTCTTTCACCGCTCATCCTCTCCTTTTTGTGCCAGCTTCTCATACTCCTCGTAACCTTCGCGGTTGATCTTATCCACCAGCGATGCATCCCCGGATGCCACAATATGCCCGTTCACCATGATATGGGTTGCGTCCACATGAAGCGCGTCCAGGATGCGCGTGCTGTGCGTGATGATTAAAAGTGCGCCGTCCGGATTCTCCTTCTGGTACTCGCGGATTCCCTCGGATGCAAGCCGCACCGCATCCACGTCCAGCCCGGAGTCTGTCTCGTCTAAAATGGCAAGATCCGGTTTTAACATCATCAACTGCAGGATCTCGGATTTCTTTTTCTCACCGCCGGAAAATCCCACGTTTAAATCCCGCCCGGCGTAGGAGGGATCCATGTGCAGCACTTCCATTGCCGCTTTTAATTCTTTTCTGAAATTCCAGACGCGCATTTTATTTCTGCCCTGCTCGCTCAATGCACTGCGGATAAAGCTCTCGAGGGAGAGTCCCGGCACCTCGAGCGGTTCCTGAAACGACAGGAACATTCCCGCCTTGGCGCGCTTATCTGCCGCCTCCTCCGTGATGTCATTTCCCTTGAAAAGGATTTTTCCCTCTGTGACGCTGTATTTGGGATTGCCGGTCAGAACATACCCCAGTGTCGACTTTCCCGCACCGTTCGGTCCCATCAGCACATGCGTCTCTCCTTTTTTTATCGTAAGCCCGACCTCGTGCAGGATCACCTTGTCCTCCACGCGCGCCGTAAGCCCTTCTACCTGTAAAATATGCTCTGCCATAGCTGCCTCCGTTTCTGAAGCGTTTTCTGCAGCCGGAATCCTCTTTCACGATTCCCTCCGCTGCCCTTTTGGTTTTCTTTGCGACGCTCCCACACATTTTTCATATCCTAGTCGCAAGGTAGGATATGATTCAACCACATTCTAGAACGAAACCGTTAAGAAAGCAAGAGAGAAATTGCCCCGCTATTGAGATTGTTTCTCAAATTCATAGAGGGCGTGCGATCGCATTCCGGATAGAAGCAGGCGGGGAAATTCGGATCGCACAATACGGAATTTCTAACCCTGCCGCTTTTTACATCTGCGATAATCCGTGTTTTTCCAAGTTTTGAGCACTCCGCGGGTGTGTCCGCAGGCCGACAGACAATTTAAGGACTTTTGTGTGTTCCTTACATCACCAATGAACAAAACATAACCGCGCGAAGCCGATGTCTGAATTGGCATCTGCCTTATTTTCAATAGCAGATGCCAACGAGTTTCGGTTCGCGCGGTTTTATATTGTCTGTGAAGCGGTGATGTTAGGAACACTAAAAAGTCCGCGTATTGTCTGTCGGCACGCTCTCTTCCGAATCTATGCCTCCGCAAAACGTGCGAATGAAAGTTCCGCTCCGTTTGCCACGCGGCTGCAGATATTGACTGCCCGGCTCATCACATCCGAAAACTGTCCGTCCTTTGTGACGACAAAAAGCATCCGCTCGTCCGCTTTGATCGAGACGTCCTCCACGTCAGCGATTTCTCTCATCTCCCGCTGTACTTCCCTGCTCTCATCCTCTGTCAGCTTTTTTGATAATCGATAATATCTTCCCATAATGCCATCCTTTCTGACCGTTGCATGTTCGGGGTTAGTTATATCTAATCCTGTTTTTATTATAGCACTGCGATCTGAAATGAAAACGGGGTTGCTGATAAGTTTTCTCATTATATCCGGCTCTGCCGCATCTTTTTTACATATTCTGCACATACTGTGCCTGTCGCAACACGGATTACCCGGTATATCAATAAAAATAGGAGAAATCAACATGGGAAATAATATGGAACTCGATTACGAAATGTTCTGCTACCAGTGTGAGCAGACTGCTAACCAGAAAGGCTGCACCAAGCTCGGTGTATGCGGAAAAACTCCCGAAGTCGCAAATCTGCAGGATCTTTTAATCTTTCAGATCAAGGGCATCAGCTGCTATGCCAGGCCTCTGATCGAAAAAGGCACTCCTATGGATAAAAGTGTTGTCAGCTTCATCGAAAATGTGCTATTTACCACACTTACGAACGTTAATTTTGACGCGGAAGTACATGTCGAACTTTTGCGCGAATCCCAGCGCATCAAAGAAGAACTCCGGGCTTACGCAGGCGCTCCCAGTCAGCCCACGCTTCACGCCACCTACGATCTTCCGCAGACCAAAACCGAGATGCTGCGCGACGCGCCCATCGCCGGTATCATGTATGACAAGTCGCTCGATCCGGACATCCGGTCCCTGCGTCAGACCGTTCTCTACGGACTCAAAGGCATCAGCGCCTACGGGCATCAGGCGAGAGAGCTCGGCTATTACAGCGATGAGGCGGATGATTTCTATATTCTCGCCCTGGAAGCCCTCACGGACGACCGGCTGTCGGTCGAGGAACTGATCCGCCTTACCATGCGCACCGGTGAGATGGCAATCGAAGTCATGAAAAAACTGGACGAAGCCAACACGACCATCTATCAGAACCCGGCCCCGAAAAAAGTCAATGTCCACCTGAAAAAAGGTCCGTTTATCATCGTCTCCGGGCACGATTTAAAAGACCTTGAAATGCTTTTAAAGCAGACGGAGGGAACCGGCATCCATATCTACACCCACGGAGAGATGCTTCCCTGTCACGGTTATCCGGGGCTGAACAAATATCCGCACCTCGCCGGGAATTTCGGTGGTGCCTGGCAGGATCAGCAGAAACAGTTCGACAATCTTCCCGGCTGTATTCTCATGACCACCAACTGCCTGATGCGCCCGCGCGACTCCTACAAAGACCGCATCTACAGCACAAATGTGGTCGGCTGGGACGGTGTGAAGCACATTGGCAAAAACGAGAACGGCGAAAAGGATTTTAGCGCCATCATAGAGCAGGCACTGGAACTCGGCGGCTATCCCGAAGACCAGGACGTACAGGAAATCCTCGTCGGCTTCGGTCACCACGCCACACTGGGCTATGCTGATGCGATCGTGGATGCCGTAAAATCCGGAAAACTGCGCCATTTCTTCCTCATCGGCGGCTGCGACGGAGCGCGCCCCGGACGCAACTATTACACCAAATTCGCCGAGATGGTTCCACAGGACTGCCTCATTATGACCCTCGCCTGCGGCAAGTACCGCTTCAACAAGCTGGACTTCGGGGAGGTGGCGGGTCTTCCGAGGCTCCTCGACATCGGACAGTGCAACGATGTCTACTCTGCCATCCGCATTGCCACTGCTCTCGCCGATGCATTTGGCACGGATGTCAACGGTCTTCCGCTCTCGCTGATTATTTCCTGGTATGAACAGAAAGCCGTCGCTGACCTTCTCGCTCTGTTAAGTCTCGGCATCCATGACATTTATCTCGGTCCCACTCTGCCCGCCTTTTTGAGTCCGAATGTCCTGCAGTACCTGACAGACACGTTCCACTTAAAATCCATCAGCAACGCCAGGGACGACATCCGCACCTGCCTCGGACAGGCAGTCTGATTTTTTCGGTTGTCCACAATGAACCAGGTGTGCGCCTGTATATGCGCATCACAATTTCCAGCTTCCCGCTTCTTTTCTGCCCGACACGAAATCTGCATAGATTCCCGGCTGGCCGATGAGTTCCTCATGTGTTCCGCGCTGTACAATGCCACCGTCGTTTACCACGAAAATCTGGTCGGCATGACGTACCGTTTTCAGCCGGTGTGCGATCATGATGATCGTCTTATCTCTGGTCAGCTCCTCGATTGCCCGCTGTAAGCGTTCTTCGTTCTCCGGATCGACATTCGCCGTCGCCTCGTCCAGAATGACGATCGGCGCGTCCTTTAGCATGGCTCTTGCAATCGAGATGCGCTGCTTCTCCCCGCCGGAGAGCGATGCGCCACCCTCACCGATGACCGTCTGATAGCCGTCCGGCAACGCCTCAATGAACTCGTCGCAGCACGCCCTCTTCGCCGCTGCCACAACATCCTCGTGCGTTGCCTCCGGTCTGCCGAACTTGATATTGTTCTCGATAGTATCCGCAAACAGATACACATTCTGAAATACCATGCTGATCTGGTTCATGAGCGCTTCGAGCGTGTAGTCGCGCACATCTCTTCCGCCCACCGTGATGCTTCCGCCATCCACATCCCAGAATCTTGCGATCAGATTGCACAGCGTCGTCTTGCCGGAACCGGACGGTCCGATAAACGCCGCCGTCGTTTTGTCCGGAATCGTCAGATTGATTCCTTTCAGGATCTCCTTTTTCTCATAGGAAAAATGCACGTCGTGGAACGCAATCTCATGATGCTCCGGCGTGATGTCACTTCCCTTTTCATCCATCTGCGGGATCTCATCCATCCGGTTCGCCTGCTCGATGGAACTGCTGACCAGACGCAGGACAGACAGACTGCTGCCCGCCGTCTGGATCTGCGCAAAGATCACAAACGACAGGATCGTAAACATCAGCGCACCTGTCATAGACAGCGTCCCATTCAGATAAAATACCACAGCCTCCACCATCATAAGCACACTGAAAAGCTGAATCACCAGCCCCTCCGCAATCGTGTACGGTGTAAAAAGCTGTTCCAGTTCCAGATTGCTGCTCCGGTTATACTCGAGTGCCTCCTGTATTCGTCTGTCGCCTCTTCCGACGAGGTTAAAGGACTTGATCACACTCATTCCCTGTACCTGCTCTAAGACGGCTGCGACAAGTTTCGCCTCGGATTCCTGCCGCTTCGGCGCCGACACCCTGGATTTTTTCTCCATCTTAGACACGATCAGCAGATACACAAACGTCCCTGCCACCACTAGCAGTCCCGCGCGCCAGTCATAGACGAGCACCATCACGTTAAAGACGATCGTGTTGATCATCCCCGCAAAAAGCCCGACCAGCACCATCGGCGCGATGGTTTCCACATTTTCGAGAACTGTCGTTGTGACACCGGTAATTTCGCCCAGACTGTTCTCATTAAAATAGCCCATCGGCACGCTCTTTAGCTGATTTCCGATTGCAATTCTCTTATTTCCCGCCATAAAATAACCCGCGTGGGTCTGCTCCAGCTGGGAAAATGTCTTCGTCGCCGCTTTTCCGATGATTCCTGCTGCAATGAGAAGCACCGTTTTCCACACAATGCCTTCCCCGCTGCCCTCGCCGGTCAGCGCCCGGACGGCAAGATAGACCGCCGCGATCTCAAACATCCCGAAGACGGCATTGATAAAACAAAACACGATCGACTTGTTGATGTTGTCACGTTCATCCCCGGCAAACTTCCAGATTTTCTGAAATGTCTCTAACATGTCTGATTCTCCTCCTTTACTCCCAGATGTGCCTGCCACATTTCCTTATAAAGCGCACTCTTCTGCAATAATTCCTCGTGGGTACCGCTTGCCGCAAGCGTTCCGTCCTGAATCAGAAGGATCTGATCGGCGCCTGTGATCGTGGAAAGCCTGTGTGCGATCACAATGACGGTCTTGCCGGCCACCAGCTTCGTCACTGCGCGCTGCACCTTCGTCTCATTCTCCGGATCCATGTAGGCGGTCGCCTCGTCCAAAATCACAATCGGCGCATCTTTTAACATCGCGCGCGCAATCGCAATCCGCTGCCGCTCACCGCCAGAGAGATGTGCACCTCCTCCGCCGACTCTCGTGTCATAGCCGTTCTCCAATCCGCGGATGAACTCGTCACATCCGGCCGCCTTTGCAACCGTCTCTACCTCCTGATCGGTTGCCTCCACTCGTCCCATGCGGATGTTTTCCCGGATCGTATCGTCAAACAGGTAATTATCCTGCGTGACAAACGCCACCTGGTCGTAGAGCTGTGTCAGAGGGATCTCACGCTCATCCACACCGCCGAGCATGATTTTTCCCTGATTCACATCCCAGAAACCGGCAATCAGTTTGGCGATCGTGGATTTTCCTCCACCGGACGGTCCGACTAACGCCGTCATGGTTCCCATCGGAATCTTTAAGCTGATGTCATGGAGAATCTCTTTTTCCTCATGATAGCCGAAGGATACATGTTCCATCACAATCTCACTGCCAAAAAGTTCCGCCGGCTTTTCCCCGTGCTGCTGTTCTTCCGCCTTTAAAATGCCGTCGACATTCGCCACGGTCGTCCCGACCTTCGCAAGACTGTCGACAAAACTCATTGCCGCCAAAAGCGGTCCCACGATTCCCATCGACAGAATGATGATGGTGAGAAAAGCCTCCGCGCTCAGACTTCCGTTCCGGTAAAATATCCAGCCGAACGGCAGGATTGTAATCAGCGTCGCCGGTGCGATCGCATACCCTAACGACATCTGGAACTGGCAGCGTTTCATCCACTGATAATAGTAGGAGGCATTGGCAAGTACCCGGTCGCGGAATTTTGCGTAGGAATTCTTTCCCTGGTTGAAGGCTTTGATGACCTCAATGCCGCTGATGTATTCCACAGCCGTGTCGTTCAGCGCCTTTGTCGCGGTGACGGTGCGCTGAAACTTCTCATTGTACCCGCTGAACATCGACATGAAGCAGAGAACGCCCAGCGGTACGACGATCAGCATGGAAAGCCCCATGCGCCAGTCCTCGATAAACAGCAGCACCAGCACCGCCAGCGCGCCCACGATGTTGGCGGTCATTTCCGGCAGAAGGTGGGCAAGGGTGGTTTCGATGGAGTCCACCCGCTCCACGATAATGTTCTTATAGGAGCCGGAGGAACGGTCCAGCACCGTGCCAAGAGGCAGCGTCGCCAGCTTGTCCAGCAGCCGCGTGCGGGCATTGGCCAGCACATGGAAGGTGGCATGGTGGGAGAGGGACGTGGACACGCTGTGCAGCACATAGCGCAGCACCCAGCAGCCCGCCATCCACGCGCAGAGCGTCAGGCAGCGGGAAAGCTCCGCCGTGCCGTTTACCAGCGCGGTGATGATCCGAATGATGATAAAATACGGAATAAGCGAGCAGGCGACGCCCAGCAGCGCCGCAAGGACACTCAGGGCGTATTCGCCGTACCGCCCTTTTGCCAGCTCCACCAACCACGAGGCGGCGGAGCGTTTTGACCTCGATGCTTTGTTCATGGATCGTGCCCCCTTACGCGGCGAGATGCTTTTTCACGATCCGCTTGCCGATCGTTGCTCCGATAAAGGCGGCAACGATCACGCCTGCCACAAGCGCCGCAGACACCCAGGACTGCAGCATCTCAGACGCGGCAAGGATGGTGTCCTGACGGCCATCGGTGACCATCTGATCTGCCATAGCCTTAGCTGCGATGGCGTAGGGAATGATGGTGCTGCCGAAGGCGGCCAACACCTGATTGATGACATAACTGACGGTCAGAGCCTTCGCATTGCCGTAGCCCATCTTCCACAGCAGCAGCTCGGCAATGACACCGGAGAGAATAAAGAGGATGATGTACGGCAGGTATCCGCCCATAATGGCGCGGACAATGCTGTAAATGAGGATCGCACCGGGCTTTTTCACCTTCGTGCCGATGATGAAGTAGACGATGCCCTCCAGCAGGGCGAAAAATACCGGCATCAGAATGATGGTAATGGGCGTCGCGTACAGGACGGAACTGGCAAAGAAAATGACCACATTGATCAGGGCCAGCAGGACAACGGTGATGATGTCCTTGATTTTCAGTTTATTGGGGTTTGCAGTACTCATGGTTAAAGACTCCTTTTTGAATGGAATATGGTTGAACGTCGCAGAGACGGCGATCACAGGATAAGGCCGGCGGCGATCGATGCCGCCAGCAGGACGCAGAACACAGCATCCCACGCAGAAAACCGAAGCGACAGATAGTTGCTTTTGCGGCGGGTTAAGTCGATGCCCCGTGTTTCGGCGGAGGCGGACAGCGTCTCGGCGATGCGGATAACGCGCAAAGCCATCGGCACGGTCAGTATTTCGATATAGGATGGCAGCGCACGCAACTTTTGCCATGGCGTCACAAACGCGCCCCGGGTGCGGATGGATTGCCGCAGCAACTTCATGTCTCCCGACAGAACGGGGAAGAAGCGGAAAATCACCGCCACGATCATGATCAGCCGCTCCGGTAGGCGCAGATTGCGCAGCGCTGCCAGGGTACGGCTGGCTTCATTCCGCCCAATCAGCGTCCGCATGGAAATGCCAACGGCAATGATCCGCGGGAACAGCACCAGCATAAAGGAAAACACCGTGCCCGGCAGCAGAGCGTTTGCCGCCCACAGCAGCCCAAAGCTCATCCCGCCTGCCAGCGCCGTTCCGAGCCAGCCGTCCGCTGCGGTCAGCAGGATCAGTGCCGCATACGCGGCATAAACCAAGTGGTTCTTGGACGTGGAGATCACGACCAGCAGGGCCAGCCAGTAAAGCAGCTTCGTCGCCGGGTGGAATCGTTCTTTATGCTGTTTTTTCGCAGGAGCATTGGAAAGATGGAAGCGCTCCATATATTGCCGTACCGCTTGCAAATCTCGTTCCGAATGAACGGGAAATTCTGTTTCTGCGCGTCCATCCGACAGCCCGATGCAGTAGTCGCAGGCATCTGCAATCAGTTCAAGGTCATGTGTGATGATGAGAACCGTCTTTTCCCTCCGCATCTCACGGATCAGCGCCGCGCACCGCGCCAGACTCTCCGCGTCCTGTCCTGCTGTCGGCTCGTCCAGTATGACGATCGGCTTGTCGGATAGATACGCCATCATCAGCGTCAGACGCTGCATCTGCCCGCCGGAGAGGGAGAAGGGGTGCCGGTCGCGGCACTCCCACATATCCATGCTTTTCAGCAGCGCCTCCGTTTTCGCTTCAAACGCCGGTGTCACCGCATGGCCGTATTGCAGCTCGTGCAGGACGGAGCTGGTGAAGAACTGGAACTCCGCCTCCTGTAGGATGAACAGCACCTGTTTTTGCAGCTGCTTTGGGTTTTGCGGCTTTCCGAAAAGCGTGATTCTGCCGCCGGAGGGGCGGTAAAGCCCTGCAATCAGCTTGCCGATCGTCGTTTTGCCGCAGCCGTTTGCGCCCACGAGACCGACGATCTCATGCTCACGGACGGAAAAGCTGACACCGGAAAGGGTATCTCCTGCCTTCCTGCTGTATGTATAGCGGACATCCGAGACGGCAAGCGCCGTCGGCGCGGTTTTCGGCAGCGGCTCTTTCTCCGACACGGTGATCTTCGCAAGGTCGAGCGTGCGCAGAGAAAGTGTTTGTCTCTGCTCCGCCGAGAGCGCCTTTGCCTCTGCAGCAGTGTATTTTCCTTTGATCTCACCGCCTGCCATGACCCAATATTCATCGGCAATATCCGCAAGATAATAGAGCCGGTGCTCACTGAGCAGCAGAGTCTTTCCCTGCTGCTTGAGCGCCAGCAGAATCTCCCTCAGCTGCTGGGTGGCTGCAAAGTCGAGGTTGGCCGTCGGCTCGTCCAGCAGAAAGATTTCCGTATCCATGGCCCATGCCGAAAGGATAGAGATCAACTGCCGCTCGCCGCTGGACAGCTCATAGACATTGCGGCCTTTTAGATGCTCCAGATGAAAGGTTCGGAAGGCCTCGTCCACCCGATGGCGGATGGTCTCCTGGAGCAGGCCATGGTTTTCAAGGCCAAAGGCCACTTCATTGGAGCTGTTTACGGTAAAAAACTGACTTCGCGGATCCTGAAAAACCGAGGCGGCCAGCTCGCCGATCTCGCCGATGCTCATCCCTGCGGTGTCCTGCCCGTTCAGGCGGCAAAAGCCCTTCCGCTCTCCCTCGTAAAACTGTGGGATCAGTCCGTTGATGCACCGCAGCAGTGTGGATTTTCCGCATCCGCTGCCTCCGCAGAGCACCACGCAGCGTCCGGCTGGGATGCTGCCGCCGACTTTTTGCAAGGTGGGCTGCTTTTCTTCTGCATATTGAAATTCAAATTCAAAATCTATCATCGCAAACTCTTTTCTTATTAGTTAGCCGTCTCTAACCAGCGGCCGTAAGAAACGGACGGATGGACCGTCCGAATTAACTTTTCGGATTTATTGCAAGGTATCGCATAGCTGCCGCCAGCCAGCGTTGGTGAAATCAAGGACTGCCTGTAAGCAGGTAAGCATTCTGCCTTCCTCCATATGCTGATCCAGCAGCTGGCGGAAGTACCAGAACTGAGAGCCCATCAAAAGACGGATCGCATCGGCATTTGGCGCTTTCCCATAGATATGTGAAAAGAATTCCACCGTTTGTTCCGCTTTACGGTTCATCAGTTCATGCAGCATGGTTTCAATCGAACTGCCATCGCTGCGGCAGAAAAATAAAGTGCAGTCATTACAGTGCTCGGTCAGGAGCCGAAAATATACCTGTTCTTCGGCGTTTATGGCGCGGAGGATATCTTCCGGCTGCGCGCTGCACTTTGCTTTTTCGTATTCTTCCGCGATGGGAGCAAAGAGAACCTGCATCGTCTCAAAAAAATCCTGAAGCAGACTGGCAAACAACGCGTCTTTATTCTTGTATCTTGTGTAGATTGCCCCCGTAGTAACACCGGCTTTTTCGGCGATCTTGTGCAGAGAGGCTTTCTGAAAACCGTAAGCAAGAAACTCCGAATAGGCAGCCTGAATGATCCCATCATCCAAGGAATGGTCCCTGTTGGCCATGTCGTCCCTCCTGCGCCTAAATAATAATGCCATTATCGATAACAGCATTATTATAACGCTCTTTTTGCTGCTTGTCAATGCGAATTGCACACTGCTTTGCAAAAACACTCCTTGACAAATCTCGTCTCAAAAGGCTATGTTGGAGGAGTTCGCCGCACGGCAG
>ERZ857801.1126-NODE-1126-length-30541-cov-5.884767_pt1 | contig 30541 bp, 27 predicted proteins | sample MGYA00519762_ERZ857801 | MGnify/ENA primary metagenome ERZ857801 (study PRJEB31778, sample SAMEA3449368) | human gut metagenome | biome: human gut; feature: human-associated habitat; material: faeces | place: United Kingdom | collected 2010/2012 ...
GGGCGGTCTCCCCGTCCGGCACAGGCCACAGTGGCCATGCAGCCCCCGGCGGAGCCGTCCTTTGAGGACAAGCTGAAGCAGTTCATGACCCAGTCCGACAGCAAACAGTCGGAGTTGAACCGCTATATGGCGGGGAAGCGGGGCAGCGGGCGCAGGAGAAGATAATGGAAAATCGGCAGGCAGAAGCGTGGGGCTTCTGCCTGCTTATTTTTTGGGGGCGAGTTTTGCCGGTGCCACATTCTCCGTGCGAAAACGGTGCTCTATGATCGGGCAACATTGTCATCCATGGTAAACCCACAGCGCAAATCATTACGCAGCGCAACCGGGACAGTCACGCTGCGTAATCGGGATAAATTACAGGTTTTCAGTCAGCTCCTCGCTGAGCTTCACGGCGCCATACAGATTCTTGGCGCTGCAGCCAGCCCGGCCGCCGCCGGCGCAGGCGCACGCACAGGCACAGGCACAGCTGGAGGCACAGGCGCAATGGCTGCTGCCTCCGCCGAAGCCACCGCCTCCAAAACCGCCGCCACGCTTTCCGCCGCCGAAGCCGCTGCTGCGGGGCGGGGCGGGCTTATGCTTGGTGCCCACGGAGCCGGGACGGGGATGGCGGCCATCCGGGCCGGCGGGATACCACAGGCCGTGGACGAATACGTAGCGGGTGCCGAAGCCGCCGGCATAGCCGTCGTAGACGGCGGCCCGGACCACGAAGAAGATCACCAGAACGAATATCACGAATACGGTGAATACCCAGTTATCGGAATCGTCGGAATCGTCATAGGAGTCGTCGCCCCGGCTGTTATCCGGCAGATTATCCCGGCTGTTCTCCCAATACAGGGTGGAGGGCCAGCTGGCATACTCCACAGTGAAGTTCAGTCGATCCCCCGGCTCCATATTGCTGGCGGTGAGCACATGGTCTCCGCCGGTCTGGCCGTCGGAGCCAACGCCCGCCACGGAGGCTGGGTCGTGCCACGTCAGGGTCATGACGTCCACCGGGGCTTCTTTGAACCAGCCGGGGGTATAGTCATAGGATACAGCCCCGCTGTCGCTGAGGGTATACATATATTCCTGCACCCAGCGGAAAGCGAAGCGGAAGGTCTCGTTGGCATCGTAGGACTGGGTGAAGTCGATGTAGGCGTAGCTGTTGTCGTAATCGATGCTCTGGATGTTGTCGGTGAGGGCCGTCATCTCCCGGATGGAGCCGTTTGGGATGCCGACCTTGGCCCCGCCCTTCTGGGAGATGGTGGCAGGCAGATCCTCCAGAGGCTTCCAGTCCAGCGTCACCTGGATCGTCAGACTGCCGTCCTCGGTGTTGGGAGTGACGTCCACCTGATAGTTGACGATCTCGTCGTAGATCTTGTCGGCGTGGGCGGTGCGGGCCGTCAGGGGCAGCAGACAGGCCGCCAGCAGCAGACACAGCAGCGCCCGGCAAATGGTCTTTTTCATGGTCAGCACCCCTCTCTGTTTCCCTCGCCCAGCTGGCAGATATGCTCCAGCTTGGCGCTCTTGGCCCGGATGGCCCGGCAGGCCTCGCCGTCCCAGATGGTGGGCCAGTCGTCGGTGAGGAGGTTCCCCAGCGTGGTGCCGCCCAGCCAGCTCTGGCAGGGAACTACCTGCCCGTCGGGCGTGACGGCCATGTTGCTCAGGCAGGCTCCGCAGCTGGGGATCAGGTGCAGGCCAAGCCCCCGGAGCGTTTCCTCCGGCAGCCAGCCGGGACTGGTGAAGTCGATCTCCATGCCCAGCTCCTCCGCTGTCTCCACGGCCTGACGCAGCACGGCAGTCAGCTCCTCCTGCGTCAGGCGGGTGGCCTGGCTGGCCTCCGTCTCGGCGCCGCCGGAGGGAATGAGCCCGGAGCAGGTGACGTATCGCACTCCCAGCTCATGCACGAAGCGGAGGGTGGCGGCATAATCCCGATTCAGGCTGCACAGAGGTGTGTTCACCGACGTCATCAGGCCCGCCGCCACAGCGTTGCGGATACCCTGCACCGTGTCATCGAAGCCCGGTGCGCCCACCAGCGTATTGTGGACGGCGGCATCGGCGCTGTACAGCGTCACCTGCACGCTGTACAGGCTTGCCTCATACAGCCGGCGGCACAGCTCCGGCGTCAGCAGACGGCCGTTGGTGTTGAGACGGGTCACGAACCACTGGGCGGCCTCCACCAGCTCCACCAGATCTGCCCGGAGGGTGGGTTCTCCGCCGGTGAAGGTCACCTGCGGGATATTGGCGTGGCGCAGGCGCTCCAGCGCCTCCTTCCACTGAGCGGTGGTCAGCTCCCGGCTCTCGCCCATGGGCTGTCCGGCGGCGTAGCAGTGGAGACACTTCTGATTGCAGTGCCATGCGCCGTCCTGCGTCATGGCGCTGACCATCAGGTCCATACGGTGGGGCGCCGACATATAGGGGGCATAGTCCCCCAGACTTAGGGTTCCTACCTCCACCGGCGGCTCCTGCCCCCGTGCGATGGCGATGAGGCTCTCCATCAGCAGAGCAAGGTCCTCCCGCAGCTGCTCCGGCTTGGTGCGGGGGTAGACGCTGCGGGTGGCCGTCACAGCCTCCTCCGCCAGACGCTCCCAATCCGCCTGCTCCACCTCACGGTCCGGGGCGTTGTCCCCTTCTGTGAAGAAGCTCTCCAAGGCCGCCATGAAGTTGGCCAGCAGAATGGCCCAGCTGAGATTCAACGGGATCAGCTTGGCCCCGTTCAGCAGCAGGAGAAAGGGTTCGTCCTTCCCCTCCGCCCGTGGCGGGATCATGTGTAGCCGCACTACACCCGGACCCTTGGGGTCCAGTGTGATATGGCGAACGCAGCTCAGGTGCTGCTCCCAGAATTTTTTCTCACGACGGGTGATACGCATCCGAATCAGCCCTCCCTATCCTGTTATTCTCTGATTTACAGTATACCATATCTGCTGAAATGTGCAAGAACATCTATGGGTGGAGGAGGTTCTTCTCTCGGCTGTGATGCCGCAGCGCAGGTGCTGATGGGATGATTTTGTGGCTTTCCATAAAAAGGAGCCGCCCTGCAAGCAGAGCGGCCCAAGCGGGTGGGATATTGGAAAGCTTCCGATGCTTATGATATACCCGTCCGACAGTTTTGTAAATAGGAGCTTTTGGCGGAAAACGGGAACTTTTTCCGCTTCCTGTCGAATTTGTCGTGGATTTTAACTTTTTGTGAATTATCCACAAAAATAGGCAAAGTACCTTTTCAAACAGTATGCAACATGGTATAATGCCCACAAGGATAAGGGGAAACCTCTCCCCGACCCTTCCCCCTTTTTGCAAAGGACACTTGGAAAGGAGCAAGCCACATGAAGTTCACATTTGCCTGTAAGAAAATTGCGCTGAACGACTCTATCAAGGAATATGCCGAGAAGAAGATCAGCAAGCTGGATCGGTACTTCCCGGAGGAGGCAGACGCCTTTGTGACCTTCGCCGTAGAAAAAAAGAACCGCTGCGTGGTGGAGCTGACCATCCGGGCCGCCAACGGCACGCTGTTTCGGGCGCAGGAGGAGGACCCCGACGGGGATATGCGGGGCGCCATTGACGAGGCGGTGGCCTTCATCGACCGCCGTATCCGCAAGAACAAGACCCGGCTGGCCCGGAATCTGCGCCCCGACGCTCTGACCTCCAATATCCCCGCCGAGTTCGATGTGGTGGAGGAGCCGGAGTACCATCTGGTGCGTACCAAGCGCTTCGCCGTGAAGCCTATGAGCACCGAGGAGGCCATTTTGCAGATGAACCTGCTGGATCACTCCTTCTATGTATTCCGCAGCGTGGAGACCGGCAATATCTGCGTGGTGTATCACCGCAACAACGGCGGCTACGGTCTCATCGAGACGGAGTAAGGCGCTGAAAGTAAGCGCATGGCATAGAGCATATGGGGTCCCGGACAAATGTCCGGGACCCTTTTTTGCTGCACCGCCGGCAGGCAGCAGAAAGGGTTTCTGCCGGCAGGGATGGAAAAAGGGACGCCCCAGCGGGCGTCCCTTCTATGGTTTTGCGATCGTTATGGGGAAATTACTGGTTCTGCTCCGGCTTATCGTCCTCCAACAGGGTCTTGGCGGAGGCGGCCAAACCGGCCAGTCCCTGAATTTCGCTGGGGATGATGATCTTGGTGGCCTTTCCGTCAGCGACCTTCTGGAAGGCCTCCAGCGCCTTCAGTTTGATGACCTGATCGTTGGGGGCGTTCTCGTTGAGCATCCGCATGGCGTCGGCCAGCGCCTGCTGCACCTTCATGATGGAGGCGGCCTCGGCCTCAGCGGCCATGATCTTGGCCTGCTTGGCGGCGTCGGCCTTCAGGATGGCGGACTGCTTCTCGCCCTCAGCCACCAGGATCTTACTGGCCTTCTCGCCCTCGGCCTGCAGGATGGACTCACGGCGCTCACGCTCGGCCTTCATCTGCTTTTCCATGGCGTTCTGGATCTCACGGGGCGGCAGGATGTTCTTCAGCTCCACACGGTTGACCTTGATGCCCCAGGGGTCCGTGGCCTCGTCCAGAATGGCACGCATCTTGGCGTTGATGGTATCACGGGAGGTAAGGCTCTGATCCAGCTCCAGCTCACCGATGATGTTGCGCAGGGTGGTGGCGGTGAGGTTCTCGATGGCATTCATGGGATACTCCACGCCGTAGGTATACAGCTTGGGATCGGTGATCTGGAAGTAGATCACGGTGTCGATCTGCATGGTGACGTTATCCTTGGTGATGACGGGCTGGGGATCGAAATCCGCCACCTGCTCCTTCAGGCTTACCTTCTTCACCACACGCTCAATGAAGGGGACCTTCAGATGCAGGCCCACGCCCCACACGGAGTGGAAGGCACCCAGCCGCTCCACCACATAGGCACGGGACTGCTGCACCACATAGATGTTGCGGACGATGATCACGAGCACCAGAATCACCAGAATGGCGATCCCTACGATACCGGGGACAGACAGATTGTTGGTAGGCATTTGTTCTTCCTCCTGTTTGTTTTATGAATGGACGGGCTGACCCGCTTCTTCCTCCACGAAGAGCCGCACGCCCTCCATGCGCTGTACCTTCACCAGCGTATCCTTCGGAATGACCCGGCCGCTGGCACTGCGGGCCGTCCACGTCTTGCCGTCGGCGTACACCGCCCCGGTGGGGACGGTATTGTCGATGGTCTCGGTGACACGGGCCGTCTGACCCAGCACCCGGTCGGCGTTGGTGGGCGTCTCGTCCCTGTGGAGCATCCTCTGCACCAGCGGACGGGTCGCCGCCAGCGCCGCAATGCTCACCACGAAGAACAGGACGATCTGCACCCACAGGGCCGCCCCCAGCAGCAGACCGGCCAGCCCCCCCAGGGCGGCCAGCAGCACCCCCGTTCTCTTCTCGTTCACAGGGCTCCCTCCTCTCCCAACAGCGCCTGCTTGATGCGCTTCACATACCGCCGGGACACATAGCACACCGCCGCCCCGTCCCCCAGGGTCATGCGGATGGTCCCCGTGAGGGACAGGTCCAGGGCCGTGATCTTCCGGCTGTTCACCAGCTCCGAGTGGGACACCCGCAGAAACCCCCGGCGGCCCAGCCGCTCCTCCAGCTCATACAGCCGCAGGCGGACGGCATAGACCCCGGCCTCCGTCTGGGCGGACACCCCCTTGCCGTCGGTATAGAAGCGATAGACCTCCCCCGGCTCCAGCAGCACCGCCCGCTCCCCCTGGAAGGCGGGCACCGGCCCCAGAAACACCCCGGACAGGCGCTGAACCAGCTCTTGCAGCTCCGGGGTGTCCGCCCCGGCGTAAATCACCGCCCGGGGCTCCTTCCGCCCGGGCTCCAGTCGGATCTCCACCTCCACGGCGCTCCCTCCCCTCCCGATCTTCTTGACCTCAGTATACCCGCCTTTCCCGTCTCCGTCCACACTTTGGGGACAGCCGGTCGTTTTCTCCGCCTACTCGGCGGGAGACCCCGTACAGGCAAAAAAATTCCCGGGCCGCAGGCGGCTCGGGAATTTCAGCTTGGTTATCAGCCGATGGCGATGGTCGTGCTCTTGGGCAGCTCTCTCTTCTCCTGCTTGGGCAGGGAGATCTTCAGGATGCCGTCCTCGTACTTGGCCGAGATCTGCTCGGGCTGGATATCGCCCACGTAGAAGCTCCGGCTCATGGCGCCGGCGTAGCGCTCCTGGCGGATATACTTGCCCTCCTTGTCCTTCTGGTCCTTGTCCAGGCCCTTGGAGGCGCTGATGGTCAGGTAGCCGTCCTTCAGGTCCACGTCGATCTCGTCCTTCTTGAATCCGGGCAGGTCGATGTCCACCTCATAGGTGTTCTCGGTCTCCCGCACGTCGGTCTTCATCAGGTTCTTGGCGTGCTTGCCATACAGAGGATTGCGGCCGCCCCACACGGGGAAGCGCATAAAGTCATCGTCAAAGAAATCATCAAACAAACTTTCACCAAACATGCTGGGCAACATAAGTCATTCCTCCATTCTTCGCACTTATTTCTTGCCCTGCGGGGGGAGCCGCATCTTCTCATCCGGCCCCTCTCTCTTGGAACAATTATGTTATAGCACGTCGGATTAGCACTGTCAAGCTGAGAGTGCTAAAATTCATAAAAGATGCAAAGTTTGTTCACAAATTATGTGATTTCTTCAACTATGCCTTATGTCTTTCCCATTCTTTCCCATTCTTTCACATTCTATCCCACGCCGCAGCGGCCAGCGCCGCGTCCTGCCGTTCCTTCGCGTCCTCCAGATCCTGAAAGTCCCCCAAAGCCCGCAGGTCCACATGGGAGGCGTCCACCCCGGCGTCCGGGCGCTCCGCCTGCTGGGCCAGGGTGGAGGGGAAGGTCCCCTCCAGCTGTCCCCGGGCGCTTTCGGAGCGCAGGCGGCACACCTCCAGCAGGGTGTCCACCGCCAGCAGGTGGTCCTCATAGGAGCAGAAGGCGGTGGGGTCTTCCTCCACATAGGGGGCGATGAGGGCCTGTGTCTCCCGGACGACCGCCTCACACCGGCCGCTCTCCAGGTACTCCGCCAGAAACTGGTCGAAATAGGCGTGATACCGGGCAAAATATTCGTCGTTCTTCATCAGGTTGTGGTAGAGGGGCCGCTCCAGCATGGTCTCCCCCCGGGCGGGGGTGTTGATGGGCCAGTTGAGGAGCACGTCGGGGTCCCGGATGGGGTCGGTCATCCCCAGGGCGTAGGTGCCGAAGGCCAGGTTGTAGTCCCAGGGCAGGATGGAGAGCACCCCATCCTCCTCGTAGAGGAAGTAGTTGTGTCCCGTGTGGCCCAGGTAGCTGTCCCAGTTCATCACGAACACCTGGACCACAAAGTAGCGCAGCACCTCATCCACATTCACCGCCGTCTCCAGGTTCTCCCCGGAGGCCAGGGTTTTCAGGGCCTGGATGATCCTGGCCTGGTCCGCCCCGTCCACATCGAACTTGGCGTTGTCGAAAATGTTGGGGTAGCGCTCCGGGTCGTCGCCCACATAGCGCAGGGCCACGTCGGCGTTCTCGGCATTCAGGGAGGTGTAGTCCGGCTTGTAGAGCTGCCCGTGGTCCGCCCCGAAGTTCCGCCGGGCAAAGGCCTCCTCCGGCTCCTCAATGGCCAGGAACAGCCCCCAGGGGGAGCCGTTCACCGTCACCCATACGAAGCTCCGCAGGGGGGCGGGCTCCCCCATGAACTCCATCATGTCGTAGACCAGATAAGTCTTTAAATAGCTGTTGTCCTGGAAGGAGGCGTCCAGGGAGAATTTGTCCAGGCCGTGGTAACTCCCCCCGTCCACATAGTGGTCGAACTCCAGCTTCAGGCTGTACCGGCTCAGGCCGTATTCCTCCGTCAGCCGCCGGGAGTTGTTCCCCTTGGCCCGCAGGCCCACCTGGCGGAACTCCTCCCCGTCCACGGACACCGTACAGGGGATATACTCCTCCTCCGGCGCCTCCGCGATAAACTGCGCCCAGTCCTCCACCTGAATGTCCACGGTGTGGACCCGGCTGTCATCGAACAGGCGGCAGGAATATTCCGGGGCGGCGGAGGCGGGCTGGAGCCCCAGGTCCTCCCCGAAGAAAAGCAGACCGGTGAGGGCCAGGGCCAGCGCCATGGCCAGGGCGCAGAGCCGGTCGATCTGTCTGTGGCGGATCATGGCCTCAGCCCATATAGTCCCCGTTGTAGGAGACCAGGACCACGTGGTCCACCCCCGACATGGCCCCCAGCTCGTTGACAAAGCTGGTGTCCGCCTCCCGCAGGCGCACCTCGAAGTTCAGCTCGATCTCCCCCGGGGAGACCGCCTTGCTCTTCAGGTTCAGGCGGCGCACCCGGGCCTCCACCAGGGCGCGGACCTGCTCCTCCTCCCGGGGGGACGCGCAGCGCACCACCAGGATATAGGGGGACTCCCCGTTCTTCTGCCGGGAGAACACCAGCAGCACCGCCCCCACAAAGAGGCTCCCCAGCACCGCCAGGGGGATGAGTCCCGCCGCCAGCACGATGCCCGCCGCGATGGACCAGAACAGGAAGGCGATGTCCATGGGCTCCTTGATGGCGGTGCGGAACCGGACGATGGACAGCGCGCCCACCATGCCCAGGGAGAGGACGATGTTGCTGGTCACCGCCAGAATGAGCAGGGTGGTGATAAGGGTGAGGGCGATGAGGGTCACCCCGAAGCTGGGGGAGTACATGACCCCGCTGTAGCTGCGCTTGTACACCAGAAAGATGAACAGGCCCAGAAGAAAGGCCAGCACAAGGGCCAGGGCGGTGTCCAGCAGGGAGACGCTGTCCAGGCGCTCCAGAAAGCTGGATTTGAAGATGTCCTGAAAGGTGGTCATGGGAAGGCCACTCCTTACCTTAGTTTAGTCGTACCGGCGGCACAGGGCGTACTTGGAGCAGGCGGCCGCCCTGCGGTTGGGAATCTGGACGGCCATCCGCACCAGATCGGGGAGAAAGGCGTCGTACTTGACCTCCAGCACCGTGAGGCCGGAGAGGGGCTTGAGGGAAAAGCGCTCCGGACGGAAAAAATCCAGCGGGCTCAGCCCGGTGCGGACGTCCCGGTCCAGGGTGATGCGCACATTGCCGGGGGCGTACAGGAAGGCCTCCCGGTCGTAGCAGACCGCTGTCCGGGGGGCCAGAAGGCTCCCCCGCAGCTTGTGGTACAGCTCGGCCAGCAGTGGCTCCTCCCGCTCCAGAAGGAAGTCCAGCTCTCCCGCCAGCAGCCGCTCCCCCTCCTCCCGGGAGAGGCGGGCGGAGCGCTTGCCGCACAGGCCGTTCACCTTGAACTTCTTCTCCAGCTTCAGCCAGGCGGGATCATCCCCGTAGTACCGCAGGCGGAACTTCTCCCGGCGGTCCACTCCGTCCAGCTTCTCCCGGAGGGCGGCGTCATAGGGGGTGTCGAAGTACAGACTGGTCACCCGGTAGGAGCCGTCCGCCCCCGCGTGGCGGTCGTGGGGGAACAGGCGGCGCAGCCGCCCGGAGAGCACCAGATCCTCCGGGGGAGAGATCTGGTGCTTGAGCTCGTGGCGCATGGGGGCGGGCTCAGTCGTCCCAGTCGTCGTCATCGTCGTCCCAATCGTCGTCGTCATCATCGTCCCAGTCATCGCTGTCGCCGGGGTAGTCGGAGCCGGTGGGGTCCCCGTACCAGTCGTCGTCATCGTAATCGGTGACTCCGTCCGCATTCGGGCCATAGTCTGTGTCGTCGTAGTCGGTAACCCCGTCGGCGTTGGGGCCGTAGTCCGTGTCGTCGTAGTCGGTGACTCCGTCGGCGTTGGGGCCGTAGTCCGTGTCGTCATAGTCGGTGACCCCGTCTGCATTGGGGCCGTAGTCCGTGTCGTCGTAGTCGGTGACCCCGTCGGCGTTAGGGCCGTAGTCCGTGTCGTCATAGTCGGTGACGCCGTCGGCATTGGGGCCGTAGTCCGTGTCGTCGTAGTCCCGGTATTCGGCGTCCATCTCGGTGACCTTGCCGGTGACGGCATTCACCTCGTACTCGTACTCCACGCCGTCCATGACGAACTCCACCTCGTACTCCCCGTCGTCCAGGTCGTACTCCTTCTCCACGAACTGGATGTCGTCCCGGCCCAGCTGGGTGGACAGGATGTTCTGGGCGGCGGCGGCGTTGATGTAGCCCCTGTCCCCGTAGGTATCGTCGTAGTCGTCCCCGTCCAGGGCCACGGTCTGGGAGCCGATCTGGTCGGTCTCCACCACCAGGCGGACGGCCTCGGCCAGCTCGTTCAGGAACTGGTCATTGGGGTAGGCGGAGCCCCGCTCCAGCTTGAGCACGATGTTTTTTTCGTGCCCGTCGATGGTGGCATCAAAGTAGCCCCCCGCGTTGATCTCATCCACCAGCTCTCCCACCACGGTGGTGCAGGGCTTTCCTTCATAGCCGGTGTAGGAGGCCAGGACCGCTTTTCCGTCCTCATTGAGGCCGGTGAGGGCCACCACATTGCCCACCTCGTCGTAGTCCATCTCGATCTCCGGGTTGACGCTGAGCAGCACAGTGCCCACGCTGCCGCCGTCCCCGCTCTGGAGGGCGGAACCGGAGGCAGTCCCGGAGGCGGTTGTCGCCGCTCCGCCGTTCCCACAGGCGGTCAGAGCGGTCAGGGTCAGGGCGGTCACCAGGGTCAGTCCAAACAGCTTGGCGGTGAAGTTCGTTTTCATAACATTCATCTCCTTAAAAATGTCAGGTCTGTATGAGCTGCCGGTTCCGGGCCAGAGATGGCTCCGCACGCGGCGCGCCGGGAATTTCCCGTCTCTCTTTGTCTTACATCCGAAGAATACGGGGCTGGGCAGTAGAAAACCGGGGTCGCAGGAAAAAACTTTTTTATTTTTTCCGGTCAGTCGTCGTCATCCTCGCCGTCTCTGTCATCGTCTCCGTCGTCGTCTCTGTCGTCATCCCTGTCGCCGTCATCGTCATCCCCGCCGTCGTCCTCCCGGTCCTCATAGTCGGTCACCCCGTCATAGTAGGGGCCGGAGGACGGGTCGGTGTAATCGGTGACCCCATCGGCGTTGGGGCCGTAGTCTGTATCCGCGTAGTCGGTGATCCCGTCCGCGTTGGGACCGTAGTCTGTATCCGCGTAGTCGGTCACCCCGTCGGCGTTGGGACCGTAGTCTGTGTCCGCGTAGTCGGTGACCCCGTCGGCGTTGGGACCGTAGTCTGTGTCCGCGTAGTCGGTCACCCCGTCGGAATTGGGACCGTAGTCTGTATCCGCGTAGTCGGTCACCCCATCCGCGCCGGGGCCGTAGTCTGTGTCCTCCTGCCCGCCGGAACCGGCGCTGGGGTCCGCCGCCGTCCCCGGGGTCTGCTCGGGGACCTGGGGGGCAACCGGCACCACCACCTCCGCCGGCTCTTCCGGAGCTGCGGCGGACTGTGACTGATCTGCCGCCCCATCTCCCAGCTGAATGACGATGGTCGCGCCGTACCGCTCCTCCAGCTGGGCCTGGACCTGGGCCTCCTCCCGGGCCTGCCAGTCCGCGTCGTCGCTGTGCACCGTGATGGAGATGGTGTCGCCGTCGGACAGGTAGCCCATGTCGATGGCCCGCTCCACCAGCTCGCCGGCGGCGGTCTCCCGGTCCTTGCCCCGATAGTCGTACCCCTCGATCAGATCCTCGCCGTCGGCGTTGAGCCCCTCCAGGTCCAGCACCCGGTCGGTGCGGCTCACCGTCATCTCCACATCCGGGTTGATCTGGATGCGCAGGGTGCCGTAGGCGGTGTAGTTGGGCTGGTAGTAGCCAAAGAACACCAGGCAGAGGCAGGCGGCCGCGGCGGCCAGCCCAGACAGGGGCTTCCACAGGGCGGGGGATCTGGGCTTCGCCTGCCGGAGCTCCACGATGGTCTGGACGGTATCCCCCACCTGGTAGTGCAGGTTGGCCGCCTTGAGGAACCGGCCCTCCTCGTCCAGCACCACCGCGTAGGCGGGGTGGGTCTCCATAACTAAATATTTCATCCCCGCGTCCCCCCTCTCTCAGAGCTGATTTGGCACAGGTGCCCCCGGATGATCTCATAGCCGTTGGTGAAGGCCAGCAAAATGGCCACCAGGTACTTCCGGTGCCGCTCCAGGGTCTTCCGCTCCGCGCCCGAGCCAAGGGCCAGCTCGTTCATGGGCAGCTTTCCGGTCTCTGCTACCTTGTTTAGCAGCGCTGGGTTTGCCCGGGCGTAGTCCAGCACCCGGCGGCAGGCGGCCAGCGTCCGGTCCTGGCGGGGGCAATTGTCCGCCACATCGGAGAAGGAGAGCCCGAACCGGGCCAGCTGGGCGCCGAACTCCTGGATCTCCTGCTGGCTGGCCGAGCGCAGCTCATACGCCCCGATCTCATCCCGGGCGTCCGGCAGCGTATCCATCAGCGCGCTGTCCTCCTCTCCCCCGCCCGGGGCATGGAGGGAGAGCACATCCCTGTGCCGCCGTTCCGTCCGGTAGTGGTCGATGAGCCGGTTCCGGATGGCCCTGGCCGCAAAGGGGAGAAAGGCCCCCCGGCTTTTCTCGTACCCCAGAACGGCCTCATAAAAGGCCAGCATGGCGATGCTCAGCTCGTCCTCGTGGCCGTCCTCCGGGGCCGCGTGGACAAACTTCACCGTCTCACTGCGAATAAATCCCATGTACTGCCCGATCAGGGCGTCCGCCGCCTCCGGGTCCGTCTTCGCCGCATATACCTGGCCCACGATGCTGTGCTCTGTCCCCACCATGTCGATCCCTCCGCCCCCTCCAGCAGAAGAATACGGAGCCGCCGCTGGATATTCGGGGTGACGCCCTGAAATTTTTGTCAGGGCGCAAAAATCTATTGTGACAGTATAGCAGAGCGGGGGCGGATCTGCACTCCGCTCCCTGTCAAATTTTTGTAAAATATATGTAAAAATGGATATTGGTAGGGAGCGGCGTCCCGCCCCTCCCCAGCGGGCCGCCTCGCACCGGAGTGCAGAAAAGCGCCGGACGGAAAGATCAATCTTTCCGTCCGGCGCTCAATCCATTCCAGTCCTCCCCAGAGGGAGTCCTCAAATATATCTACATCTTTATCCGCAGGCCCGGACCGGATTAAATGGCCTCTGCAAAGCCCTTGAAGCCCAGTCCCAGCACCTCCGTCGTCTCATTGACCATGACAAAGGCGTTGGGATCGCACTGGCCGATGATGCGCTTCAGCCGGACAAATTCCGACTTGCGCACCGTGCACAACACCACATTGGTGGGGCTCCCGCTGTACGCCCCTCTGGCCGGGAGCACGGTGGTCGTCCGCTCCAGCTCCTGGATCACCCGCTGGGAGATCTCCTGGGGATACTGGGTGATAATGACCGCCTGGCTGCCCGCGTCGCTGCCGTATAGGATCATGTCGATGACCTTGGTCTGCACGTAAACGCTGATCAGACCAAACAGGCCGGCGTCCACGTCCTGAAAGACAAAAATGGACATCAGGAGGATGATCCCTTCAATGATCATCAGGGCGTGTCCAATGGAGTAGTGGGGGAATTTCTTCTGGAGCAGATACCCGGCGATGTCGGTGCCGCCGGTGGTGAAGCCGGCCTGAAAGATCAGGGCCATGCCGATGCCTACCACGATGCCGCCGTACACGCTGCTCAGCAGCCGGTCCCCGCCGTACATGGGACAGATGGGGGTGACCAAAAAGTCCAGGATCACGCTCACCAGCACCGTGGCGGCCGCCGTGCGGACCGTGAACCGGTGGCTGAGATAAAACCAGGCCAGCACCAGCAGGGGCAGATTGATCAGCAGGGTCAGCGTACCGATGGGCAGGCTGGTCAGGTGATTGATCATCAGGGCGATGCCTACGGCTCCGCCGGGGGCAATCTGCGCCGGGACGATAAAGTACTGGGTTCCAACACTGTACACAAATGCGCCCGCCAACAGCAGCAGCACATTTTTGACCGATTCTTGTTTCATGGCAGCTCTCCTAACCGGTGCAACCCTCCGGCAAGCCTCACACGCCAGGCCCTGTTTGAAAATTGGAGCTGTGCCCAACCGCGAAGGATTTTTCAAAAAGATTCGCTGCTTGGGCATGTTGACGTTTTTCAAACATGTCCTAGGAGCTCCGGCGGCCTCCGGACCGCAGGCCGTATTCCTGAATCCTCCGGCAGAGCGTCTGTCTCGGAATTTCCAGGAGCTGGGCGGCCCGGGAGACGTTCCCGCCTGCGGCCTCCAGCGCCCTTTGAATCAGCCCGCGCTCATATTCCCGCACCGCCTGGCGCAGGGGTCGGAGGGGAGGCGGAGACTCCGGCCGCGCCCCCTCCTCCGCCAGAGGGAAGGGCGGCTGGGCGCCGGACGCGGGAAGCTCCTCCAGATCCTCCAGGCCCAGCACCTGGGAGGAGGGCTCCACCCGGCTCATGGCCGATACGATCCGGTGCTCCAGCTCCCGCACATTTCCGGGCCAGTCGTATGCCTCCATCCACTCCGCCAGCTCCCTGGAGATATACTGAATGTGCTTGTGGAAGGTTGCGTTATGCTTGTTGACATATAGATTGATGAAGGGACGAATATCTGCCTTGCGCTCCCGCAGGGGCGGGATGCGGATGGACATCATGCTCAGGCGGTAGTAGATGTCCTGGCGCAGCTGGCCGCTGCGGATGGCCTGGAGCGGGTCCACATTGATGGCGGCGATGACCTTCACGTCCACGCACTTGGTCCGCCGCCCGCCCAGGCTGCGGAAGCGGCCGTCCTGAAGGACCCGGAGCAGCTTGGACTGAAGCTGGACCGGCATGGCGTTGATTTCGTCCAAAAAGAGGGTCCCGCCGTCCGCCAGCTCAAAGAGCCCCTTGTTTTCTTCCGCGCCGGTGAACGCCCCCCTGGCCGTGCCAAAGAGGATGCTCTCCAGCAGGGTCTCCGGCAGGGCGGCGCAGTTCTGGGCAATGAACGGCTTGGCACTGCGTCGGCTGGCATTGTGAATCGCCTGCGCCACCACTTCCTTTCCGGTGCCGGTCTCCCCGTAAATCATAACCGGAAGGTCGCAGGACGCCGCCACCGGAATATAGTCCCGCACCCGCTTCATGGCCGCGTCCTCCGCAACCAGGTCTTCCAGCGTGAATACGGCGGCGTCCCGCATGGCCATTTTCCGGGTGTCCCCGTGAAAATAGCCGGAGACGTCCACCTGGAGCAGCCCCTCCGGGTCCTCCGGGCGGACGCCCTGCTCCTGAGTGGACAGGTCGATGGCCCCCACAATCCGCCCCCCGCATTTGATGGGGATGGACAGGGAGGTGATGGTGATTCCGTCCCGCCCCCTGGTCTTTAAAAACTGGTTTTCCACGTAGGCCGGGGTTCCCCGCTCCATCGCCTTGATGGTGGTGCTGGTCTGAGGGGTCAGATTCTCATAGACGTCCAGGAAATTCTTCCCCACCATCTCCTCCGAGCCCTGGTCCTGGCCCAGCTTGTTGTTGAACTTGGCGGTGAACAGAATCTCCCCCTCCAGGTTGATGATGGTGATTCCGTCAATATAGCCCTTCCCGTGAAACAACTCCTGCAAAAACTTCATTGCCGCCCGCCGCCTTTCTGATGGACCGGTTTTCTCCTATCATATCAGACGGGGCGCGGAATCACAAGATCACTTCAGCTCCCCCTCCGCCGGGCGGTTCAGGGGCAGCTTGATCCACCACCACTTGAAGATCAGGTTGACGACGATACAGGCCGCGAAAATCACCAGGTAAATCCCGATGAACTGCCAGTGCTGCCCGTGGAGCAGCATGCCGGGGGCCATGGACCAGGCAAACATCTCAAAGGGGGTGGTGAGGGGGCCGGTCAGGGCCGTGTCGTTGAGGGTCTTGGACTTGTTCTCCGGGTCCACAATGCGCAGCAGGATAAAGCCGATGGCAAACACGCCGGTGGAGTAGCCCCACACAAAGAGGGAGCGCTCAAACCAGCTGCCCTTGTTCATGGCCGGGCCAAAGTACATCAGGGTGAGCACCACCAGCACCATGCCGAACAGCAGCAGCATCAGCAGGGGGACGGCGTACTCCACAATCACGGAGATCTTGATGGAGGCGATGCCGAAAAACACCAGGTAGTCGGTGGCTGTGCCTGAAATACGGCTGATCACCGTATTGTCGATATAATGCCCCACTCCCGTCTTTTGAAAACACAGGAACATGACAATGGCGATGATAAAGGCCAGCAGATAGCTGGGCAGATCCAGCCCCGTGGCGTTTTTGATCCAGCCGTTGGCCAAAAATCCGGCGCCGGAGGCCACCAGCAGCAGGGCCAGGTGCCAGGCCAGGGGGTCCAGCACCACAGAGGCCACCGTCTCCCTGCCCATGGAGCCGCGCTTGTCCTCATCCCGGATCAGGCCGGTCTTCAGGTCGCCGGAGATGTACTGGAAGCTCTCAATATACTTGGTCCAGCCCCGCTTTGTGCCGATCTTGATGAAAAACAGCCCGCCGAAGATCCCCGAGAGGATTCCCACCGTGGCGCAGGTCATGCCGATGTCGGTGGCGTCGGTGAAGCCCAGCTCCGCCATTTTAGAGCCCACCGCGGCGGCGGTGCCGTGGCCGCCGGAGAAGCCGGAGGCCAGCAGGAATCCGAAGCCGTAGTTGATCTCCGGGAACAGCTGGGAGATCACCAGCACGCCGAACAGGGGCGCAAAGGCGAACTGGATCGCCTGGGCCAGCACTTTATAGGAGAAGTAGGAGCCCACCCGGTCCAGCTCCGACTTAAACTCCTTCTTGGAGAAGGAGAAGCCGTTCATGCCCACGGCGGCAAAGATCAGGATGATCAGCGCGCCGGGGTAGTCCCCGATGGAGCCGGAGAAGGGCAGGACGTTCAGCCCCTGGTTGCCCAGGGCCAGGGCGATAAAGCCGGCAATCATGCTGGCGGGGACAAAGAACTTCTGAACCAGGCCCACCTTGGCCCGGATCAGCTGTCCCACCATAATAAAGAGAGAGGCAATGGCAAAATCGAGCAGAAAATCGTTGACAGTCACTTGAGTTCCTCCTAGATTTCCCCCGCCCCCCTCCGGCGGAGAGCCCGCCGGAGGGGCACAGGATCAGAGTTGGATAAAGTTGCTGGACTTGGTGCCGGTGGCGGCGGGAGCCGGGTCCAGCTTCTCTCCGGCGATTCCCAGAATATCCTCCGGACGAATCCAGGGCCGGTTCTGGATGGCGCTGGTCTCCTCGTGGGTCAGATAGCCCCGGTAGGCGGTGAGGCTGCGGCGGAGGAAGCCGTCCTTGGCACAGGCGGCGGCCACCCCGTCGTTGAGGATGGAGCGGAAATGGGGCAGCATGGAGGCCGCGTAGGCGATGGAGGTGGACTGGGCAATGGCGCCGGGGATGTTGCTGACACAGTAATGGACCACGCCCTCCTCGATGTAGCGGGGGTCGTCATGGGTGGTCTCATGGAAGGTCTCAATGGCCCCCACGTCGTTGCTGATGTCCACAATGACGGAGCCCTTCTCCATGGAGCGGACCATCTCCCGGTCGATCATAAACTCGGTGGCGTCCTTGGGCCAGCGCACGCAGTTATAGACCACGTCGATCTCCGGCAGCAGCTTTTTCAGGTTGTAGCGGTTGGAGATCTGGGTGTTGACCTCCTCGTTGAACTGCTTGCCGATGTCCCGCAGCGTGCCGATGTTGATATCCATGACCGTCACCCAGGCCCCCAGGGCGTGGAGCACGGACACACAGGCCCGGCCCACAGTGCCGCCGCCGATGACCAGGGCCTTGATGCCGGGGGCTCCGCCCAGGCCGTTGACGAATTTTCCCTTTCCCCCGTGGATGGACAGCAGGGAGTCCAGCCCCATCAGCGCCCCCAGCTTGCCGGCCGCCTCACAGTTGGGGGAGCCGTACCGGTGGGCGTCCTCGGCGGTAAACGCGATGCACTTGCTGTCCAGCAGCGCCTGCACCTCCTGGGGATGGGCGGCGGGGTGGATGCAGGTGAGCACAATCTGGTTCTCCCGCAGCAGGGGGAATTCACAGGGCTCCAGTTCCTTCACCTTGGTGACAAAATCGCAGGTCCCATAAATCTCCTCCATGGTGTCCACCAGCTTGGCGCCCTCCCGGGCGTACTGCTCGTCCGCAAAGCCGGCGCCTGCGCCCGCGCCCCGCTGCACATAGACCTCATGGCCGTCGCGCACAATGGCCTCCACTTCCGCGGGAGTCACGATGGTGCGGTACTCGCCGGGTTTAATATCCTTCAACAGTCCAAATTTCATAGGGAATCCCTCCATTGTTCTTCGCCGCAGCCTGCTGCACAAACTGATTTCGCCTACACGGCAGCTTCGGCTCTCTGTTTCACATGGGGTGCAAATTTCATGCCAACTTCAGACCAGCCATTTCCTCCGGCCAGGGGAGGCCTGGGTTTGCAATCCCAGCAAAATCCCCCCAGGCCGCAGAAAAGTGCCCATAATCGAGCCTTATAAAAGCCCGATTATGGGCGCATGCTCAATTTTGGTCATTTTAGGCAGGAGCCGTCCCCGGAGTGTTCGGAAGACCCAGGCCCCCCGGTTTCATCCGGGCAGGCAAAGCGTTTGACCCGCCGCAGAGGGCAGCCAAACGCTTTGCCGCGGTCAACTGACCGCACCTTCTTTCTTTGTTTCCCGGGACATTCCCCGCCCCTTCAGCGCCTCTGAGCGGTCCCCGCTGTCTCCGGGGCGATCCGCCGGGCACTCCGGCCGGGCGTGCTGCCCTGAAATCGGGAGCCCCCCACGTCAAACAATCGTTTTTCGATTTTACCATAACTTCCGCAAAAATACAAATCCAAATCCATCCCCATGCCGGAACGCCGGATCTGTGCAAGCTTTTTCTCATAGGGCTCCACACAAGCGTCCGGCAGAAAACCCAGGCCGTTTTGAACGCGGATCCATCCTCGCTCAAAGCAGCCTGGGTCTCATTCACAGCTTTTCTGCCCGCCCCTGCATCATCCTAACAGCAGCGTAATGGCGTGGTCCAAAATATGCGGAGTGCGGTCATAGAGATCCTCTAAAAACACACGCTCCGTCAGCTTATGGAAATCTTTTCCCCAGGGCCCGATGTTGATTCCCGCCATGGAGATCTTCTGGATTTCCTCAAATGGAATATCATAATACCACCCAAACAGCGGCATGCTCTCCGAAATGCTTTTGCGCTGAGCGTCGGGATCATCGATGTTGATGTAGCTCAGATCACAGATTCCGGTATAGAAATACTCTTTATCATACTCCTGCCCATATACGCTTTTTGTATACTCGTTGAGCTTCTCGCTCATGTGCTGTGCCTCTGAGTCGATCGGGGAAAAATAGCAGTTGGAGACGTTCGGGTAATAGGGCGGCATCAGACCATAGACAACCCTGGGCGATACGTCCTCCACATAGTCGTAAATGCAGTCCACCAACCGGAAGTTTGCTTCGATCATGTAAGCTCGGCCGGCCTCCATATCCTTCTTCACCCGGACCTTTTCCGCCTCAAAGGCATCTAGGAACGCCTGTCCTCCATCCACACAAGCCTCTTGTTACAGCTCCCCAAAGGTCACCGCCCTTGCTTTCCATGGAAGTACGCTCTGCGGCTGCCCCGTCCTCCGGCAGAACTCCTGATAGCTGGCGTTCAGCCGCGAGATAACCGCCGCAAAACTCTCCTCACAGACTTTTTTGACTTTAGCCATCAGATCCGCCGGAGTCTGCTTCAGGGTCAGCACACTAAAACATCCCTGAGCATTGAGGGGCATGGAAACGTCATAGCGGTCTTTGCTGTCCTTCAAATACAGCCAGGTGGGCGGCGGAGCGGCCTCCCCGGCAGAAGAGGAAGTTTCCAGATTTCAGGTCCTGCTCCGCATCCTCCGGCAGCATATCCATATGCTTTTTCAATTCTGCACAGAGCTGGTCCGGCGTATAGGCAAAGGGCTTCAGCGTCTTATAGTCCTCGATGTCCACCACATCGTAGTGGTGGACCAGAACTACGGTCCGCTCCCCCTCGCCCCGCACCATCGCCCAGCAGACGTTCCGGTCCAGGCCGTCATTCTCAACGGGATAGAGGCCCAGTACTCCGGATTTTGACTGAAGTACTCTATGCCGCGGATGTATTTCTGAAAGAATTCTTCTACTCCCCGCTCCGCAGGGGTATTGGTGATGCTCTGCACCGCCACATAGTCATAGAACAGCTCCTGAATTCTCCCGCCCAGATGTATGAAATCAATTTCATGATTTTTCATACAGCACCCTTCTTACTTTCTGCACACAGGGCAAGTCAGGCAGGTTGGCCCGGATAATCTCCTCAAATCGGCTGTATTCGCGCTTGGCCTCCTCAAAATCCGGACAACCAAAGTATTGAAACGCCTTCCAGTTATCATTCAAGTTCTCCTGGCTGACATACGCAGCCTGGGGCCGTTTCAGCAAAATGGCATCAATTTTCTGTACCATACTCTGACATCCGTAATTCATTAGCAGAAAAGTCAAACTGTTTTAACTAAGAAGCGCAAAAAGGCCGTTTGCAGAGCGAAAACGGCCTTTTTGCGCTGTTAAAAGGATTGAAAGATTCTCTGGGACTCGGTGTGAGCAGCTATCTTTCGCTGCATCCTCGTCCACTGCAAAGAGATGCAGCTATATCCAGTTCTCTCATATACGCATAGAGGAAATACGCCCGCAAATGGGGGGCCGCAGCAAACAGGCAGGCCGGAGGAGCAGCACTCCTCCGGCCTGTCTGTTTGCATTGCCCGAGACATAGAACCGGCAGCCACTGTCTTACACGTCGGCTCCGTCCGGGTAGGCAGTTCGATGCAGCATACCGGTATTTCCCCGTTTACAGCAGGTTTGATTTGAAATCCGGCTGCAAGAAGAGATCCAGCAGCTGCCCAAAACACATCAGATTATAGTCTCCGGCAGAGCGGCGGGCGGAATCGCCGATGCCTACCGTGACCATTCCAGCCGCCCGGCCCGCCTGGATGCCGGCCACCGCGTCGTCCACGGCGGCACATGCCTGGGGTGGGAGATCCAACATCTTGGCGGCGGTCAAAAAGATTTCCGGGGCGGGCTTCGAGCGGGTGATACATCTTCCGTCTGCTGCCGCATCCAGATACCTCCCCAGCCCAGTGCGCGCCAAAATCAGCCCGGCGTTCTTGCTGCCCGAGGCCAGGGCCAGGCGGTACCCTCTCCGCCGCAGCTCCCGCAGCGTAGGCAGCACATCAGCCGGAAGGTCTGACGGAGAGAGCCGGGCGAGCATGGCCCGATAGGCCTCGTTTTTTTCCTGGGCAAACCGCTCCTTCTCCTCTGCGGAATAGATATGATCGGTGTGCTCCAGCACAATTTCCAGGCTCTCCATCCGGGAGATTCCCCGGCAGCGGTCTCCCTGCGCCCGGTCAAAAGGGATTCCCAGCCGGTCGGCCAGTCCTTTCCAGGCCAGGTAGTGCAGGTTGTCCGTTTGAACCAATACGCCATCCAGATCAAAGCAAATTCCCTGTATCATCCTCTATGTACTCCTTTGTTCGCGGGCAAGTGTCCTGATATTCCGAGGGAGAGATCCCCACCACCTTTTTAAACGTGGCGGAAAAATAGGTCACGTCCCGATAGCCCACCTGCTCCGCCACCTCATAAACCTTCAAACGGCAGTCCCGCAGCAGCTCCATAGACTTGTGGATGCGGTACCGGGTCAGATAGCTCAGGAGGGTGTAATCCGTTTCTTTCTTGAACATGTGACTCAGATGCCCCTCGCTGATACCCAGGCTCTGTGCGATACTCCCCACGGTGATGCCAGGATCATTGTAATGTGCGCCGATATAATCCATGGCCTCCAGGACATATTTGCTCTTATCTCCTTTTTTCAGTCCTGGGATTCCATGGACGGCCTCTTTCTGCTGCATCCGGCTCTGGAGATTCCGCACCGCCTGTTCCAGCTCCCCGTCGTGGAAGGGCTTCAAAAGGAAGTCTACCGCCCCCAGCCGAAGGGCGCTCTGGGCATAGGAGAAGCTGTCGTAGGCGGTGAGGATGATGACGTACACCGGGTTTCCCGCCTCCCGCAGGCGGCGGAGCATCTCAATGCCGTCCATTCTGGGCATTTTCAGATCGGTGATGATGAGGGATGGGGAGAGCCGTTCCACCGCAGCCAGGGCCTCCTCGCCGTTGGATGCCTCCCCCACCACGACACAGTCCAGCGCGGCCCAGTCCACGGCCAGCACGATTCCCTTGCGGATGAGCTCCTCATCCTCGACCACAAGTATCTTCAGCATGGTTCCTCCTCCTTGATATGCAGAGGCAGCACTGCGGTAATCTGCGCCCCGGCACAGTCGGTTCGGTTGCTTAAAAAGAGTCCGAACTGTGCCCCATAGTGCTTGCGCAGGATGGTATCCACATTGTACAGCCCCAGATGTCCCCGGGACCGCTCCCTGTCCCGGCTGGCATAGGGGCCCTCCAGCTCCGGGGGCAGGCCGTGCCCGTTGTCCCGAACCGCCAGAGTCAGCACGTCCCCCCGGCTCCAGGCCTGGATCTGGATTTCGCCGTCCGGCTGTCCGGACAGTCCGTGGAGAATGGCATTCTCCACAAGGGGCTGAAGCATCATCTTGGGGACCAGGGCCTCCTCCAGCTCCGGCGGGATATTCAGTACAAAGGCAAAGGAGCCGGACAGACGGATACGCTGAATCTCCACATAGCGCGCCACAATTTCCGTCTCCCGGCGGAGGGGGACAAACTCCTCCGGCGAGATGCAGAAGCGCAGGATATCTGCCAAATTGGTGGACATGTCCGCCACCTGGGGCACATGGTGGATCTTGCTGATCCACTTCATGGTATCCAGCGTGTTGCACAGAAAATGGGGATTCAGCTGTGCCTGGAGCATCCGGATCTGCGCCTCATTCAGTTCCCTTTGATTTTCCACCAGCTGCTCCTGATTTCGTTTCAGCGCCACCAGCATCCCATTAAACCGCTCCGCCAGCTGTCCCAGCTCGTCGTTGCGCTCATGGGGAACATAGACATCCAGATTGTTGTGGACCACCTCGCCGATGGCCCGGTGAAGCCGTTCAATGGGGTGGAACAGCTGGCGGCTCAGGGTGAAGCTCATGGCCACCGCCAGGGCGAGGCATACCAGGGCGCTGGACAGGCTGATGGTGTATAGGATATGGATAGTTCCCCGGTCAAAAACCTGGGGCTGACGCAGGACCACGTACAGTCCGGTGGTTTTGTCCTGAAGCGCCGGATAGGAAAATTCCTCCCCCGCGCCGCTGAGGGGCTCTCCGTCCAAAAGGCGCCGCCGCAGATCCTCCGCCAGAGGGGCGGCAAGGGCGGGCTTAGAGCAGTAAACCGCCCGCCAGTAGGGGCTCATCAGAAGCAGGTCGCAGTTGTCTCCCACCGTTCCGTCCAGCAGCCGGTGGAGATCCGACTGGTAAAAGCTGACCAGCAGAAATCCCAGCACTGTGCCGTCCGCTCCGTTCAGCGGAACCGCCCCTACCAGCAGCGGCGTGCTGGAGGCCCCGGGGTCCTCAGGGGTCAAAAAGGTCAGCGCCTCCCGCTGGCCGGCCTGATACAGGACCCCCCACCGGGTCGACAAGCTGCGGCCGGCGGTGCTCCGGGTGGAGCAGTACCAGTTCCCCAGACCGTCGTACAGGTCCAGGCGGGCCAGCGTCTGGGCGGATTGGACGTCCTCCAGGAACAAGCGGTAAACTTCCCCCTGCGTGGGGCTGCCCTGAAGCAGGGCCTGGGAGAGCACCGCGTCTCTCTCCAGGGCCGCAGCTGCGGAGGTGAGTGACTGGCATGCCTGATCCAGCGCCTGAACCGCGCTGTCCAGATAGCGGTCCGCCTCCGCCTGAGTGCGGTCCTCCATTCGGAGGCGGAAAATCTGCAGCAGCAGAGCAGAGCACAGCAGCAGGGGAATCAGAGAGGCGGCCAGAAAGGCGGCGAACAGCCGGTTGCGGAAGGAGGAGGACAACAGGCGTCTCATGACTCCTCCTCTCCGTCCAGGTAAAATGCCCAGGACATTAAAATTGCGTCGTGGTTCTCTCTGCTCCAGTCTAAATCATAGTCCAGCAGAGTCAGCTCAGAGCTGTCGGGCAGGGCAGGATTGACCTCCACGTCCCCCCGCACCGGGCGGCGGTACTGCTCCGACAGCAACTGCTGCACCTCATAGCTGACTGTGAAATCCAAAAACCGTTTGGCGTTGTCCGGGTGGGCCGCCCCCCGGATCAGGGCGCTGCCATCTGGAACCGCGCTGGTCCCATCCTGGGGATAGACCACGGCGATGCTGTCCCCGGCCGTCACCCGTTTCCAGGCGCTCTCCTCCAGGGTGACCCCCACCCAGCAGCTCCCGTCAGACACTGCGGTGAGAATATTTCCCGAGCTTGCCAACTCCCGCCCGTCCAGGTTATAGGCAAACTGGCGCAGGGCGTCGTCCTGGCTTCCCCCCACCGCCTGAAGCAGCGTCGCCAAGCCAGTAAAGCAGGAGCCGGATACCCCCGGGTCTGCAAAAGCGATCTTCCCCCGCAGCTGCGGCAGCAGCAGGTCCCGCCATGAGGTCACCTCCTCCGCCGAGAGCAGCTTGGTATTATAGATCAGCACCACCGGCAGGGCGGAGAAGGGGGTCCACAGCCCGTCCTCTGAGCGGTACCGCTCTAAAATATCCTCCTGCCCGGCACACAGGTAGGGGTCGAAGCAGTCCTGATAGACCTCCAGGCTGTCCACTCCGCCCCCAAACATCACATCCGCCGCCGGGTCCTCCGCCTCCTGGGCAATGCGCTCCAGCAGTTCATTGGTTCCGCCGGTGACCACATCGACCCAGATTCCAGTCCGCTCCTCAAACTCCCGGACAATGGGCCACCACACCTCCTCCTTGTGGGAGGTATAGACCACCAGGCGGTCCCGCTCCTCCGGCGCGAAGGGAGAGGGGCCGGAGTCCCCGCCCCCCGCTCCGCAGCCGGAGAGCAGCACCCCCGCAGCCAGCCCCAGCGCCAGCCCGCGTATCTTTTTCATATATTCCACTCCTCCGCCGGCAGTTCCTCTTCCGTTTTGCCCAATTATAGCACATTTTCTTTTCTCTTTTCATTGTGTTTGACGAAAAAAGCAGAGAACAACAAAAAAGCGCAGATTTGTCCCCTACTCTTTTGCCGGAAAGCCAGATACAATAAATTTACCAGCGGACCTCCTGTCCGCAGACTCTATTTTATGCAGAATACCGAAGGAGGAACCATTATGAAACGCGCACTTGCACTGCTGCTCTCCGCGTCCCTTACCCTCTCTCTGGCCGCCTGCGGCGGCGGAGGAGGTGGAACCTCTCAGGCGGGAGGCAGCTCCGGCCCCGCTTCTTCTGGCGGCACCGGAGAATTGACCGCCACACAGCAGATCATCCAGGAAGCCCAGGGCATGACCCTGGAGGAGCTGGCTCAGAAGGCCATTGAAGAGTCCAACGGCCAGAAGTTCTACGGCGTGGGCAACTCCAGCCGCGGCGCCACCGCTCTGCCTCTGTTCGTGGAGTACCTGCAGTCCATTGATCCCAGCTACACCCTGGAGTTTGAATGGCAGCAGCCCAAGAACAACAAAATCTTCGATCAGCTGACCTCCGATTCTCTGAAGGACACCGGCACCTTTGCCATGACCCTCATCCAGGACGGCAACCAGATCGAATCCAAGATGGTCCAGACCGGTATTCTGGACACCTTCATCCCCAAGGACTGGGCGGACGCCAACGGCACCACAGCGGAGGAGTACAACGGCTATCTGCCTCTGCAGACCTTGAACAAGGTGTTTATGTATAACAACACCGGTTCCAAAACCTTTGACAACTGCTGGGACTTTGTGGGAGAGGACGCCCACGGTCTGTTTATGGACATCGACTCCGAGCTGGTGGGCAAAAACTTCCTGTACATGCTCACGGAGGACACCTACGCCGGCTGGCTGAAGGATGCCTTTGAGGCCCTGTCCGCCGATGAGCAGGCTTACTTCCAGCCCACCATTGACGAGATGGCCTCCGAAGCCGAGAGCCTGGGCCTGGGTGAGAACGGCAAGTACGCCCTGGCTTGGATCAAGCTGTGGGTGGGCAGCTATAACGCCCAGACCGACGACGGACCTATCTGCAACACTCTGGTAGACCAGTCTGCCACCGACCAGTTCGGCCTGCTGGTGTGCTCCAAGCTGCGCTCGGTGGAGGAGTCCGCCACCGTCTCCAAGAACAACATTACTGTGGCTGCCTATAACGACGGCTACACCGGCATCGGCGGCTTCGGCTACTGCCACTACCTGTTCGTCACCGACAACAGCCCCCTGCCCTGGACCGCCTGCGCCTTCATCGCCTACATGACCTGCACCGCCGACGGCTTCTCCGCCTGGGGCAAGGACATCGGCGGCTACTCCTCCAACCCCCTGGTGGCCGAGGAAAATGAGGAGATCTATCACCATCAGACCGGCGGCATGGCTGAGGATGGCACCACCGTGGAGTTCGCGGCCCTCAACGACCACGGCTATGACTGGTGGACCACCGACGGCCAGCTGGTGCTGGAAGATCCGGAGTACTGCGCCTCCGTGGCCTTCACAGTGGGCAGCTGGATTGAGATGCTGGACCGCTACACGGCCGGCTGAGTTGCCGCGCACGCTGCATTCTCGGCGCCCTTGGAGCCCCCGGTGTCCAAGGGCGCCCCTCCATTTCAGCCCCTCTGCCCTGACCTCTGGCAGAAAGGAGAGATTTTATGGCTTCAACCCCCCTCCAGGTAAGCACATCTGTTGTGCGGCGCAATAAGATCAAGACCTTTTTCTCCAAGCCCTACAACGTGATCCTGGTTCTGATGGGCCTTGTCCTTACGGTCACCACAGTGGCCCCCATTGTGGCCATCGTGGAGGATACCTTCAAAATCCACCCGGGCACCATCGATGCCCACCTCACCGGACAGGTTTCCGGCTATACCCTGGTGAACTACATCGACCTGTTTACCAGCAGCTTGGCCCGGACCAACCTGTGGGAGCCCCTGTGGAACACCGTCCTGCTGGCGGTGGGCACCTGTGTGGTGTCCATTCTGTTCGGCGGTCTGTTCGCCTTCCTGATCACCCGGACCAATCTGGCCTGGCGGAAGTATTTGAGCTCCATTTTCATTTTCCCCTACATCATGCCCCAGTGGACCCTGGCCGTGGTGTGGCAGCACATGTTCAATTCCAATGCTGTGACGGGAACTTCCAACGGTCTTCTGGCTGCCACGCTCGGCATTGAGATGCCCGCCTGGTGGTGCCTGGGGCTGTTCCCCAGCGTGGTGGTGCTGGGTCTCCACTACGCCCCCTTCGCCTATATCCTGATCGGCGGCATTTTCCGGAATATGGACGCGAATCTGGAGGAGGCAGCCACCATCCTGGACACTCCAAAGTGGAAGATTATGTTCCGGGTGACCCTCCCCATGGTGAAGCCCGCCATTTTGTCCACCATTCTGCTGGTGTTCGGCAGCTCCATGGGCAGCTACCCGGTGCCCCATTATTTGAATCTGACCACTCTGGCCACAAAATACGTGTCCATGAACTCCAAATACACCGGCGAGGCCAGCATCCTGGCCATCATCATGATGATCTTCGGCGTGGCCATCATGCTGCTCAACCAGCTGAGCCTCCAGAGCCGGAAAAACTACACCACCGTCACCGGAAAATCCGGGCAGATCTCCAAGATCAACCTGGGCCGGGTGGGCAAATATGTCATTGCCCTGGTGCTGGTCGTGGTGACCTTTTTCACCAGCATCTTCCCCATCGTCTCCTTCGCCTTTGAGACCTTTCTCCCCAACCCCGGCGACTACTCCTTCCTGTACACCGGGGACACAGACAACCTGACCACCAAATGGTGGGTCACCGACGAGAACATCACCGAGAACGGCATGTACGGCCAGAAGGGCATCCTCCACAACGACACCATCTGGCGCGCCTTCAAAGGGACCATCTGGGTGTCCGTGTGCTGTTCCCTGCTGGCGGGCACCATCGGCACCATGATCGGCTACGCCGTGTCCAAAAACCGACGAAGCAAGCTGGCCAACTATGTAAACTCAGTGGCTTTTCTGCCCTACCTGATGCCCTCCATTGCCGTGGGCGTGGCCTTTTTTATCCTGTTCTCCAACCAATACATCAATCTGTTCAACACCTACACCCTGCTGATCATTGTGGGCACCATCAAGTACATCCCCTTTGCCAGCCGAAGCTCTCTGAATTCCATGCTCCAGCTGTCCGGGGAGATCGAGGAGTCTGCCATGATCCTGAACATCCCCTGGGTCAAGCGCATGACCCGCATCATCATTCCCATTCAGAAGTCCTCCATTATCAGCGGCTATCTGCTCCCCTTTATGACCTGCCTGCGGGAGCTGTCCCTGTTCATGCTGCTTTGCACTCAGGGTTTTATCCTGGCCACCACCCTGGACTACTTCGACGAGATGGGTCTGTACGCCTTCTCCAGCGGCATCAATCTGATTTTGATTATCACCATCCTGGTGTGCAACACCCTGGTGAACAAGATCACCGGGGCCAGCCTGGACAAGGGAATAGGAGGTTAAACTATGCCAGAGATTCGATTGGAACATGTGACCAAGCGGTGGGGAAAATTTTACGCGGTGGACGACCTGAGCATGGTCATCCAGGACAACGCCTTTGTCACCCTGCTGGGTCCCTCCGGCTGCGGCAAGACCACTACCCTGCGGATGATCGCCGGACTGGAGACTCCAACCAGCGGCCGCATTACCATTGGCGACAAGGTTGTTTTTGACAGCGCCCTGGGGATTAACATTCCAGCCAGCAAGCGAAAAGTGGGCTTTTTGTTTCAGAACTATGCCCTCTGGCCCAACATGACGGTCTATGACAACATCGCCTTTGGTCTGAGCAATCTCAAGGAGCCCATGCCCAAGGTGGACTTTGAGGCCAAAAACGCTGCCCGCCTGGCGGAAATTTTGAAAAAGCCCGACGACGTGGTGAAGGTCCTGGAGGAGTGCCGGGACAAAAACGGCAAGCTGGATGAGAAGAAGGCCCATCTGAAGCTCATTGACGCCTTCACCATCTCCCTGTTTACCGCAAAAAAACTCTTTGCCTACCATGTGGAGAGCGGTAAGGATCTGTCCGGCGAAATTACCGCCCTTCAGGCCAAAGCGGAGGGGGCCCGAAAGAGCGCCCAGGCCGGCGGCGGGGAGCTGAACGAGAACTTTGAGCTGGTGGAAAACGGCCAGGTGGTCACCGAGGTCCGGAAGATGACCAAGGAGGAGATCGACCTGACGGTGCGCCGGGTATCCCGCATCGTAAAGATTGGCATGTTTATGGACCGCTACCCCGCAGAACTGTCCGGCGGCCAGCAGCAGCGGGTGGCCATTGCCCGCACCCTGGCCCCCGAGCCCTCGGTGCTCTTTATGGACGAACCCTTGAGCAACCTGGACGCCAAGCTGCGCCTGGAGATGCGCTATGAGCTGCAGCGCCTCCACCTGGAGACCGGTTCCACCTTCGTCTACGTCACCCACGACCAGATGGAGGCCATGACCCTGGCCACCCAGATCTGCCTCATTGACAACGGGGTGCTCCAACAGTACGACGCCCCCCTCACCGTGTATCACCAGCCGAGCAACCTATTCGTAGCGGACTTTGTGGGGAATCCCTCCATCAACTTTGTAGAGGCCAGAGGTTCACAGCAGGCGGATGGGGCCATCGCTCTCACACTATTTCAAAACCGCAGGGCTGAATTCTATCCGGCCCGCCCTCTGGAGCTGACAAATTGGTTCCAGGCACGGGACCAGGAGGTCCAGGCTCAGGCAGCAGAGCACCAGAAACGGGCCGAGGACAAGAATTATGTAGAGAAGGGCAATAAAGACGAGGTCTTCCGCTACCACATTGCCAAAGTTGTAGAGGAGGACGACTCCCTTCAGGAGGAACCTGTTCTGTCCAACCAGGATCTGGTTTTGGGAATCCGGCCGGAATTTCTGGAAATCACCTCAGACGGAGGTCTGGACGGTGAAATCTACGGTGCGATGCCCACAGGCATGGAGTCCACAATCAAGGTGCGGGTGGATGACTTTCTTCTGACTGGAGTGGTATTCGGCAGCACACTGTTCTCCCTTGGCTCCAAGGTGCGTCTGGATATTTCCAGCTCCAACATCATGCTGTTTGACCGGCAGAGCGGTCGCTGCATCACTCAGGGCAGCCTGCGGTTTCTTTGAGCAGCACATGAATTCAGATCCCCCTCTCACCGGCATCCCACGGTTGGAAATTTGAGGCCGGCCATATCCATCGGCTGACCGGCAAACTGTATCGAAAAACGGGCAGGAGATCGTTGATCTCCTGCCCGCAGCTTGTCAAAAAAACTCTGTTCGGACGAATCCGCCCGAGTGTTGGCGGGGGAGCTCGAGGGGGCAGCCGCCCGCCTCGAATGGAATCAAATGCCCTGGAAGCCCTGCCGGGCAAGGATTCCGGCAAGCGAAGCGAGAGCCTTTGCGCCCCCTTTGGCTGAATACGCAGTCAAAACATTTCTCATCCTTGGTCCGAAACTGTTCACCGGCCCGAATCGCGTTTTTTTTACTCCATACTTTTGTTTTGTACGCCAGAGGGGCAAAGAATACTTGCCGCCTGCAGTTCAAGATTTGCGGCATTGTAAACAAAAAATCAGCCTTCCAGCATAAAATAGAGAAAGTAGGTGATCGCCAGCAGGTCGGCGCAGCCGCCGGGAGAGAGGTTTCTCTGGATCATGGCCCGGTCCAGCGCCCGCACGGCCTCCGGATCGGGGCGGGGTCCGCCCTCCAGCAGGGCCCCGGCCTGCCGGAC
>ERZ857801.1139-NODE-1139-length-30357-cov-4.561448_pt1 | contig 30357 bp, 22 predicted proteins | sample MGYA00519762_ERZ857801 | MGnify/ENA primary metagenome ERZ857801 (study PRJEB31778, sample SAMEA3449368) | human gut metagenome | biome: human gut; feature: human-associated habitat; material: faeces | place: United Kingdom | collected 2010/2012 ...
GCAATCCGGGTTGTCCCACTTCATGCCATGCATAATCCATTCACCTGATTCGTTTTCCATAATATATGTACCTCATGACTCAGCGTACTTGTCAATCCAATTTTCGCCATCATATTCATCAATCTGTTTTACTAATCTCGTAAGATAATCTTGTAACCTACTATCTTCTTCACTTGCATACCACACATTTGCCCGTCCAAATCCATAAGCCCAACCATTTGATTTTCTTGGGACTTCCCATTGTACCTTTCTTGATCTGATCCCTGCAGGAAGTAAGACACAATCAGATGAGTTTGCAATTGCATTGTAATATTGTATATCTTCTGGAGCAAACACTGCCTCTTGATAATGTCTGAAAACTGTAGCATGTTTATACCATCCCACGACCGTCGTAAACTTATGTGCCGGATGCTTTGCACAATAAACGACAAGCACATCATCTACTGATTCTTCTTTTTTTAATAGTTCACAACCTGCAATATTCTCAATCCGCATTTGATTGACATCTTTACCATTATGTGATTTTGTCTCAAAAAATCCCAGACAATATAAGCCTTCCCTACCCTCCATATTCACTGGTGTAAAATTATATTTTTCATGGGCATCTCCTGTCTCATCAACATAGCTTCCACCATTTAACGGAGTATCCTTTCCATCTTCATTTCCTCGATACTCCTTCATCCACGCTATGTTACAAAAAAGTATTCTCATCATATCAACCTTCTTTTCCCTTTGAAAATGGACTCAAGTCGATAAACAGTTTCTTCAATCCGCTTGTGTCCTTGAACTCCTTGAATAAATACTCCAGAAGTTCTTCCTGCCTTGCCTGCCCTAATGTAAGCCGGTAAAGAGACAGAATCTTTATCAGCCTTTCATAATTAACCTCATCCTTACTCATAGGATACATTGGCACAAGCCTTTCTATTTTAACACTCTGATTTTTTCCGAAACACCAGAATGGTACAAGCTCTGACTGGTCATTCTGCTTTTCCGCTTTAGCAGCCTCAAACATTTCTGTCCATATGTCTCGCTTAAATGTGATACCATCTGCCTTACCATATTTATCAGCAACATTCTGTCTTATTGCCAGACACTTAAATCTATTGATTCTGCCTTCCCTTTGTTCCAGGTCGATGGGATTACTTGGAAGATTCCAGTGCATAATCACACGACAATAATTATGAAAATCCAGTCCTTCCTGTCCGATTGATGTTGTGGCAAGCACAAATGGACGCATTGGTGAGTTAAAGGCATTTCTGATATTTTCTTTACGCATGACTACCTTGGAATTATCTCCTGCATCCTTTGTAAATCCAACTGCATAACTCGACCTTATTCGACATCCATCACTCTTCCTGTCAGCTCCATTAATACGCTTTTTGAAATCAGGATAAGTATCAGCGATATAGGTGGCTGTATGTATTTTCAATGAATCCATCATCATGTCATGCACGATCTGATACTGATTTCCATCCGACTGAAAACCTGCTGTTTCTTTCAGCATATGGATATATTCATCAATCATTGCCTGAAAACAGCCATCTTTACAGTATTTAAGTACATTCTGCCAGTGGGAATTATCATCCCTGCATCTGCCATAAGCAAGATCAATGATAGCTGTTGACTCCGGCAAATTGAAATTATTGACAAATACCTTTGCAAGCGATGTTGCTCTGGCTGTGCTTCTTCCATTAGAACGATAAATGCATATTGCTGGCGAACCCAGTACCATATTTACCAATGTTTCCAGAAGATCCTCCGGCTTTCTTCCAAGATGAATCTCCTCCGGGGCATCCAAATAACTTCTTAGCTTATCAATATGAGCAATAAAGCCCTTATTTCTCTTATCCTTTGAACTGCTTCTGACCTCAGATGTTGTATCCTCTTCGTCTGTATTCATTTCCCACACAATATCCTCTATCCAATGCTTTGCATAGATGACTCCATCCATGAGCATCGGTGCAAGATAATACCATCTGGCATCCTCCTTATTGTTATCCGAAACACCATACTTTTCTTCGATTGTCGCAAGCTTCTCTTTCAGTTTCAGCCGTACAGATTTTTCTATTACTTCTAATGATTCATGTTTATTCAAGGATTCTATCGGTGAATACATATCAGAAAGTGTCTTTGATGGATAAAGCAATGCAAACAGGCTCATGCCTCTTACTTCTCCATTTGAGACATTAAATCTCAGTCTTGCCACCGGGTATCTTCTTGAACCTTCCGCAAAATAACCTGTATTCTTCTTATCCTGATTTTTTATCTGATGTACCAGTTTTCCAACTGTAAGTCTTTCCGCTTCGTAGGAAACAAGCGCACCTATCATTCGTGGAACCATCTCCCATGCAGAAAATACAAGTATTTTTGAAAATCCTTTGCTGTTTTTATATACTCCCTGCATCTCATAATATGGCAGCGACGGAGGAATCCACAGATATTTTTCCGCACCGCCTGTAAATGCTTTTTCTTTCAGCGCCTCAAGCCTTGCATTGGTTTTCGGCAATTCATCATATTTATTGATTTTATTGCGATTCAGCCACAAAAGATTTTGTTCTCTTTCATTTCCAAATTCATCCGGATGTTTTGTATAATATTTTTCAATCTGCTCCTTAATCTTATATTTCTTCATAAAGGACATAAGATACGGACAGCTCTTTGCATAATCTACCGGTAAAGAATGATTGGAATCCGTTTTTGACAGCAATCTTGACATCTGTATATATGAGTTTATGTCATTTTCATCTATCTGCAAATGATGCTTCACGCTGCTGTCGTCCGTATAATCACCGGAATCCATGACAGATATACGCTCTGTCCTGCTGACTCCCTGATACATCGCATTTTCTGCTAATTCCTTCATACGGATAATTGCACTGTCTCCTGCTTTCAACTCACTTAGAGCATGGGAATAATTCTTCCACACTTCCTTGAATTTAATATCTTTGACTTCATCATCAAAAAGAAAGTTCATAACCTGAAAAAACTCTGCATAATGCTCATCAAGCTGATTTTCATCTATCTCTTCAAGGGTAGAATACAATTTATATGGTGTAGCCGACAACAGAAGTACCCTTGTATCATGTCCACTAAGGAAACTGTGTGCAAGGATACCAAGCTCACTGTCATCGGATGACAGAAGGAACTTAAATCTCTGAAATTCATCCATGATTACCAAATCCGGCTCAAGCATAGATACACTGATTCTCGCAAACATCACACGAAGCTTATTCATCACATAGTAATTGGAATATGTAAGCTGTTTATTGTATCTTCTTTCATGCAAATGATTAAGCAGCAAGTCCCTTATACTTTTATATTCCTGATAATTAAGAATTTTATCTATCACATTTTTTGGATAGACACCCTTCGTCATCTTTTCGCATTCTGCCACACGATTTTCAAAACTCCATTTTGCCCATCCATCCCATGCTTTTACAGCATCCATTATCATAAATTTTTCAAGAGAAGCTGCATGACCTTTAAAGTCCGGCATTCTCCTTAAAATGGCATACATAAGTGCTCTTTCCTGCACACTTCCGCCTCCGGAGGTCATACGGAAAGATGTTTCCGGTGTAAGAGGGATAAGCTGTATATAGCCTTCCTTTATCTGCGGATCATTCTCCTGCTCGGTAATCTTTAAATGCTGCATAGACAATCTGGTATCTGATACTGAACCGATGGTATTCTTTCCTGTTACGTCAAGCTTTCTGATATTCTGATTTGCTATGTTCTGATTAGAGCAGATATAGATTACCTTAAACAGATCATCTTTCTCTTCGATTCTAAGCCTTGCTGTCTTTACAATTGTTCCTCTGGCAATAAGAGTTTTTCCCATACCCACTTCATCTGCTACAAGCACACGATTCTGATTATGCCGAAACAGATAATCCACTCTCTCAACAGTCGCTCTTTGAAAATCCTTCAGACCGGAGAGGGTACGCTTTTCAATTTCATCTATATTAAATTGTGACATAACATCACCTCGTTATCTTCTGATTTTCAAAGTATTGCAAAAAGTCTCATACAGTTCACGGAATTCATCCGGTATAATATCCTTATCTGTAACCATCTTAAGCACATATCCAATGTCTTTTATTCTTTCCGGTTCTTCTACAGATATTTTTAACATCTTTTCATAGAGTGCCGGCATTGCATCACTCGAATTGGCAAAAAAGCCGGATTCCCCCATCTGCTTTCCTTCAAGCATAGATGCTACATAATCATCGCCAAGTACAAACGCTATGTACTCAACAAATGATGCCCTATCTTTTACCACACTGTTTACTGCAGCACTTTCTCTGTCATCCGGGAAACCACTTGTAGGAATCATAATAATTCTGCGGATTGTATCATCACCTGATCTTGCAGTAATCTCATAGAACTCAGATAACTGCAAGATCTCAAGCTCTGAAAACTCTATATGTTCTGACAATGTCTGCTCCTGCTTTGAATTAAATGGTGATACTGTAACCTCACTATCAGATTCAATACCACTGAACTCAACCTCTATCTTGTACTTTCCGGCATTCTCATTATCTTCTGAAATTACAGCCTGCCTTTTCACACGGCACAATTCCTTGATTTTCTGCTCCAGCAGATTTCTATTATCACTTTCTGTTTCCAAAACTGCATCCGCTACTGTAACCTGCTCAAATGGATTCTTTACATCTCCTGCTGGTCCACAGAAGATATCTTCTAAGAATTTATCCCCATTCAGATACATATTCTTTGTACCAAGCCACAACATCATTTCAACATTTTTATTAATTGCAGAATAGGAAGCATTCATGGACCCAAGATACAGGTCAACATCTGAATATTTCCTTCTCAGATAGATTTTTGCATGAATATCCTGTTTCTTTTTATCTGCAAGCTCATCTGAGATCTCGTTCTCACCATCTATAATCTCATCCTTTAATGCATAGATGGTAAAATTATCTACATTTGATGCTTTGAGTTTTCCAAGCTCAGAACGTCTGGTAACAAGTGTTCTCTTACAGTCCGACAATGCCCTGTCTGTAAGGTTAAAATCGGCAATCACACTTTCTGATAAAAACGGAGACATCACTACAAGCTCATTAAATGTCGAATTGGCATTTCCTCTTTCCTTGCAGAATAGAATATCCTCCTGCATCCGGTAAGCATTTTTTCCAATACCAAGTGGAAGAACTGCAAAATTCTCTCCAAATATTTTACTATCAAGTGAAAAGGATACATCCTTAATGTCTGAACATAATCCACGAATCAGATTTCTTTTCTTTCCGGCATTATTGCTGGTATTATGCACATTCGTTACAAGATAATCCAGAAAATCACAGATAGGTTGAGTCTTTTTCTTCTGTCTGACATTTTTACTGCTATCCATTGCGAAGCTGATATCCCAGTTCCTGTCAAAAGTCAGATTCCTGCTCATTACCACAAAACGATATTTTTTATCTCCATCAGCGTTTACATATGCTAACATCCATGTTTTCGGATGAAATGACGGATATCGACCAAGCTGTCTATCTTTTGGCAGTGCGACCTCTACTACCATTTTCTCTAATAAAATAGACAGTGCAGTCGTTTTTGTTGGTACTTTAATCTGTCCTGCTTCACAAAACAGCACGATTTTATCTGACACCTTCTGCAATGCATTCAGCATACCAATTGGATTTTGCATAAGCTTACTATCTGTTTCTTCCGATAAGCCAAGGCATATCGCTACAGCTGTGAGTGCTTCCAGGTCAAGTGAATATGTAGTGCCTACTGCTCTGTCCAATCTATATCCGTCCGGAGGCATCAAAATACCGCTGTAATCCGTTCTATCTCGGTTTGAATCTGGTCTAAACATCAGCACTCACCTCCCCGGCATAGATGTCATTCACAATTCTTCTGGCATTTGAGAATCTGTAATCGAGCATTCCACCACCTACCCATTTTGAATGATCAAATTCCTTTGTTCTGCTTAACTTCGCTCTGGCTGCTCCTTTCAGGCTCCGTTCCCTCTTACGAATCAGTTCATCCGCCATATCAATATCAGATGCCATAAATGCAGCCTGTATCCCACATAAAAAACTCTTTGCTCTTGGATTGATCAACTGCAATTCTTCAAACACAGCATCCAGATTGACTGTCGCATTATGCCTTATATCCGGAAGCAATCTGCTCCATTCATCATTTGCGTATATATTCTCGCCTTCTGAAAGCATGACATTGTATCTTACTCTTGCCATATACACCAGATTATTAAAATCGCAGGCAAGCTTCATCATATATGCCAGCTTTTCACCTACTTTTTCCGATAGTTCAGCCGTTAAAGAAGCAAAATCATCATATTCATTCAAATCAATATGATTTTTCAATACATATTCCAAAAGAGCCCCTTTCGTTGACTTCTGAATCTGCTTATCCAGATAGAATGCTTCCTCCTGCGTCAGCTCTATTGTAAGATTGTCTCTCCAACCATCATGATAAATCGGAAGATTCCAGAATCTAATATTGCCGATATCTCCTGCATCAGAATCATCCTTCTCATTTTCCTCTGCATCATCATTTCTGTTTCCCAACCGGCTGACAGACTTCTGTTCTTTTAGCTTTACCGCCAATGAAACATACTCCGGTATAGACAGACCATAATCACAAAATATTCCAAAGGTACGAATTCCGTTCCAGTAGATATCTGATGGTTTTCTTGCTACCCATCCCTTTGGTAATACACGGGTTCCAATAACACCTTCTGCCTTGGGATCTGCTTCTAACAATCTGATGCCACAACCTTTTTCAGCAGAGTCTATAGCCCTTAAAACTCTATTTGCATCCTTTCCATACCTGCCATCAACAGCTTCTCTTAACACATATGGAACAATAAGGAAGTACTTTGCTCTGGTCTGGATGGTAGATGTTCCAGGAAAGAAATAGTTGGCAAAAGCATCACGAATAATGCCGATTCCAAGTTCATCGACTGCTCCCTGTTCACTCAGAAGGTTGATCACATCTAATGCCTTCTGCCGGTCTTCTTTTGAAAAATCTATCCATCCTAACTGCATGTTTTCACTTCCTTATTTCTTCGTCAAATATGTATCTTCTACGTAAGTCTCCGGTGTCGCCTCTTCAATTACGCCAGACTTTGGATCAAAGATATATTTCTTCTTCAATCTCTCATACAGTACAGAACCTACAGTTTCCATTACCTGTTTCATCATATCCGGATCATCAAATAGTTTTCTGAAAAACTGGTCATTCTGCTCATATCTGTCTGCTGCCATATTCGGAAAATCCTTTTCAAACAACAACATAAAGGTTGCCCTGTCATTGTTCTTTGCGTAGCTCTGCCACTTCTCCTGATTGGCATAATCATTTTCCATCTGAACAAGTACTTTATCCATTTCTGTAAAATGTGTTCCATACTTTTCATTTATCTTATCAATAATTACTGTCAGCGGAGCTTTCTTAGGCTCTCTATGACCGGAATCACCGGAGATAGGTGTATATCCGCCATGATGAATCAGATAGTCTTCGATGTCTTCTTCAAATCGTTTCTCTTTTACATCAAAATCAGACATGAGCTACACCTCCTTTTTTCCTGTGACAACCTCGTAGATGAGGGATTTTTTATATTCCTGATATTTTTCAACAAGTTTATTTCTTTTATCAATCTCAACCTCAATATGATTTACCTTATCAGTAATATAATTCGCTATTATCCGTCAAAAAGATTATTCAATATAGTTTACGTTTTTCATTAACTTAGTGCTAGCATATAAATAGTACAAAACAAAATGAGATATTCCCCTGAAAATATTAATAATACCAAAAGGAGGTACTTATTATGCCAAGGAAACAACATACCAAGCAATTTAAACTGGATGCCATTAACTATCGCAAGGAGCATCCTGATCTCACACAACTTCAATGTGCCAAGAACCTGGGCATCGGCATTAGCACCCTTGCCAGATGGGAGTCACAGTACCGTAACAATGACGGCGACATTCCCGTGATCGGTTCAAGCAATTACGAATCTGAAGTACAAAGGGAAAACGCACGTCTTAAACGTGAACTACGTGACACTCAGGACGCACTCGATGTGTTAAAAAAAGCCATAGGCATTCTGGGAAAAGACTAACCGAAGCCATCTATACAGAGGTTGCTGCAAAGGTAGAGGCATCAAAAGTTACTAAACACCGTGTGTCTGTCTCCGGAATGCTTAAGGTTTTAGATGTTTCACGTTCAGGATATAGAGCCTTTTTAAAACGCAAACTGTCAGCCACTGCCAAACGCAAGAATTCCATTAAGAAAGAGATTCTCAAAATCTATAATGATTCAAAGCAGAATTACGGTGCTCCAAAAATTACTAAAATTTTGCAAAAATCCGTCGAAACCATTTCACAACGTACCGTCGGTAAATACATGCGTGAAATGGGCATCAGGGCTCAATGGTCAAAACCATGGATTGCCACAACAAAAGACTCTGACTTTAGCAGTGAACTTCATAACATTCTTAATGAACAGTTTAATCCTGAGCGTCCAAACGCTGTCTGGTGTACTGACATTACATACATCTGGACCAATGACGGCTTTGTATACCTTAACTGTGTAATGGATCTGTTTGCCAGAAAGATAATTGCATGGACTCTTGCCGACACAATGGAAGTTTCCACTGTAATAAAAACAATTGAAAAAGCCAAGGCAATATGTAACACCGATTTACCTTTAATAATACACACTGACCGCGGAAGCCAATATGTGTCACTGGCGTGGCGTGAAGCCACCAAAAACATGCAACGCAGTTATTCACATAAAGGTTATCCTTATGACAATGCCTGTTTCTTCTTTCAATTCCCTAATTGCTGCTACCAATCCGTTTTCGCCTTGCAAAGCAGAGCCTCCAGCTGTAACTTCCCATTCACCACCATGATGTTTGCGTAAATCATGTTGCATTAACAAATATAATCTATATATACTCAATTGGCAAAGCTATCAGGTTTTCTCTTAAATATGTTTTTTTATCTATCAGACAAAGAATAATTCCCATACCTCTTTTTTTATCAGGTATCTTGTCAAGGACCTGATTTGTGGCTCCCATAATAGCCTTTGGATTACCTGACATTTTTATTTCAACAGGATATAATACTCCATTCTCTTCGATAATTAAATCTATTTCATTTTCTCCTGTTTTTCTTTTGTCCTTACCTCTATAGTAATAAATATTGAAACGATAATCTTTACCTTCATTAGAATACGTTTTTAAGATTTCAGAAATAACAAATGTTTCAAACATATTTCCGGCTACTGCCGAATTCTTTAGTGCATCAGCTGTCAACCATCTTGTCAGGTAACAGGCAAGTCCTGTGTCCCTAAAATATATTTTTGGTGTTTTTATAGCTCTGTTTAATGCACTTGCACTATATGGCTGTAACAAATAAACTATCCCTGTTCTTTCTAAAATTGATATCCATTTTTTTACAGTCATTTCACTTATACCTATATCACTTGCAATATTTGCATAATTAAGTAGCTCACCTGTCCGGGCTGCAACAGCCGTTAAAAATTTTGTAAATGTAATACTGTCAGTAGCAATCAACTCATTTATGTCTCTTTCTAAATATGTTGATACATAAGATGAATAAAACTCCTGCCAATCTCGATCTATATCGTATAATTCAGGATATGAACCCTTATGAATAATTTCCCATACGTTATCATATTTCTTTAATTCTGTTTCACGCTCTTTCAAATAATCCTCTGTAGGCACAAAATGTTTATTAAATTTTATCTTTTTAATTTCACGCATGGACAAACCTGAAAGTTCAAAAATTGATACTCTGCCAGCCAGTGATTCGCTAATTCCCTTCACAAGTTCTAATTTTTGAGAACCCGACAATATGAATTGCCCTCTTTCATCAGATTCATCTACTATTTGTTTAATCTCTTCCAGAATTGCGCCCTCTTTCTGTACTTCATCAATAAAGAGAGGACATGGGTTATTCAAAAAGAATAATTTAGGTTCTTCTTTAGCTTGTATTCTAGTTAATCTATCGTCAAAATTAGTTCTATTGTATTCTGAAAATTCATGTTTAATTAATGTTGATTTTCCAACCTGTCTTGCACCAACGACTAAAGTACATTTACTTTTTTGTACTCTATCTTTAAGAATTGGTGAAATATTTCTTTCAATATATGACATTTTGATCCTCCATATAAACAATATTTAAGATTATTATAAACATTCTTCAAATAACATTCAAGCGACTAATCCATAATCAGAATATGGATTAGCCGCTTTTGTAATAATAATGTATGTTTTCGATTAATATAAATTAATTTTCTTTTACCCATTCCTTATATTCATCTTATCTTTCAATTTATTTATAAGAACTGTCTTTCCTACACCTCTTAATCCACTAAATATAACTGATTGAATAGGTATATTCATATTTACATTATATCAAATTTTTATGTTCTATACACTAAATACATGTGTATTATCGTAGAAATATTCCTATACGATACTATAACTTTTTATTTTCATTAAACAGCGATTATATCAATACAGACTTAGCAATAAACACACTTAAAATAGCATTAAAAAAAGAAAACTACCCTAAAGTGATTCTGCACTCAGATCAGGGAGTATAGTTTACCTCATGGGATTTTGTGAATTTCTGTAAAGATAATAATGTAACCCAGAGCATGAGTAAGGCCGGTTGCCCTTATGATAATGCTCCAATGGAAAGATTTTATAACACTTTTAAAAGCAATTTTTATAATGTAACCTCATTTTCAAGTGTGGAGATGATGGATGAACTTACCATGAATTATATCAATTGGTATAATTATGTTCGTCCTCATTCATACAATGATTATTTAACACCAATGGAAGCTCGTTACAGATAGGTATTTATCGAACAAAGTGTTACAAAAATGCTTGGCCAGTACAGACCTTTGATTATACACGCTTATAAATTATTGGTTCATCATATCCAAAAGTTCTCTTTCCATTAACTTCCATGCTTTCCGATACTTCCAGAAAATTGTTGGAACACTTTTCCCCAAATTTGAATGTCATTACCGGAGAGAACTGGCTTGTGCTGCCTCCCTCCCAGATTCCGTCCTTTTCATGACAACATCTCTTTCACACAAATACTCCGATAATCACTCGGTGATATTTTATATCTTTCTTTAAATACTCGGTTAAATGTTCTCTGACTTTCAAATCCACTATCCAGACAAATGTTTGTAATAGAATCACTCGTATTTTCCAAACGATGGCATGCATAGTTCAGCCTTGCATCGTTAAGATATTGATTAAAGTTTCTATGGAATGTTTTGGAAAAGAGTCTGGATAAAACATATTTGCTCACCCCCAGATTTTTTGCCATCTCTTCCAGCGAAAATTTTTTCTTAAAATTTGCTGATATATATGAAACTGTCTGGTAAATAAGATCGTTGCTCCCCACATTACTCTTTTCTACCAAATTTAATTTTCCTATGCAGCGTGCCAACACAATTTGAAGATATGCCTGTGCAACAATAATATCCGACTGTTCTGTCTCTAAAATTGCATTTATAACCCTATATACCTCCGGTTCAACCTTTTCCGCTTTGATGATTGGGCATTCAGGAGCCATGGATTGCATGATATCTGCAAATTTGGCTATCGTAAATGGCGATGCCATCAGATAAGTCGCTTTATTTACACCGGGTGTCAGTACCTGATAGTGATGAATAACATCTGGAAATACAAAGCCTATATCTCCTTTTTCCATATGGTATAGTTCCTGTCCGACACCAAGTTCTAATGCTCCACTTGTTACACAAACGATCTCCAGTGCATTATGAAGATGTGGTTCAATATGTTTTGACTTCCTATTTATTGCTATGATCTCCTCTTTTGTGTCAACATATTTTAACTGCATGAAATACTCCCCTTTGCAACATTTGTCTATATCTTCTTTCGATTTGGCAAGCAATCCTTTTACACCTATCTTATAATCAACTTGTAAATAAGGAAAGGAGGAATTGCAAATGAGCAACCTAAAAAAATATCTGAATGACCTTTTAGTATTCTACACTGAATATTTTGAGCATCCTTACCATGTATAAATACTAAAAGGACTATTTTGTGAAAACTGAATATTTTCTTAAGGCCATTTCACAAAAATGAAGTGGTCCTTTTTTATTTTCAAAATACAGTTCTATCACTTTATATATAGAAAAAAGCACTGTCTCATCGAGCAACGACCAGACAACGCTTTCTCCTGTCAATTCTAATTTATGTCTGATGCATCTGTTACTTCATCTGCAGCAATTTCTTTTTCTGCTTTCAGTTTTTTATTTGCATCTTCTACATTCATTCTTGAAAGTGCAAACATAATCAATACATCAATGATTAACGGAAGCCAAAGATACATGAACTGCATCATATCAAGTGCAGACTGTGGCTGAGTTGCATTTTTTCCGACATATCCACTGAGCTCAAGCATCCATCCAACAACAGCGGTTCCAATACCTCCACCAATTTTTACACCAAGAGAAGTACAAGAGTACATCGTTCCATCAATTCTCTTTCCCTGTGTAAGATAAGTGTATTCACAGCAGGATGCAATAACAGCATTCATATCTCCCTGCCATGGTCCCTGACCTAAGGCTGCAAGAGCTGTAAACGCCATCATCAGCGGAACACTACCCATATATCCGGCAACAACAACAAGTGCTCTACCGATGACTGCTAAGACATAACCTCTTAAGTTCAGTTTATACATGCCTTTCCACTTACCAACTAATGTCGGTGTAAAAATCAGGGCAATAATCAGTGGAATATTTACTGCCCATGCAAATTGTCCAAACAAATTCTTATTTTTCAGTACCCATGTCATGTAATAAATGCCAGCTCCAATCATGGCACCATATAACTGCTGTAAAATATATGTTCCACAAATCATCATATAATATTTGTTTTTAACAAGAAGCTTGAATGCCTGTACCATTCCGTACTTTTCATTATCATCCTTTACTTCTCCTTCGTTAAGTTCTTCCTCAGGAAGTTCCTTAACAGAAAGTGCTGAAATCGTATTTACGACAAGACCAATGATTGCATAGATAATAGCAACCGTTCTCCATGCTGCAGCATCTCCACCACATTTATCTACAAATCCAACTGTAATTGCCTGAATCAGAAGACTTGTTGAAAACGCAAAAATAAAACGATAAGATCCCATCTGCACACGCTCTTTGCTGTTCTTTGTAATCAGTGACGTAAGTGCCGAGTAAGCAATATTGTTTGCTGTATAAAACACGCCATTTAACAGTGTATATGAAATAAAGAACCATGCATATTTAGCCGTTGTTCCCAAACTGACCGGTACTGTAAAGCAGCAGACCAGCGTAATGGCACAACCAATATATCCGTATAGCATCCATGGCTTCGCTTTTCCCATTTTACTGTGTGTTTTGTCAATCATTGATCCAAAAAATATATCCGTGAAACCATCAAATAGTTTTGATACGGCAATCAGGGTACCTACGACACCTGAAGCCAGTCCTACCGAGTCCGTCAGATAGACCATCATAAAAGATGTCAGGAACGCATAGACTACATTACCTGCAATATCACCTGATCCGTATCCAATTTTGTTATACCATTTCAAATACTTTTTTTCTTCCATAGAATTTCTTTGCTCCTCATCTTCATCGCACTTAGAATCTCAATATGGCTAACCATATGATATCTAATTCTGTTTTTTTCTCTGATTTTGTCTGATTGCTCTGTATATCCGGACTTTACATTACAATCAGACTCTCTTTCCTTGTTTACGGGTTACATGAAACTTTATTATCCCTTTACATACGGTATCAGTGTAAACTGAAACCGGAATAATACATCATCAAATCGGTACTGCTCCAATACAACCGGACCACAACTATTAGAACCAATGCCATTTAATGCGTAGTCAACACAGAATACTACACTATCTGATTCTATTAATTCATAATTATGCGTTTTCTTCTCAAGTTCTTCCTGTGTATAATAAGAAGCATTGAATGAAAATGCCTTTTCTGCGGATGCCACAATTCCATATCGGCTGTTGTTAAGCTCTACATATTCACAATCATAATGGCTTCCATTTTCCTGTGGACGGATATAGTCCTCATGTAAATCCCCTACATCTGCCCGGTACAAACCGTGGCTCGCAGCCTGATGTTTATCACAATAACTTTCCTGTGGTCCCATTCCAAAGTATCTTACAGCTGAAAGTTTTTTATCCAGGAACATCCTCACACCAAATCTCGGAAGATCCGGGAATTCATCGTCTTTTGTTACTGCAATATCTGCATCAATCTTTCCAGCAGCTTCTATTTTCCATGTAATCGTCACATCAAGAATCTTCTGTACTGTCTCTGCCACAACGGATGCATGGCTTGTAATTTTCACACCATGCTTTCCCTGCACGACCTCTGTCGTGTAAGCTCTTGTATAAGCTTTATCATAATGGGCTTTCTTCCATTCAGACTTGATGTACATATCGTTATCTGTTGGAGCTCTCCAAATATTTAATTCCATCGGATGGTTCAAGTATTCCCGCCCTGCGAATTTCATCTCTGTAAAGAGTGCAGTACGTTTGTCTATGGTATAAGCAAATTCACGCCCCTTGATATGAATCTGTGTATCATTTTCATTTACCTGTAATTCAGGGTCCACTACTGTTTTTGGTATCCATTTCTCTGCAAGTTTACATTTTGTATCCTCTTTACTTACCTCAATTTCATCAAATCCAAGAATATGGTCTTCATCCAACAGTGGCAATTCTTTTTTCAGATGGTAAATAAGTTTTAAATAACATTTCCCATTCTCTGGAACATTGATCTTCAGGTTTGTTTTTCCTTCCCCGTGTGGTGCCACAGAAAACTCCGGAAGTATGCCTTTGCTGATCACAAGACCATCCTGTGTCAGTTCATAACAAATTTTTACATAATCTTTCAAGTCATCAAAATCCATGTAGTTATGAAGCACCAGTTCTCCGCTTTCTTTGTTATAGGAAATAACTCTTGTCGGGCGATAAACATTCTTGTATTCCAAAAGTCCTGTATGTACCGTTCTGTCCGGATATACTAATCCATCCATACAGAAGTTGCCATCATGAATTTCTTCGCCATGGTCGCCCCCATAAGCATATATAGTCTTTCCATTCTCAGCAGTTCCATGAGCAATCGCATGGTCACACCATTCCCAGACAAAGCCGCCGCACATTTTATCATTATCCTGAATCATCTGGAAGTAATCTTCAAAATCTCCAGGTCCGTTTCCCATGCTGTGACAGTACTCTACCAAAAGGAAGGGTTTGCTTCCATCTTTATCCAGATATTCCTGAATTTCGGAAAGCGCCGGGTACATCCGGCTGTACACATCCAGATTGCTGTAATCATATGTTTCATCATAATTACGGTATCTTGCACTCTCATATTGTGTGATACGGTCTGGATCAAAATTCTTTGTCCATTCCAGTGCTTTTTCAAAGTTGCAACCATAAGCACTCTCATTTCCCATTGACCACATAACAATACAGAAACGGTTTTTGTCACGTTCCACCATGAGTTTTACTCGATCAACGATTGCCTCTTCCCATACCGGATCATCTGCAATCTTCTCATTCCATCGTTTGAACCGATTGTAATCAGTGTCTTCTTTTCTGTAGATCATAAATGGACCATGAGCTTCAATATCTGCTTCATCTATTACCATAAATCCATACTTGTCACACATTTCATAGAAAAATGGTGCGTTCGGATAGTGGCTGGAACGGATTGCATTAAAATTATGCTGCTTCATTAACGTAAGATCGGTTGTAATCTGTTCCAGATTGATTGTAAATCCAGTAACCGGATCAGAATCATGTCGATTGACACCACGGAATTTAATCTTCTGTCCATTTAAATAAATAACCTGGTCTTTAATCTCTATCTTTCTTAATGCAATGTGATCTACAATTACTTCATTCTCTGTTTCAAGAATCAGTTTATATAGATATGGATTTTCTGTATTCCAAAGTTCCGGACTTGCGATTTCTAATACAGCTGTTCCTTCTTCAGCAATACTTCCTAGTGCTACAACTGCTCCGTTTCTATCTTCAATCGAAATTTTTACATTTAACGGAGAGTAGAATTTCATTTCAATTTCTACTTTTGCAAGCATATCCTCAACTCTTGTTTTAATATGATAATCACTGATTGCCTGTTTTGGGCGTTTCAAAATGTACACATCCCGGAAAATACCACTCATACGGAATTTGTCCTGATCTTCCAAATAGGAACCATCACACCACTTCATTACCAACACTGCCACCGTATTCGTTCCATCCTGAAGTACATCGGTAACATCAAACTCACTGGTCATATGCGAAACCTGGCTGTATCCTATGTAAGAGCCATTGATCCATACGTAAAAGCAACTGTCTACTCCTTCAAAGTTCAAAAAAGATTTTGGTGCTTTCTCATCTCTACTGTACTCAAAAGTATGTACATAGGCTCCACACGGAATGTCCTGTGGCACATATGGTGGATCAAACGGAAATGGATACCGGATGTTTGTATACTGGTGTGTATCATATCCAGCCATCTGCCATACACTCGGAACCTGAATCTCATCAAAATTTTCTGTATCATAATCTTTCTCAAAGAAGGGTTCCTGAACATCATAGATACTGTTAAAATACTGGAACTTCCAAGTTCCGTTCAATAACTGCATTCGGTCTGACTCTTCCCTGTGCTCCACCAGGTTATCCATTCTTTTGGATGCCGGAATATAATAGGCTCTGGCTGGCATTGTGTTTTCGTGCAGTACGCTTAGATTTTCATAATAACGTGGTACGATCATAAATAACTCTCCTCCAATACATATACTTTTTTGTTCTTTGTTTTCCTAAAGCAAACCTTATGCTTTACTTTTTGTTTACGTTCCTTAGTTATGTTATATATAGCTTATCCTAATTTGCAAAATATGTCTATGAATTGGATTAGACAAAATATGCACTAAATGATACAATGATAAAAAATACGAAAAGAGGTGCTGTCCTATGTATTTGAACACCGGTTATTTGAACCACTCACATATGGATTTCAAAGACAAAAGTCGTCCGCTGATTGTCGGTAGCTGTGGTACTTACCGTCTTTCCAGACATCCCAAACTTCCGACCTACCGTCCAAGGGGTCGTCTGGATTATCAGATTATATATATCACTGCTGGTTGTGGGCATTTTCATTTTGATAATGTAAATAATGAAACGATTGTTCCAGCCGGCAACATTGTACTGTACAGACCGAAAGAACTCCAAAAATATGAATATTACGGAGAAGATAAGACAGAAGTATACTGGATTCACTTCACAGGAAGCAATGTGAAAAATATCTTACGTCAATATGGGTTTCCGGATAAAGAACGTGTCTTTCAAGTGGGTACATCTAATGAATATGAACAAATTTTCAAACGTATCATTATCGAGCTCCAACGCTGTCAAGATAATTATGAGGAAATGCTTGTCCTTTTGCTACGTCATCTTCTGATTAGTTTCCACCGGGAACTGACAAGAGAGCACATATTAAAAAATGAATATCTTGATCATGAGATGGATAATGCTGTTACCTTTTTCAGTGAAAACTACAGTCAAAATATCAATATTGATGATTATGCTGCCTCACGAGGCATGAGTGTCAGCTGGTTTATCCGAAATTTCAAAAAATATACCGGTTCTACACCAATGCAATTCATTGTGGGAATCCGCATCAACACTGCTCAGATGTTACTTGAAACAACAACTTATTCCATCAATGAGATTTCTAAGATTGTCGGATATGATAACCAGCTTTATTTCAGCCGGCTTTTTCACAAGCTGAAAGGATATTCGCCAAGAGAATACCGAAAGCTGAGAAACAAATTCTGAAATCCACAAAGAGGATACCACCGAATTATCAAAACAATGATTTGTAATATCCTCTTCTCACTTTTGCTATTCTTATTTTACAAACTCAGCCGTTTTCATTTCTACACTATCCGGATCTACTGCTTCTATATAATTTTGTGGTTGCCGCAATTTATTACATACCATGATTCCAAGAGTAATAGCAAATACTCCCACAGCAATAAGAAGTACAGCAATAATCTTCTTTAAATAACGCTGTTTATGACTACTATCTTTTGATATCTGTATCAGTGTATCTTCCGATTTTTTTCTACATTAGTTACCTCAATATCTTCACCTGCCAAAGTATCTGTTGCAAGTCTTAGTGTCCTTAAATCTTTGTCGTAGCAATACACCTGATTTGAAAGTCGGTCATTAATGTCTACCTGGTCCATATTGATTTCATAAACCATTTCCGCCCATTCATCAGGTGAACCAAAATCAGCTGATACGGCAATAACTTCATGGATACTTGATGGCAAGATATACAGGTCACTCCCAATTTTTTCTGCCAATTCATATAGTGGCTCCTCATACAACATTGAAGCTGCTCCGAACAATTTACTTTCATTTGTTATAACGTACATTGAGCGTTCATCCTGAGTTTCCATCATTACTTCTTTGAATTCTTTCTCCATTTCCCCACTCAGTTCACTGTCACCAAATATGATTTCGCTAATGACTTCGTTCATATTTTTAACTAATACAGGGAATAATTCCTTTGTGTTTTTATTTGCCGCATTGTACAAATCATTTTCTGTAAGACCTTCTTTTCCTGCCAAATCATTGTTAACAAGATTTGTATATGTTCCCATTGAATCTGACCCAATATTCCATCTGTATACAATTGCCAAATCTTCAAATTCTCTGTGTGGAACAGTATTTAACAATTCCCTGTTCTGCTCAGCATTTATTAGAGAAAAGAAAACCTTATCTTTTAATTTTGATGTATCCAGACATTCTTCCTTAATCTGACTGTTAAATGACTTAATTCCATATTCCATTGTTTCTGCTGCCATTCTTGCAACCTCCTCGTAATCACCTGTTTTCTCGTATTTCTCATATAAGTCATTTACATACAATGTTGGTGTTGCATTTTTTAATCCCGGTATGTCCAACATGTTCAAACCATCAACCTCACGGTTAGTCTTATTAACTTTTCTGATTACAACTTCACAATCCTTGTATTTTTCATCCATGTAATCTTTAATGTCATCCTTAATTCTTTCCTTAAATTCTTCGTAATTTAAATTCATAATCGTCCTCCTAAAAAATTTTGTAAATTCTACTGTTTGCTCTTTTCCTCTCTACGGTGGAATAAGTAAAATGCTTTCACTTTTCATATGACACCTCCATTTTTGCAATAAAAAATGCCCTACTGAAAAACAGTTAGTTTCTAAAACTACTGCTCTCAATAAGGCATTTATTTATTTTAAATTTAAAGATTTGAAGGTTTGTTCCTTTCAAACTCTATGGTTATATTTTACTATTGGGGTGTTTGAATGTCGAATTCTGACGTGGATGGAAATTAGAAGAAAACACCATATATTGGTTGAAATTTTGAAATGATGGGTAATAGAAAAGGTTGGGACCCGGGGTCCCAACCTGAAACATTATAAATTTATGTATTGACTGATCCATTCATCAAGAAACTTCATTTGCTTTTCTGTGTGAAACCAATGTTCACCATCTTGCATTATAGTAAGTGTGGCATTAATTTTATTGGCAAAACCTGAAATTGTTTCATAAGATGTAAGATTATCTTTACCACCATATAAAATATGTGTAGGAATTTTCCATTTAATAGGATTCTCTTTTACATAACAAAGGTACTCCCATGAAAGAGTTTCACCAAAATCTGTTTTAATCTCTTTTTGATTACAAAGATCCTTTTCAGTTATATTTCCCCACATCATCATATCTGAAATAAGCTTTTCCATATCTACAATTGGCGAAATAAAATATGCTTTAGCAATTCTTTTATCTGCTAACGAATTCATTGCAAAAAATGCACCTATACTACTAGCAATTATCTCTACTGACTTGTATTTATGATAAATCTTATCAACAAATTCTGGAAATTCCTTCTTTGCTTCCCAAGGATTCTTTGACATATAATCAAAGCCTATTACGTCACAATCTTTGAAAATAGTAATGTAATGCTTAGCTTCTTTTGAACTTCCACCTTTTCCATGAATATATATAATAGCTTTATCCATATTTTTTCTCCATAAAATAATGATTTATTCAAATTTAAAGTTATCAATCCGGCATCTGTTCATTAATTTCATCCAATAAATAAATTGTTTTATATATCTTATTACAATTCTTACACTGCCAGTCACAATTATTCTTTTTAGCCTTTTTATGTAGTAATTCCAGTTTACTGCCACATATTGGGCATTCCGACTTTTCATATTTCCATAAACTTTTCAAAAAATTTAGAGCCTCATTTCTGTTTTCAAAATTAAGGTCGTTCAATATTACTCTATCCAAGAAATTTACCTCCTAAATTGGGATTTTTCAAAGCGATTACTCAACGCATTAAGAGAAAAATATATCCGCCGATAAATAGTTATAAGTTGTTCTTCCTTGATATTCTACTAGAGCCTTTTCCCAGTCAGCCGCAAATTCCTCAGGTGAGTTTTTTATTGCATACTGACAATAAGCGATTTCTCTGTCCAAAATATCAAATCCTGCAGGCACACAATAAATTGTCTTTTGTTTTTCCAGCATATCGGAGCCGAATGTATTGTATTGCAATGACTTAAAATAAAACATATTTTTTGCCATATATATTTTGTAGTTATCATCTGGTTCATTACATTCAATATACTCATCAAATGCCAATTTTGTACGAATTTCCATAGGAGACAGGATGTTGTTTTGTGAATCAATAAAATATCGATTATTAGTTGCATCCAACAGAACCCACTTTTTTAAATCCGATATATAAACCATTGAAACAACATGTGAATCAAAATCGTTCGGTGAAAAAGGCAGACAATGCAAAATTCGTGATTTAATTCCTAATGCAAGACAACACTCTGTAAAAACGATTGCTTGAAGTCTGCAATATACTCCATACTCCCTACCTTTTCCAAAGGCATAGTCTAGGATATCTCCTGATGTCTTTGGGATGAACTCAACATCCTTCGTTCCACCGTTATGAAGCACATTCTGAGAGCACCACCGTAGCAGCCTTAGAGACTTTTCCAATTCGGATCCGTTTCCTGCGACAGTATCAATATGATACTTTCGTTTAAGATATTCATATTTTGGTGAAGCAAAATCGTAAGAAAAGGAATAGTCTTTGTTATTATCACTTTCTCTAAAGTCATGAAATACTCTGAGTGCTCCCGTATAAATATAATAGTCGTTCTGCATATTATCCTCCACAAATAAAAGTTTGTCTATTTTAACACTTCTTTCCACTCTCCATTTTCTTTCCAAAAATAATATTCGCTTATATTTTTATCCAAGAAAACTTTTAACATCTTATCCATGCCTTTTGCCATTTTTGCTTTTTTCATCTCGTCTATTTTAATCCAATAAACTTCACCTTCATCAGATGATAATAATTGCCCTTCAAACACATTGGTTTTGTAAAATAAAACCATGTATCTTGAACCGTCGTCATTTATCCAGTCCTTTATTCCACATAACACAGGACAAGATATATTTAATCCTGTTTCCTCAAATACTTCACGAATTACCGCATCAGTAAAAGACTCCCCTTTTTTAACGTGCCCCCCAGGAAATGTAATTCCGCAATACTCAGCATCTATTTTTTCTTGTACCAAAACCATGTCGCCATCATATACCATACACATATTTGTTATTGTTACTAATTCATTTCTTGCCATACTTTGCCTCCACAAATTCCAATTTGTTATACTCGTATTTGTACTAATACTCCACTTAAATTGTCATACTTCCTTGTATATATATTTTAATATCTCTAGGATACACTCCAAAATCATCTATTCTTTTAGTACCTGGAATGTTCCATCTATGTTCTATATTTTTAAATGGTGCAGTTTGCGTATATGCAGCCACTATTGTACATTCTATACCATCTTCCTTAGCAACTTTTTTTATCTCTTCTAAGTAAATCCTTGTGTATTTATTTGAAGAATAATTACATGTCACTGTATAATAAATATGCATGTCATTTCCAAAGAACCCTTTTCGTTCTGTTCCTTGACGACTATTTATTTCACAATACTGTCGAAGTCCTGTGGACACTTCTGCTGTAATTATTTTACGATTTCCCAAATCTCTATATTTTCCATTCGAAGCATTATTTTTAAGTGTTTCTTTCAATGAAGATATTTCCCACTGAACCTGATTCTTTATTTCTTTAATCGTTGAGTCTTCTCTTTCTTTTTCTACTTGTTGTGGTGTTTTCATACTTGCACTTAACTCATCTTTAAATGACATACTCTTTTCTCCTTTCAATCTCTTCATAATCTTCCGATTAATTGTCATTTTATTTCCATGTTACCATCACTTTAAACGTAAAAATCAACTTTAAACTCTTCTTATTTATAGAATGTCTTGAATCATTAGCCCAGCACTCTAAAAAGAAGGTGTAGACTTCACTTCTTTACGGTGTTTCCCACGGAAATGTAGGTTCTTTTTTCACTTTCTTCACTTTATTGTGTGGAGATTTACTTTTATCCAAGAAAGAATATCTCACACACTTCTTTTTCTTTGGTGAAAATAAATCATAATATTTGCAGTATAGTACTCCATCCTTACTAACTGAATGGAAACAGTTCTTGCAATCGCTTTCTATTGCTGATACATTTCTTGTATTTTCTATTGCGCTTGTTGGAACTCCAACTTTTCCTTTTCCCATACCGTGACCTCCTCTGCAGGACAATACCGTTGCTTTTCTCTTAACCATCATTACAGTACCATCTTCCTGCATTTCTGGAAATTCAAGTTTTCTTTATCTCAACTTCCATACAATTGACCTTTGGTCAATTGTCATCCCTCGCTCAAAGAGCTCGGTCAATTCCGATTTGTATTTTACTTAATATTACGATTCATTATATCATATTTCCTTCCCCACTACCACAATTCTCCAATCGTCCCCTTTCCCATTATCACATGTAGACAACATCAACGTCTGCTCCCCATATTTAGGCTTTTCCCCTATATTCCACAAGCCATGCTCCAGCACCTTTTCCACAAACTCATCATAATCCTTCTCATCCCTTGCCATTACAAACTTCCAGTACTCAAACTCCTTTATGTTCACGCTCATAACAGCAAATACTTCATATTCTCTTTTTTGATCTGTTGTAAAATATATTTTTTTATGTCTGCCAAAAAACTTCTTCTCCCTATACTGTTCCAGTGCTCCAAACATTTTTCCACCATTTATGTTATGACCATAAATAATCAGGTTATCTGATTTCTTTAAATCACAGTACGCACTTAAGTATGGTGTACCGTAAAAGCTATAATTCCTATTAAAGTCATGCTTCAAGTAAAAATCCGGATTGTCTCTTGTCTGCATTATAGGATAACTTATGCTAGTTTCTGGCACTTCCAAGTATCCAATGCAGTCCTTGTTTTCTCCCTTAAGTTTTTCCACATTTATTGTCTTGTCTTCTTTATCTGTCACACTTTCCTTTATTTCCTTAAATCCCGTTTCGCTTTTTTTCTCTGCTTTCTTTTCCTTTAAAAAAGGGACAGCTGCAATCACAGCCATCCCTACCAATAGAAGTATCAGAGATATTTTAATCATTCTCTTCATTTTCCTTCTTCTCCTGTTTTAAATTGTATTTTGATTTATCCTTTGCTCTCACACATGCAAAACATCCAAGTGCCATTAATAATGAGATAAGTGAAATCATCATTCCTGCAGTCTTTCCCTTTATTCCTGTCTGTGGTGTGTCAGGTACTTCAGGAATTCTTTCGTCAACCACTGTAAGCTTCTGTAGTTTTCCTGTGTCCCTTATCCTGATTTTCTTATCCTTTGCAACCTTGTAATATTCAGGTGCTCGGGCTTCCTTAAAGGTATATGTTTCTCCTGCCTTTAGGATTCCTTCGATAAGTTCAGCATTTTTACCTGTTGTAAATTCATAAACCTTTCTGCCCCTGCTGTCATACACCTTGTATTTTGCACCGCTAAGCTGCTTCTTTGTGTCTGATGCAGTCTTGTTAAACTGAACCTTTATTGTATCATCCGTCATGCTTACCTTCTGAACCCTTCCATCATCTTCCACTGTAAACTCAACACTTTCTGCAGTTGCATAACCGTCTCTTGGTTGTTTTTCAGTTAAAACATATGTCTTACTTACAGCATACTTTCCTTCAATCACGTGGCTTTCTTCCGTTGAAACCCATTCATCCATTACAACTCCTGTGTCCTTGTCAGTTACCTGCATGTGACATCCTGAAAGTTCCCTTCCGTTTGTAATGTCCTTCTTTGAAAATTCAACCTTTGTTGTGTCATCATACATTACCACCTGATTATCAATATTTTCCTTGAAGCTGTCTCCACTCTTAACATAAACCTTTGTCCTACAATTACTGCTACCACTTTCAACAAGCTTGAATGTAATGGTATCTGCAGTTACAAATCCATCTGCAGGTCTTGTTTCAGTTAATGTGTATTCCTTATCCTTAAGAAGTCCATTGATTTTTAATGCATAATCGTTGTCTTTTTCGACATGAACGTTGGAATATCCCATTTTCTTAAGATTTTCATTTAACTTAACTGATGAAATGTCACCTGAAACCCAGCTTATGATTTCATTGCCCTTATCATCATTTATCCTTAAATGACAGTCCTTGATTTCCACTGATGATGCAATCATTCTCTTGCTGATTACTGTTTCGGTCTGGTCTTCCTTTACAGTTACATTAGCCATAACTGTTGCTGTTTCCTGATCCTTGTATTCAAGGTGAACCTTATGTACTTCCCTGTCAATGTAATAGCTGTCGCTTACACTTTCTTCCAAGAAATAATAATCACCAGAATTTAAAGCTTCATCAATAGGTTGTCCCTGCTCATCCTTCTGTTCATAATTGTATTCATCTTTCTGCTCGTTTTTCTTGCCATAACCTTCATCCATTGCCGGCACATTAAATGGTAGCTTTGCCACACCATTTTTATCTGTTGTGACTGTGGCAATTTTCTCACCAGCCTTTACAATCACATTTCCTTTTCGGTCATAAATGTTGTCTCTTGAATAAAATCCAAACACTGCATCCGCAACAGGCTCTCCTGTTCTTGAATCATGCTTTTCAAGTGTGATGTCTGTTTTTACAAGTTCATTGTAAACATTAATCTTTCCATCCTTGGAAATCTCGGAAATGTCAAACACATACTCATCATCCTTGTTATTCCACTTAAAGCTTAAGTCCCATGATGCCTGCTTTGGAAGAACATAGCCATACTTTGTCTTTACTTCCCTTAATGTGTATTCACCTAGTGGAACATTTAATGTCATTGTGCCGTCTTCGTTTAAGTTATATTTGCAAATGCCATTACAGTCATTTGAAAACTCAGCCTTTTCACCTGTTGTAATTGTTGCAACAACTGAATCCTTATTAAACAGCACTGTTCCCTGATTGTCCTGTGACAAGATGTCCTCTTTTGCAGTAAGTTCAAACACAACACCGTTAAGCTTTACATCATCATAATCAAATGGATTTACATTGACCTCCGTTGTTTTGTCAGTGTTGCTTTCATCATTTCTGCCACATAACTCCGGACCTGTTTTGTCTAATGTGAATTTTCCGTAAGTAACATCATTGTAATACTCGCACTCTGCATAAAGGTATTCATTTCCAAGTTCATCCTTCATTGTCCTGTATGAATTGCTGTTTATTTCAACTATTACAGGACTCTTGTTTACCTTGTATCCTTCCGGTCCCTCGATTTCATATACCTTGTATGTTCCTGCCTTAAGCTTTTCGTAAGTAATGATTTCTCCTGTTTCATCTGTTACAAATCTGTCAACGACCACCATTTTGTTGCCATTGCTGTACTTCTGTGTAACAAGTGTCTCATTTCCATCTTCATCAATCTTGTAAATCTGATATGTTGTGCCTTTCTTTAAGACTGTCTGATGTGTTTTTGAATCCTTCTTCACGATTTTTAAGTATGCCGTAAATTCAGGATTGTTTAATAAGTATTGATAAGTCTTACCGTTTTCAGTTACATTCACATAAAAGTCAGGACATTTTTCAGTATTGTCTGCTCCAATGGTCTGATGAACCACATATGTACCATATGGTAACTGTTTTGACTTGGCATAACCGTTCAAGTCTGTTGTTAAAATGTCTCTTTCAGTGACTTTTGCCTTATCATAAGAGCCTGCACTTGCAAGATAAATCTGAAACTGTGCACTCTTTTCAAATGGTACAATGCCTGCAGTTCCGTTACCCATGCCCTTAATGATTGCCACATCACCCTTGATTGGCTTTTCTGAAACCTGCTTTTCAACTGAATTGTATTCTGCTGTGAAGTTTGCACCATCGGCAACAATGTCATATACCTTGTCATTCTTAAGATATCCCCTTGGTGATGTGATTTCCTTTAGGTAATACGTCTTTCCACATCTCATGTAATCTGTTTCAAACTGATAGTTATTATCTGTTTTATATGACTTAATTAACTTTGTGCAGGCTGCATCTGAATATACACCGTACACTGCTCCTTCAAGTGTTGCATCACCCTGAGCAACCTTGCCTGTTTCTTCATCAATCTTTACTGCAGTTAATTTCACTTTCTTATACTTGTCCTTAAGAACCGGCTTGTATGCAAGCTTATAATTACTATAAGATTCTTCTGCAGTTTCAGGCCACTTTCCGTCACTGTTTCTAATCCAAGAGTCGGACTTTTTAAGTGTGACTGTTACCTTGTTAGCAGACTGACTTGTCATCTTGTTTGAACCTGAATCAACTACAAATGAATTTAAGATGTTGCTGTTGCCTGATGAAATTTCTTCAATTATATAATTATTTGAAATGTCATCCATCTGGTCTTCTATGTCTTTATTAATTAACTTTTCAGCTCCACTCTTAGACAAATCTGATGCATACGAATATCCCTTATCATCCAATTCATCTTTTACTTTTTTCTTATCGTCATTTGTCATGTTTTTTAAGTCAGATTCTTTTACATAGTAATATTTCTTAGAATTTAACTGATATGTGAATCTAAATACTATCTTTCCATTTGAATCTGTCTTAACATCTTGTGTAAATGTTGTGGCATCATCATCAACATCTTCCTTTACTGAATCTCTCCAGCCATTGTACTGATACGAATATAATTCCTTAATGTTCTTTGCTGTAAATCTGAATGAAACCTGTTGTAATGGTTTATTATCTTCATCATTTTTCTGTAATGTTATCCTCTGACGATAATATTCACTGGATTTCAAAGGTAGAAAATCGTATTCTTCTTCTGTTGACTGTATTTGTAATAATCTCTGCACCTGATCCTTTTTAGTTGTTCCTGAATATTCCCATATTTCAACATCACAGGATACAGTTTTTCCTGGATTAAAAATGTCTGAATAAATGGTATCATTTGAATAATAACCTGTGTTCTTCTTAACCTGACTTATAATGTCCTTTAATCCTGTCTCACTTGTGATTCCTTCTTCAACCGCCCAAATAAGACACTGTGCATATACCCACGCCTTATTGCTCTTCTTTTTCACAGTTGAATACCAATATCCAATCTTTGCTTCCAATGAATCCTTCTTATTAGAACTATCACTGCTTATATTTTTTGTCTTTGATACGTAGGTATATCCTGTGTGACATGCCTTTCCCAAATCCATACAAAATACCGGGCGGTCATTCACAAGTGTCTGTAGCCATGTTCCACTTTCACTTTTCGAACCCACATTAACTGTTCCTAGTTTTCCTAATGAATCCAATGTTGCTGTTCCTGATGCTGCCTTTACATTGCTTGTTGGCAAAGTTGCCGTCAACAACATTACCATTGCCAATACTCCTGCTAAAATTCTCTTTACTTTCATTATTGTGTTCCCTCCTATTAAAATCTCCTATGTCGATGTTCTTACGCCCACCAAATTATATTTTGTGCAAGCACAATATCACTTGCCAGGCTTTTGCTAATCGAGTAGTCTACTCGATTAACGCATATTAACATCTCAAAGCATAGCTTTTCGATGTTCTTGCGCCCACTAAATGATATTCCGTGCAAGCACGACATCACTTAGTGGACTTTTGCTACAAAAAAAGAACGCCTTAATTTAATAAGACGTTCTAAATGTTTTATTTACTTGTTTCTTTGAGTATTTTGTCCACATCCATATCTGAAAACAATGCTACCCAATATGTGCCAGTTTCTGATTTATAACATGCTATTGCTCCACTTTTATGGCTTGGATTTTTTAAGTTATTGTAATGTCCCTGGCTGTTCTTCCATTGCTTCATTGCATCCTTATAATTATCAGATCCTTCTGCAATGTTCTCGCCTATGGCATATGCTTCTCCATATTCCATACCATTATCATCTTCATACCAATAATATTTTTCTTCTATGCCATATTCCTTGTTTAAAACATTAAATACAGTATCTGTCCATCCATCGTGGGAAAAGTTTTTGCTTATCATCTTTGCTCTTTCAAGACAAACCTTGTACAAGGCTTCTGACCATTCAAGTTTCTCTGCTCCAACCTTTGCTCTATACCCATTCTGTACTCTGAAAGCATTTTCCGCTGCCACTCTGTCATGAAATCTCTTTTTTATTTTTCCATTTGATTTCCTAACATATGTAAGACTTTTATTTTTAACTGTTATGGTCTTCGAAAAACTTCCCTGCTTATTTTCTCCATTTTTTATGGATTTGTAAGCAACTACTTTCAGTTTGACCTTTTCATTAGCCAAAAGATTTGTCAATGTGTATTTATTTTTCTTTGTTGTCTTGACACATTTCCACTGTTTCACTGCAGGATAATAAACATATACCTTATAACCTAAAATATTTTTAACTTTCTTCCACGTTATTTTGTAACCTGCCCTGTACTTCACTGATGTCTTTTTTAAGCTTGCATCCTTTATTGTCTTGTACTTTTTGGTAACAGCTGAAACCTTAATGTGTGTTACTTTTCCAATGAACCCTGCACTTACGGTTTTGGTGGTTAAACAAAACCCTAATGTGACAATCAGCATTGTCATAATCAAATATTTATTTTTTTTCTTAATCATTGTTCCAACCCTTCTGTAGAATTATTTTACCATTTATAACAAATATTTATCGATTTCAATTCTGTGGTTATTTCATTGAGAATCGATAAACACATTTTATCATACTAATCTTTTATTTCAAATTCTAATATGGTTGAATTTCGACACTTTCAACCAAACTCCTTCTATTTTTACGTTGGGACCCGGTGTCCCACTTTCTAGTTTGCAAGTTCCGGCATATCATGTTGCACTCTTGCCTTATAGTAACTGTCTATTGTTGTTGGTGCATTATAAAGTGCTGCCAACAAATATTTCTTAATGTTTTTAATTTTTGTTGTGTTATGATTCATGCATTCCAACACATATTCAATATGACTTATATCCAGTTTTGAAAATCTTGACTTTACCGTCTCCTTTGGAAACTTTGTGCTTGATATGACAATGTAATCATTTTCACTAATCATAGTTTCAACAATCAGATTAACCATTCCGTCTATTATTGATTTTTCTATGTAATGCCTTTCTATCAAAACATCATAATCTATGTTTTCTTTTACCAATTTTTTGTACTTATCAAAATCTAATTCTTCTTCTCTTCCCATCTTATCAATTGCTTCTTTCACAGATGGATTAGATAAGATAGTATTACTCTCTTTAGTATTACTTAAATCAGTATTATTCATATTAGTATTACTATTATTAGTCTTATTAATAAGTGGGTCCTTTTCGGTTACTTCTTGAAGTGTACTTTTTACAACTCTTGACGTAACCTGTCGTACACCTTTAGAAGTTTCCACATCTACACTTCCTGAAGTGTAAGTTCCTGCACCTCTTAAGTTTTCCTGTTCTACACCTTTAGAAGTTTCCATATCTACACTTCTTGAAGTGTAAGTTTCTACACCTCTGGAAGTTTCCTGTTCTGTACCTACAAAATTTTCCATATTTTCACTTAAATTATCATATTCTGTCTTATCATTAAAATCTGTATCATCAGGCTCTGAATGGTCCTGTAATACAATAAAATTCTTCACATACAAGAGGCTTGGTAATCCCAGCCCTCTTCTTTTCTTTTCAACCAATCCAAAATCTTCAAGTTCATTTAAATATCTTACAGCTGTTTTTTTACTGAAATTAAAATCTTCCATAATTTCAGCAATCTGATAAATTATGTACACTCTGTTCTCTGAATCAAACCATCTGTTCTTCATTGAAAGATTCATTCTGTCAA
>ERZ857801.1148-NODE-1148-length-30198-cov-6.742660_pt1 | contig 30198 bp, 20 predicted proteins | sample MGYA00519762_ERZ857801 | MGnify/ENA primary metagenome ERZ857801 (study PRJEB31778, sample SAMEA3449368) | human gut metagenome | biome: human gut; feature: human-associated habitat; material: faeces | place: United Kingdom | collected 2010/2012 ...
GAACGTTTGTTGAATGGGATTAACCCATCAACACGTTTTGTCCTATAACCCTAAATAAAAATCCCGGATGATTGTATAAAATGATTTTCCATAATTTAGTATATGGACTCGTCACAATCATCCGGGATTTTATAATATAAAATTCTGATAAAAATATTTATTTCTTATTATCTTTTTCATTAGATTTATTGTCTTTGATATGCTTTGAAGAGTAATCATCAATAAGTGTTTCAATCATATTTTTTTTCATATAAACATCAAAACTTAAAAGTGATATAAGACTGAATAACTCAAGGAAATCACGCTGTTCTTCATCTTCAACATATTCAAATGACTTGCCGGCAATGCGTGCTTTTTCAAGTGTATCTCTTGAGAGAGCTGCGGCTTGTGATTTGCATAAGTTAAATACTTCTCTGTATATATCTTCCATATCAGGTGTTTTGTCTGTATCAAAACAATTTTCAGTAAGCGGATTAATAAGCTTTTGTATATCGCTTATTGAAAGAAGATTTTTCAGGTAGTAAATAAAAGCAAGAATATAAAGATGATCCCTTGAATACTTTTTTTTGACGGGAGGCGGAAGAAGATTGTTTTTTGTATAATTATTAATCATTGTCTTAGTAAGAATCTTGTCATCTTCATGGCGTTTACTGTCACTTAAATGTTCATCCATAAAAGTTGTAACCTGATCCATGTAAAGATTGATGCCGGGAACATCGCCCGGCTTTATATAATTAAGCTTTGTCATCTTGCGAAGCATTGATGATACAAGCTCTTTGTTATCGTTAGCCATAGTAACCCTCGTTTCTTCTTAAAGTTTATGTCTGTACTCTATTATATAGTATTAAAAACCATATGACAAGAGGCATATACATCCAAAAGTAAAAAATGTTATATAAAAATCTTATTGACAAAAAAATAAAACTGTATTATTGTACTATATGAGTAATACAATAATACAAGATAAGAGGTGATTATTTGGAATGGAACTTTGATGAGAATACACCTATTTATCTACAGATAATTGAACAGATAAAAAAGTGTATTGCAACTGGTGAACTTCAGGCAGATGAGAAACTTCCGGCTGTCAGGGAGCTGGCAGTAACAGCCGGAGTTAATCCGAATACAATGCAGAAAGCACTGTCACAGCTTGAAAATGAAGGTTATCTTTACTCAATAAGAACTTCCGGACGTTATGTGAGCAAACAGGCTGATAAGTCGCAGCAGCTTCAAAAAGAACTTACAAAACAATATGCGGACGCCTTTATTGAAAATATGAAAAGCCTTGGTTATGAAAAAGATGAAGTAGTAAAGATTCTTGCAGATTATATATCAGGCAGTAAATAAGATAACGAACAGGATGTTAAATCTTACAGGGAAATAAGGAGATTTTTATGGATGTATTAGTAGAATGTAAGGGACTTAAAAAAAGTTATGGAAAAATTCCGGTTATAAAAGAACTTGATTTGTCACTCGAAAGAGGAAGAATAATAGGAATTCTTGGACCGAATGGAAGTGGAAAGACAACTCTTATAAAAATACTTGCCGGTATTTTAAATAAAAATGATGGTGAAGTGACAATAAGCGGAAAGAGTATAGGAATTGAGACCAAAAAGATTGTTTCATACCTTCCGGAACGTACATATTTTTCACCAAATATGAGAGTAAAAGATACAATTAACTTTTTTGAGGATTTTTATGAAGATTTCAGAAGAGACAGGGCTGAACAGATGCTTGAAAGCCTTAATATTTCAAAGAATTCAAAAATTAAACAGCTTTCAAAAGGAACAAGGGAGAAAGTGCAGCTTGTTCTTGTTATGAGCAGGGAAGCAGAGGTGTATCTTTTAGATGAGCCTATGGGTGGCGTTGACCCGGCGTCAAGAGATTATATTTTAAAGACTATTCTTACAAATTATAACGAAAATGCAAGTGTTATTATTACAACGCATCTTATAAGTGATGTTGAGAAAGTTCTGGATGATGTTGTTTTTATAAAAAATGGAGAAATAGTTTTTCATAAGGATGTTGATGTTATCAGGGAAGAAAAAAATATGAGTATTGATTCGTTATTCAGGGAGGTATTCGCATGTTAGGTAAACTTATAAAATATGAGATGAAAAGTCAAGGGTTTATGTATGCCGGTATATATATTGTTGTTATGATTTTAAGTATTGTTACATTTGGTGCATATAAGATAAATACAGCTATGGGTGGCAATCCTGTGTTTTCAACAATTTACAGATTTGCTGTTGCAGGAGCTGTTATTGCACTTATTGTGATGTTTATTATTACACTTGTAATGTCAATATTAAGATACAGGAATAATCTTTTAAAGGATGAAGGTTATCTCATGCACACACTTCCTGTATCTGCAGCCAGCCTTCATTTTAGTAAAATGATTGCTTCAATAATATGGTTTGCTGCAGATTTCATTGTTTTGATGCTGTCAATAGGATTTATCACAGGTGATTTAAAATATTCATGGATAAAAAAACTTAAAATGTTCATGTCGGCAGAGACAGACGGAACTGCAACAGGGATGGTTATATCAGGTATAACAGGGACTGTTGTTGCAATTACAGTGTTATATATTATTATTTCGATAATTTCGGCATTGAGCACATTTTATGTATGCCTTGACCTGGGAAGCCTGTCATATTCAAGTAAAGGAATTATGGCTTTTGTGTGGTATATAATTCTTTATTTTGTCGGACAGATTCTTTCGCTTATAGGACTTGTAATTCTCTGTATTATTATGTATGGAGGCAATTTTATGGAGGTTATGCAGATGCCGCAGTCAGATGCCGCAACAATTGATTTTGTAAAGGGCACGTTTATAATGGCAGGCATAATATCTGTGATTTTAATAATAGTATATAATTTTATAAGTATTTATATTTTGGACAGAAAATTAAATCTTGAATAAATAGCGTGACAATTAAGTACATATATTATATAATTATTTCATAGCACGGCAAAATGCCGTTAATAAAAAATATTTTTAGCAAAATCCATTGTGTAAATGTGGGGCTTTTGCAGAGGAGGATTTTATGGGTATTTTAACAAGATTTAAGGACATTATGGCATCTAATATCAATGCACTTCTTGATAAGTGTGAGGATCCTGAAAAGATGATTGATCAGTACATGAGAAATTTAGAGAGCGATCTTGGCAAGGTAAAGGCTGAAACTGCTTCTGTTATGGCAGAAGAGACAAGAGCAAAGAGAGAACTTGACGAGTGTACAGAGCAGATTAATAAGATGCAGTCATATGCTGAGAAGGCACTTACAGCAGGCAATGAAGCTGATGCAAGAAGTTTTCTTGAGAAGAAGCAGCAGCTTGTTACAACTCAGACAGCACTTCAGCAGGCATACAATGTGGCAGCAGATAATGCATCAAAGATGCGTCAGATGCATGATAAGCTTGTAAAAGATATTGATAATCTTGAGGCAAGAAGAGCAGCAATTAAAGCTACAGTTAAGGCCGCAAAAGCTCAAGAGAGAATTAATAAAGTTGGCACAAGCGTAACAGGTGCTAATAACAGCATGGAAGCATTTACAAGAATGGAAGCAAAGGCAAACAAGATGCTTGATGAGGCTAATGCAATGGCAGAACTCAATTCTTCACAGGAAGATACCAATATTGATAATCTTGCAGCAAAGTACGATGAAGCACCAAATAATGCTGCTGTTGATGATGAACTTGCAGCTTTAAAGGCTAAGATGGGCTTATAATTTTTATAAGTTAAAGGAGTAAAATAATGGGTTTATTTGGTAAACAGCTGGCCAACGTCGTTGAGTGGGAAGAGTACAGAGATGACATTATTTTTTGGAAATGGACTAACCGCGAGATTAAAAAGGGAAGCCGCTTAATCATAAGACCGGGTCAGGATGCCATTTTTATGTATAATGGCGTTATAGAAGGAATATTTAAAGAAGAAGGAAGTTTTGATATTGAATCAGATATCATACCATTCCTTTCTACATTAAAGGGATTTAAGTTTGGATTTAACAGTGGAATGAGAGCGGAAGTTCTTTTTGTAAATACTAAGGAATTCACAGTTAAATGGGGAACTAAGAATCCTATATCAATACCGACACAGTCAGCAGCAACACCGGGTGGTATGCCTATAAGAGCTTTCGGAACATTTACATTCAAGGTAGATGATTATGTAGCACTTATTGATAAGATTGCCGGTGTAAAGCAGATTTATAAAGTTGATGATGTTAAGGAACGTGTAGTTGCTGTTCTTGATCAGCTTCTTATGAAGTGGATAAGTAAAGAAGGCAAAGATATGTTCAATCTTCAGGCTAATGCATATGAGATAGCTAATGGTATTAAGGAAGACCTTGATATGCAGATTTGTAAGCTTGGTCTGACAATAACAGATTTCATGATTTCAAGCTTTTCATATCCTGAAGAGATTCAGAAGATGCAGACTAAAGCTGCTTCACAGTCTATGGTTGGTGATATGAATAAGTATTCACAGATGGCTATGGCTGATTCACTTGAAAAAGGTGGTGGACGTTCTAATATTGCGGGTGATATGATGAGCATGCAGATGGGAATGGCAATCGGTCAGCAGATGATGAATAATATGAATCAGGCTAATACAGCTTCTGGCATGCCTCAGGCGGGAACAGCACAGACAGGTAACGGACCAAAGTTCTGCCCTGAGTGTGGAACACCTGTAAATGGTGCCAAGTTCTGCCCGAACTGTGGTAAAAAACTTATCGGTTAATTTATATTAATTATAAAACTGCCGCGTTGCATAGGATGAACTCCGTGACTTCGTGGCAGTTATTTTGACTTTTAATATATGGAGAAGTAAGATGAATTTAGACGGTTTAAATGATATGCAAAAAAGAGCAGTCAAGAGAACTGAAGGACCGCTTCTTATAATAGCTGGTGCCGGAAGCGGCAAAACACGTGTGCTTACGCACAGGATAGCCTATCTTATTGAAGACTGCGATGTTGCACCATATAATATACTTGCAATTACATTTACAAATAAAGCTGCAGCTGAGATGAAAGAGCGTGTGGAAAAGATAACACCGCTCGGAAGCCAGGTGTGGGTAAGTACATTTCATTCGACATGTGTAAGAATTCTTAGAAGATACATAGACCGTCTGGGTTATGATACTAATTTTACGATATATGATACGGATGACCAGAAAAGTGTTATAAAAGAAGCGTGCAAAAAACTTAACATTGACACAAAAATGCTCAAAGAACGCACAATCATGAGTGCAATTTCAAGGGCAAAGGACGAGCTTGTCACTCCTGACGAAATGGAGATAAATGCAGGCAACGATTATAATGCAAAAAGAATTGCCGGTGTTTACCGTGAATATCAGAAAATGCTCAAAACGAATAATGCACTTGATTTTGATGATTTGATATTTAAAACTGTCGAGCTTTTTAAACAAAATGAAGACATTTTGTTTGCATATCAGGAAAGATTCCGCTATATCATGGTGGATGAGTATCAGGATACAAATACAGTGCAGTTTAAATTTGTGAGTATGCTTGCCGGAAAATATGGAAATCTCTGTGTTGTCGGTGATGATGACCAGTCAATATATAAGTTCAGAGGTGCCAATATCCAGAATATTCTTAATTTTGAAAATACATTTGATTCTGCAAAAGTAATAAAGCTTGAGCAGAATTACCGTTCAACTAAGACTATTCTTGAAGCGGCAAACAGTGTTATTAAAAATAATCTTGGTAGAAAAGACAAGACGCTCTGGACAGCTAATAATGAAGGTGAAAAGATTAATTTCTGTCTTTATGAAGATGCATATAAAGAAGCGGAAGGCGTTGTAAATGGAATCTGTGCAAAGGTAAGAGATGGATGGAACTATAATGATATAGCTATCCTTTACAGAACAAATGCACAGTCAAGACTTCTCGAGGAACGTCTTATTGTAAGAAATGTTCCGTACAGGATATATGGTGGTGTTAATTTCTATCAGCGAAAAGAGATTAAGGATATACTTGCATATCTTAAAACAATTGATAATGGAATGGATGCACAGGCAGTACGTCGTATTATTAATGTCCCAAAGCGTGGAATCGGTGCAACAACACTCGAACGCATACAGAATTTTGCAGATTATAACGGATGTACATTCTGGGATGCTTTGTGTAATGCTTCGCAGATTCCTGACATCGGACGCTCTCTTAATAAGATAGAAAATTTTGTGACACTTATTCTGGGATTTAAGGCAAAACAGGAATATATGTCAATACAGGAACTTACTGAGTCGGTTGTAAGAGACACAGGATATATAGAATATCTGTCTGAGAGTGAAACAAAAGAAGAAGTAGAAAACAGACAGGAAAATATTGATGAATTTATCAATAAAATTGTAAGTTACGAGGTGGGAGATGCACAAAATGATTTTGATGATTCAGTAAATAATACTTTGGAACCGACATCTGTTGCAGATGGCAGAGAGGATGTTCAGGTTGCTGACAATGAACATTTTAAGCCTACATTGAGCGGATTTTTGTCTGAAGTTGCACTTATTGCTGATATTGATAATCTTGACCAGTCAGGCAATCAGGTGATGCTTATGACGCTCCACAGTGCAAAAGGTTTGGAATTTCCTATTGTATACATGACAGGACTTGAGGATGGACTTTTTCCGAGCTATATGACAATCGTATCTGATGACCCGACGGATGTAGAAGAAGAACGCCGTCTTTGTTATGTGGGAATTACGCGTGCACAGAAAGAACTGAACATAAGTAGTGCAAAACAGCGTATGGTTCATGGTGAAACACAGATGAATAAAGTATCACGTTTTGTCAATGAAATTCCAAAGGAACTTTTAAATATTGAAAATCAGGCAACAGGTTATAATAAGTCAAAGATTGCTTTTGGCGGTGAGACAGAGCCTGGAGAGTCATCGAAATTTAATTTCCGTGCGAGTGCAAAAGACGCATTAAGCAGATATGGAAGCGGTAATACAACTTCATATTCAAGCTATAATACAAACCGTGTGAGTATTTCGGGAAAAACAGGATATGCAAAACGAGGAAATGTTACAAATTACGGAAGTACATCAACAGGTTATAGTAGTGCGGGAAGAACTTTTACGGGTGTACAGCGTGATGCCGTAAAAAATGTTTCTTCTGCATCGACGAATAAAAAAGTAGGCTTTGGTAAAGAATTTCCTATGGATATATTCGATTTGAAAAAGTCAGGGAAAACTGTTTCAAACATATCAAAAAATGTTGATAATCCGAGTGCAAAAACGGGTGTTGGTGCACAACCACAAGGACAGACATCTTCAGGTCTTTCGTCACGACTTGGTTATAATGTGGGAGACATGGTCTCACATGTGAAATTCGGCAAAGGAAAAGTGCTTTCAATCGATGCGGCAACAAGAGACTACATGGTAACTGTGGAGTTTCAGGAGTATGGCATAAAAAAGATGCTTGCAGGCTTTGCACGATTAAAAAAACAGTAGTAAAATCGTTTTTTTTATGATACAATGATTTTATAAAAAATTGAAATGATGAAATTGAAGAAATAAATGAAAGGGGCATATATTATGAATAAAGATAAGATTGAAGAATTAATTGCAGCCAGCAAGCTTGGTGAACTTCTCCACAAGAAGGAAGAAGAGGAAGAAAAAAATAAGTGCTGTAAATGGGTGCTTATTGTTCTTGCAGTAATCGGTGCCGTAGCTGCTATAGCAGCAATTGCATATGGTGTATACAGATATTTTACACCAGATTATCTTGATGATTTTGATGATGATTATGATGACGATTTTGAAGATGATTTCGAGGATGACTTTGAAGACGAAGATAAGTAATTATCATATTCAATTGGAAGTATAATGTTGCCACCGGTCGTGCGTCTGTTCGGCTGGTGGCATATTTTACGTACGAAGCGGATAAATTTTGTACCTGTAGAAGCTGAGAATGTTGGATTATGCAGGGCGTGAGAAAATAGAGATTAAAGCTGTCAGGCTTGGAAGGAGCATATGTGAGAAAAGGCGATATTTGTGAAGGATATGTAGAGAAAATTGATTTTCCTAATAAAGGGTATGTGTGGGTTGATGAGGATGGCATGAAGACAAGAGTTATAGTTAAAAATGCAGTGCCGGGACAGAAAGTAAGATTTGCAGTTAACAAAAAACGCAAAGACAAATGTGAAGGAAGACTGCTTGAAGTTCTCGAAAATTCACCTCTTGAAAAAAAGTGTTATGAAGAGGGAAAAGTCTGTAAATATTTTGGAAAATGCGGCGGTTGTGTATATCAGAGCATGGAGTATAGCGAGCAGTTAAAGATGAAAGAAAGTCAGGTGAAAAGCATACTTGACGAAGCTGTAAAAGGTGATTTTGAATTTGAAGGAATAATCGGAAGTCCCGTTAATGAAAGCTACCGTAATAAGATGGAATTTACTTTTGGCGATGAAGTAAAAGGCGGTGAACTTGCACTCGGACTTCATAAAAGAAACAGTACATATGATATTGTCACGGTAAACGGTTGTAAAATTGTGGATAACGATTTCAGCAGAATACTTGATTGTGTATGCAGCTATTTTAAAGAGAAAAATCTGCCATATTTTCATAAGATGACACATGAGGGATATTTAAGACATCTTCTTGTGAGAAAAGCAGTAAAAACAGGTCAGATTCTTGTTGATATAGTAACAACAACCCAGCTTGATTTTGATATGTCTGAAATTACTGAAAAATTACGAAATCTTCAGCTTGACGGAACACTTGTCGGGCTTTTGCATACTTATAACGACAGTATTGCTGATGTTGTAAAAAATGAGCGTACAGAGATACTTTTCGGACAGGATTATATTCAGGAAGAGCTGCTAGGACTTACATTCAATATTTCTGCATTTTCATTTTTTCAGACGAACTCGCTCGGGGCAGAAGTTCTTTATTCAAAGGCAAGGGAATATGTCGGAACGACAAAAGATAAGATTGTATTTGACCTTTACAGCGGTACAGGTACAATTGCCCAGATTCTTGCACCTGTGGCAAAGAAGGTAATCGGTGTGGAAATTGTTGCCGAGGCCGTCGATGCCGCCCGTGAAAATGCCAGACTTAACGGACTTTCAAATTGTGAATTCATCGCTGAAGATGTCTTAAAGGCTCTTGATAACATAAATGAACGTCCTGACTTAATCGTGCTTGACCCTCCGCGTGACGGAATCCACCCTAAGGCGTTAAAGAAAATTATCGACTATGGTGTTGACCACATGGTCTACATTTCATGTAAACCGACATCACTTGCCCGTGACCTCGAAATGCTGCAGGCTTGCGGCTACGAGGTGGAGCGTGGGTGCTGTGTGGACATGTTTCCAGGAACGGTGCATGTGGAGACAGTCTGCCTTCTGTCAAGAAAAGCCCAATAAATCAAAGGATTTCGCCATTTTGGGAATAAAATAGATGTGTGTTTCTGTTTCCGTAGAGTGATGATATAATCGGATGTTTCCCCCAGGGGATAGGCTTTGGAGAATGGGAGATATACATTTTGGCGAAAGGATACATTTTGGCAAAAGAAATGAAGGGTAGATTAATAAAATTATTTGGTAATATAGCATAGGAGGAAATAGAGTGACGACTGAGTTATTGGAGATAATGAGAGCAGATATAAAACGTTGCGAAGATGCTCAAGAATCAAGCAATGGTACGCATAGCTTATATCAGGCACTAATTGCAAAATACAATGGTATATTTGAAGATTTTGGGAAGGATATACCGACATCAGGGAAAGCATGTGCTGTTGGTAGTGCGCTGAATTACAGACCAGAATTAAATGCTATCAAAGAAAAATTGGAATTGATTATTGCGACAGATAAAGAAAAAGATCCTTTATTTGATTTTAAATCTATGTATGAAGAAGATTTGGAATCTTTAAAACAAGCTATATCTGATTCTGCAAATGAGGTGACACCTGAAATTGCTAAACAGCAATTGTATAAAGATGTAACTGCAAAGTATGAAGCATATGTACCAAAGCTTAATGCAGGATTATATGGATATGAGGAAGCGATTGGAATTTACGATGAAGTGGCCGGACAAGAACTGTTTTATGACTTAAGACAAATTTATAATAAAATGCTGACTTTTAAAGCATTGGGATATCCTGCACTTATAGAAACAATTCCTCAGAGCGTTCCAATGGTACAGATAACAAATACAAATGAAAACAAAGTTGATATTAATATTTCCTTTAGTGATGTAAGAAAAGAAATTGAGAATATGTCGGCGTTGCCAGATACCGAAATAGAGGAGATTTTGGATAAAATTAACGAATTAGAAAAAATCGTTAAATCTCCAGACCGCAAATCAAAAAAGTGGGAAAATGCAAAAGGAATTGTTAAATGGATTGCTGATAAAGGTGTTGATGTAGGAATTGCATTGTTGCCGTTGTTATTGCAGATTAAGTAGGTATACATAGAAACATAGCGTGAGGAATGCTGTAAAAAGGGGATAAAACCATTACCCCACTTTGAAAATCTATTGCATACTTTCGCTATGCAGTATAAAATCAAAGTTTAGGGGAATATTGAAACCGTTTGTCTGCTTTCAAAGAAACCTTGATTTTCTGCGGTTTGTAGGATATTAAGGGGAGAAAATGAATGTGTGTTTTCAGGTCTTTTGAATGAAACATTTGAATATTAAAACAGTGGGGTGTTTTGAGACTCTGCTGAATAATAGGCTTTTGCTAAAAGGTATCACTTTTGCGAAAATGTATGATACTTCTCGGCATGAGCCTTTTTATATAAAGATAACTTGACTTCCAAATCTTACTGATGTAATATTTATACAAGTGCAGCAGGATTGCGGACGAAAATTTTTTACCACGAAATCTTACGCATGTAATAAAAAGGAAGGAGGAATGCATAGTACGATATACCAAGCAAAGTGAAATTTTTTTGCTTCAAAATCTTACAAATGTAATATTTTGAAGATATAGTGTACATTAAAAATAGAATATGACCATATCAGCAAAGCAAAATGAATGGAGGTTAATATGAAGAAAAGAAAAAGCAGAAACAAGCGAAAGAAAACAAGAAGCAGGCTCCTATGGATTGCGAGTGCTGCTATAGGAATAGCTGCGGTAATTTCTGCAGTATGTGTGGTAGGAATGATAGCAACAAAGAAAAATGCGTGGAGGACACCGGAAGAACTTTTGGTGGAGTACATGGATCATATTCCAAAACAGGAGTATGAAGAAATGTATGCGATGCTACATATTGAGGCATCGGGAAATGTCAGTCAGGAGAATTTTGTAACTCGAAATTCAGCTATTTATGAAGGTATAGAAGCCCGGAATATGGCTGTCCAGATTATTGCATATGATGAGGAGCAAATGTCGGTAACCTACCAGACTGCTTTCGATACAGTTGCAGGAACTATCAGCTTCGAGAATGAAGCACTTTTCCTAAAGGGCGAAGACGGATACAAGTTGGTTTGGGATGATTCCTTGATTTTTCCTAATCTGACTTCTGCAGATAAAGTAAGAGTTTCCACTACACAGGCAGAACGAGGAGAAATTCTGGATAGGAACGGACGTGTCCTTGCAGGAAAAGGTACAGCATCTTCTGTTGGAATCGTTCCGGGAAAGTTGGAAAACAAAGAGGAAGCTATTGCAAAGATTGCAGAACTATTGGAAATTGCACCAGAAGTGATAGAAAAGAAACTGTCCGCGAAGTGGGTAAAGGATGATTCTTTTGTACCAATTAAAACAATACCGAAGGTTGAAAAAATCGAATTAATGAAGTATAAACCGGACCAAAAGGTACTAAAAGAAAATGAAAGACATGAAACATTGCTGGAGATTCCCGGAGTGATGATATCTGATGTTGAAGTGCGTGAATATCCATTAGGGGAAAAGGCTGCACATTTGGTGGGATATGTTCAAAGCGTTACAGCAGAAGATTTAGAGGAACATGCAGGAGAAGGATATACAGCCAATAGTGTAATTGGCAAAAGTGGAATGGAAGGTCTGTTTGAGAAAGAACTGAAAGGGAAAAACGGTTGCCGAGTTTACATTGTAAATTCGGAAGGTAAAGAGAAAGAAGAACTTGATTATATTTTAGTACAGGATGGTCATGATATTAAGCTGACGATAGATGCTAATTTGCAGAGTTCTTTATATGAGCAGTTTAATGAAGATAAAAGCTGCTCGGTAGCTATGAATCCTTATACGGGAGAGGTATTGGCTTTGGTCAGTACACCTTCCTATGACAATAATGATTTTATTATGGGATTGTCGAGTGAGCAGTGGACTGCACTTAACGAGGATGAGAATAAGCCAATGTATAATCGATTCCGGCAAGTGTGGTGTCCGGGGTCTACATTTAAGCCAATTACTGCTGCGGTCGGCTTGGAATCAGGAGCAATCGATCCAATGGAAGATTACGGGAACGTAGGCTTAAGCTGGCAAAAAGATGCATCGTGGGGTTCATATCATGTAACAACACTCCATGCATATGAACCAGTCATTTTAGAGAATGCCCTGATATATTCCGATAATATTTATTTCGCAAAGGCGGCATTAAAGATTGGTACAGAAGAGATGGAGAGTTCTTTGACTGGACTTGGTTTTAATGAGGAACTGCCATTTGAGATTAAGATGGCAGAGTCGCAATATTCCAATACAGATGGAATTGAAACGGAAATACAGTTAGCTGACAGTGGTTACGGTCAAGGGCAGATTTTGGTGAATCCATTACACATGGCATGTATCTATTCTGCTTTCTGTAATGAGGGAAATATTATAAAGCCTTATTTGGTATATCAGAATGAAGAGGCAGCTGAGTATTGGATTCCAGGAGCCTTTTCTAATGAGACAGCAAGCCGGGTGTTAGAAGGAACAAAGAAAGTTGTGAATGATTCTACTGGAACCGGATATGCAGCCCATCGAGATGACATTGTATTGGCAGGAAAGACAGGAACAGCAGAAATCAAGGCATCAAAAGAGGATACGTCCGGTACGGAATTAGGATGGTTTGCTATTTACACAGCAGAGAAAGATATAGAATGTCCTATATTGATTATCAGCATGGTACAAGATGTGAAAGGAAGAGGAGGAAGCGGATATGTTGTTAAGAAAGACAGCCTGGTTCTGGAAGAGTGGTTTAGCAGTCATTAGTTTTGTACTGATATTTAGTATTTCGGGGTGTAGCGATACACCCCCGGAAGAAGATACAGTTTCGGAAACAGTAGTTGATGTTCAGGACGTTTCAGAAGAAGAACAGGAGAATGAAAAAGAAATTATAAACATCTGCATAGATCTTTATGAAAAGGCAGCAAAGGATAATAAGATGGCTGATTTGGAAACAATTCGAGGTATTGTAAATCGTCTTGGAGAAAATGGATATCCGGCTGTTGACAACAGAAATCAAGTGAATATGACGGAAGCGGAGCAGGTATTGGAATTTTGCAAAAAAGTGGATGCACAGGAAGAAGCAGAATTAACAATTCTTGAAATCAGTTATTTGGGCGGATTTGTAAAATATGATTTGCATACAAAAGACGGAAATGTAGATGTGGTCAGAAGCTATTACAAGTATGAAGACGGGGGATTGCAAAGAGAAGTTACTGGAAGCTATCAGGCGGAGTATTGGAATTATACAGAAGAGGGTTACCTGATGTTTTCCGGTGTCTGGTTTTCAGAAGAATTGTACATTCTTACATTGAGTGGAGTAGAAGAGCATACCGCATTACGAGTACAGCCATTGGATGAAACATATAGGGAACTGAGCTGGAAATATCTCAACTTTATCAGCTTTGAACGGAATAATATGTTCATTGTGGATTGGAGTGAAGAAGATTTTGGTGATTTGAATTTCTATGATATGTATGACATTCTTTATCCAAAAGTGAATGGTCAGTATTTTCCTTATGTCGCGGATGGCAATTTGTCAGTCGGTGCAGTTTATCGGATTCCCAAAGAGGAATTTGAAAGTGTTATTATGAAATATTTCAATATTGATAGTGAAACACTGCAATCCAAAACAGTCTATGATTCGGAGGATTCCACATATGAATACAAGCCGAGGGGTTTTGAAGAAGTAGAGTACCCGGAATACCCATATTCAGAAGTAATCGGGTATACGGAGAACAGTGATGGAACAATTACACTTACTGCTAATGTGGTATTTCCATATTCGGGAAATTCCAAAGTATATGCTCACGAGGTTGTGATTCGTCCTTTGGAGGATGGCAGAGTACAATATGTATCCAATCGGATCATACCTTCCGAGGATAATAGTGAGGAAACATGGCACACACCCCGTTTGACAGCAGAGGAATGGGAAGAACTGTATGGAGGCGAATGATGGAAGATGTAAATTGGCTGTTGAAGAAATGGGGATTTCCGATTTTGATGTTGCTTATTGCGGTAATAGCAGGAGTGCTTTGTTGTGGAAAGCAGCACACGGAAGAACAGAAGGCGGCAGAAGAAGTGTGGGAGCCTCCGGTGGAAATCAAAGACAGTGAAACGATAACGGAAGAAGAAAGTGATACGGAAACTTCTATAGATTCAGCATATTGGCTTATTCCGCAAGCCAGTGATTGTCTTATTTCTGATGAGGAAAAGCAGCATCTACAAAGTACAGTTTTGTCGGCAGCAGAATCGGTTAAAGAAATCTATAAAAATGTGATAATTAAAGATGCTGCGAATTATTCCTCCGGTGTTAGTGAATTTACAAGCGAACAACGGAAAACGGTTGTGGAGCAGTTAGGAGCGGCCGGTTTGGTAAGTGTTGAAGAAGATACTAATATGCAGAACCCTGAAAAGATAGAAATGTTTTACTCAGATTATCTGAATGGGAAGGATTCAATGGTTACCATATTCGAAGTGCAGCGGGATGGACTGATTGGAGCATTTACTTTTATCTATCGGAAAGGTGAGTTACAGACCTATTACATAGGAATCCGGTGGAAAGAAGGCGGTATACCGGAGATACAGGGAACTTCGGTAAGTAATGTGACAGAAATTAAACTTACAGAAAAAGGGTATTTTATCTACGCATTTGAATATGTGATTGCACATGCAAGTTTGAGACAGTATTGGAGAATAGAGCCGCTTCCGGAAGACTGCCGGAAATTGACGCAAGAATACATATCAGGACTAAGCTATGTGAATTATAATGTGCTTGTCACAAACTGGGACAGAAGTAATGTAGAGGATATTCTTATGCCTTGTATGTATGAAGATATCTATCGGATTTATACTGGAGAAAATTTGAAAACAGAAAATTGGAAAATTCCAGCAGAAGAATATGAGAGGATAATGACTACCTATTTTCCGGTATCTGTAGAACAGTTGCGAGAACATTGTGGATATGATAAAGACAGCAACAGCTATGAATATGAGATGATTTATGCCAGCCCGTATCCACCTTTTGGAGAAGTAGTAGATTATACGGAAAATGCGGATGGAACGCTCACACTTATCGTAGATGGTGTATGGCCGGATTATAATTCTGACCTCGCTTTTAGAAATACGGTTGTAGTTCAGCCGTTTGAAGACGGAACTTTTAGGTATATTTCTAATTCTATAGAGCAAATAGAATTGGAATTGCCGCCAATAGCAAAATCACAGCAAAGGTGATTTCGAAGGAAAGGATAATTTTATGGTATTAAAGAAAATGAATATTTTACTGATTACGGCATTTCTGATTGGGTGTTGTGTGTGTGCCTGTGGGAAGGAAGATAGTATTACAAGCGAAACTCTTGAGAAAGATACAGAAGAGGTATCTTCCACAGAGGAAACAAAAAGTGCAGAGGAAGAGGCTACAGAACAGTGGGAAAAGGGCTACAATCTTCCCGTGGACGAACAGGAAGCGGTGGAAGCTGAAAATGACTGTATAGAAATGATGGAACGTATTTCTGACATTTATGGAGATGCAGATAAAGGAGCAGCTTCTAATGTTGTTTTGGAAGATGAAACAATTTTTAAAATGCAGAAGAAAATAATGGAAACAGGATGTCCGGTTGCTACATTGGTTTTGTATTCTAATATGGGAAATTATGAAAATGTAGATAAATTTCTCAATGAATGCATGGATGGGAAAAGCGGCGCTGTAGTAATTTATGAGATATATGATGATGGTGGCGTAGGAAGAATGAAATTTATTTTCGATGGAACAGATATGTACATCGTAAGTACAAGAGGCGTTTGGAATGATAATAATACACCAGGAACATCATACATTTCTTACACCAGAATCAAAGAGTGGAAATATACGGGTAAAGGGTGGTTTTGTTATGAACTATGTGTACCAGAGTATCCGGAAGTAACTGAGATGGTGGATGGGAGCTGTCTGATCAGAGTAAAGCCAATGACAGAGGAACAGCGTGAAATGTCTGAAAAATGCGTGCGTGGTCTGGGATATCAGGGAAATAACCTCTTATGTTCCAATTGGGATACAGAGCATATGGAAGAACTGGATTATAATGGGATATATGAATATCTGTATGCAATGAAATACCAGGAAAAGTTTAATTCTGAGAATTACCCAAATGGAATACCAAAAGAGGAATTTGAAAATTTAATTATGGAGTATCTTCCGGTGACGGCAGAGCAGATACGGGAATATGCAGTATTTGATGAGGAAAACCAGACTTACGCTTGGGTGCGTCTTGGTTGCCTTAATTATGCACCAACGTTCTTTGGTACTTCTTTGCCAGAAGTAATTGATATAAGAGAAAATGGAGATGGAACAATTACACTAACCGTTGATGCAGTTTGTGATATGGTTATATGTGATGATGCAGTTATAACTCATGAACTTACGATAAGGTTTGCAGAGGATGGCAGTTTTCAGTATTTAGGGAATGAAATTCTGAATGACGGAATTATGCACATACCAGACTACCAATACCGAATTAAAGAATGATTTGATAATAGTTGTGTTTTGTGGTAATCTTACAGATGTAAGAAAAGGAAGGAGGACACATGAAGAAATTAAAACTAGTTGGAATATTGGCAGCAGTTGTATTAATAGGCGGTGTGATTTCAATTCCGCTTATAAATAACCACACTGCTTATAAAGTGGAAAAGAAATTATGTGAAACACCACTGCCAGAGAAAACGGAATTGATAGAGTCAATATCACGGGCAGGGAAGCTGACAGGTAACGGAAATGGAATGCAGTATTTCGGAGCAATTTTAATTCGAAGTGATTTGTCTTTGGAAGAATTGGATGCTTACTATTCAGGGTACAGAAGTAATGAGTGGGAATATCTTGTAGATATCCAAGAAGGACAAGAGATTGAAGTGGTCGATCATAGTACATTGCAATTTGCGGAGCAGATAGAGAGTAAAGGATATTACATTGTGTATTCGTGGGGAGATGGGAATTCTTTGCTGAAAGAGATAGATATTCGTGGACACTAAAAAGGAGCAAGATGAATTATGAAATATATTTCCAAAATCAGTAAAATCAGTAGCTTCATATTTTACATATTTCTATTGTGCCAATTATGGCATTTATGCCAATATGGAAGGATGGTGTAAAAATGATTATAAAGTCTATTATGACCGATGAAGATAGAAAAGCATTAGAGTATATGCTTTCGTTAGAATATGCTATGCCATATCAATTACTTAAGACAAAAAATAATAGAAGGAAAATTATTTATATAATGACACCAGTATTATTTTTGTTATCAATCGGCTGCTATTTTGTAAAGAGTTATCCGATGTTTTATGTGGGAATGGGAATTACTATTATTGCATTGATTTGGATTATTTGGTTTCAATGTAAGGGAAAAAAATTTGAAAATAATGTCCATGAATTTGTATGGAATAAATCAAGATATAACAAAGTGGAAATTGATGTTCAGGGAATAAAATTAGAAGATAAAAAGATCTGTGAACTTAAAGAAATAGATAGAGTCTTTTTGTACAAAGGTTTTTTCTTTCTCATAACGAATGAAAAAAAGTTACTTGTACTAAAAACAGTAGGTGTAGAGACAGAAGAGCTTATTAAAATTATTAAAGAAGCTGATATCTTATTTGAAAAAAGAGAAGAACCATTTAATATTTATGAATATTGCAAAAAGTAGTAATTAAAAAAAGAAAAACCATTTAATATTTATAAGTATTTTAAAAAAGGAAAAGTTAAAAAAATAAACAGAGGATGGTGGATTTATCATTCTTTTAGAGAAGAGCATGTATTTTTAAAGAGGGGATCTGGTTTTGACAGTCCCCTTTTTTCCATCAAAAACGTTGATGTTTTATCAAATGACGCAAAAAATAAAAAGAATAATGCAGGGGGTGACATTATTAGTTATCGCTGTTATATTTGGATAAAATATAAATAAATTATAAAAAGTATAAATAAATTATAAAATGGCGACAGTTTTTTCTTGCTCAAGTGTTTATTATATAGAGGACAAAATAAGACAGCAAAGGAAGTGGTGCTGTTGCATCGGAAAAATGACACAAAATTAGTGACGTTCATTCGGGAAAAGAATTGGAGGGGATTCTTTTCCCTATTTGTCGTGTTACGAAAGACTGAGGGTAAGAAAACATGCTAGAACTTGCAATCTGTGATGATGATATCATCCTGTGTAATTGGTTAGAACAGAAGCTGCTCCATTATGGGAAAGCGAATGACTGTCAGATATCTGTAGAAATATACTATTCTGCGGAGCAGCTTCTTAACAGGCTGGAAGAAGAATCCTACGATATGTTATTCCTTGATATTTGTCTGGAACATGAGAATGGAATTGATATCGGAACGGAGATACGAAAGAAAAATTATGGAAAAGAACTGCAGATTACCTATATTTCAACATATCAGGAATATGCTATGAAATTATTCCGCATTCATCCATTTGATTTTCTTGTAAAGCCGATCCGAGAGGAAGAACTTTTCCGGGTAATAGGTGAATTACGGGAACTGTTAAAAGAACGGAAGAAAATATTTGAATATACAGATACAAAAGGAATCCACAAAATTTCTTATGACAAGATCCTGTATTTTTATAGTCTGGGAAAAAGAGTACATATCGTGACATCGGAAAAAGAATTTGAATATCGAGGAAAATTAAAGGATGTAGCGGATGTAACAGAAGAATATTTCTTACTGATTCACAAGTCCTATCTCATCAATATGGAACACGTGGAGCATTACGAATATGACAACGTGGTTATGAAAGACCAGACACGTCTCAGTATCAGTATCCAGATTGAGAATAGCATAAAAGATACACCAAAAGTGCGGAATGGAATTTATATGACAACGAAAAGCAGGAAAGAAGGACATGGAATAGGATTACAAAATGTGAAACTCGTAGTAGAAAAGTATCATGGTCAGATGGAGATCTGCCATACGGAGAAATCCTTTCAAGTGAAAATATTATTATATATGAAATTAGATGAAAAATAGTAAGGCGATGGTGTCTTACTATTTTTTTCGACCGATTTCGTCTATTTTTGCCACCTCAAGGGTCATTTTTACCATTTGTGAAAATTTTGTGATTTTTTAGATTATAGTAGTGCAAAAGTCAGAAAAAAAGGAGGGTAGCGGTTATTTTGTAAAGGAATTATAGAAAAAGATTACAAGAGGGAGAAAGAGACTATGAAGAGATTTCGAAAGTCGGCTATAGCCTTAGTACTTGCACTCCTGATGGCACTACAGGGAACAGAACCTATCTTTGTACAGGCAAAAGAGGCCATTGAGGATGTACAGAAGAATGCAGATTTCTCCAGACCAGAGGCTTTGACGGAAGAGGAAGCCGGGATAACAGATTCCACATCTGGAGAACAAGACAAGAGTCAGCAGTCTGATGCGGACGTACAAAATGAAACGACACCATCAGAAAATACAGAGACTCAGGAAGAACAGACAACTCCAGCGGAAGAAACAGAAGAAAATCCGCAGGAAAAAGAAGTAGAATTAAAAGAACCACAGGATTACTATCCGATTCCAGAAGAACCGGAAGGTGAACTGATTGATTATGATGCCATCTCCAAGACTTATAAGACAGGGGACAAGCAGTATACAACCGTTTATGGAGGTTATGTCGGAACTTATAAGAATGAGGATGGAGATACCGAACTGGTTGATAATACACTTGTAAAACCAGAAGAAGCAGATACTCCGGCATCCGAAGAAGCACAGGAAGCCAGCAGTGTAGTGGCAACTGAGGAAAAGGAAGAGAAAACAGAAGTTTATCAGAACAAGGCAAACGATTATGCCATCCTTCTTCCGGAACAGATGTCAGAAGAGAATGGTGTAACGATTGAAAATGGAAAGACCAGAATCGGAATCATTCCGGTAGATGGAGATTATACACATTCTGTTATTAAGGATAATGCGATCCTTTATAATGAAGTTTACGAGGGCGCAGATGTTCAGTATACAGTACTTGATTCCAGTATCAAAGAAGATATCGTACTTCAGCAGCCAACAGACAGGGAAGTCTATGAATACGAGCTGCAGATTCCGGGGTATCAGGCAGAAGTAAAAGACAATCAGGTCTATATCTATCCGGAAGGGAAGACAATCAAAGATGCAAAGTATCTTCTGGAGACTCCATCAATGGAAGATGCTGCCGGGGAGATTAGTTTCCTGATTACTCTGGAACTTCGGGAAGAAGAAGGAAAAACAATCCTGACCGTAAAACCAGACAGAGATTGGCTTTCGGCAGAAGAACGTCAGTATCCGGTCAGGATCGATCCGACACCAGTGGAGATTCAGAAGAGTTCCTTTAACATGATCGGTGTGGAAGAGGGAAGTCCTACCAGTCAGATTGGTGACAACAATTATCCGTATGTCGGATTTGATGATGGTATTAAGTCTGGAAACCTTGCAGGATTTGGAACAGCACACCAGAACTGCCGGACTTATATCAAAGTCAATTCTGATTTCAGTCAGATCCCGAAAGATTCAAAAATCGACAGCGCAACCTTTGCAGTGAGCCAGCGGACAGCATATAGTGGTGGCACATCGCAGTTTGGTCTTTACCGTGTGGATCAAACCTGGAACACATCGATTACATGGAAAACAAAACCAGTGCAGCTTACATTCCAGGATGTGCAGAATGCAAGTACCACAAGGAACAGTTATATCAATTATGACGTTAAAGATCTGGTAAATGACTGGGTGCAGGGAACGCATGCGAATAACGGATTTGCACTGGTAGCAATCGCAGAGGCAAATAATCTTGGGGCATCCATGCAGTGTGAAGTGCTGAATAACCGAAATTCAGCCTATGGACCGAAGCTCAGTATCCAGTGGTCTCCGGCAGAAGATCCATATCTGCGAGATATGTCACTGGATGAGACAACCATCCTGCTTCGCCCGATGACAGAAAAGAATACCAATGGAAAACTGAAATTTGATGCCGTATTTGCAGACGGAATTGCAAAGAGCAAATCTACCGTAGAGTATTATCTGCTCCCGGATGAGGAAAAAGAAGAGCATCACGAAACAGATGCAAAACCATTGTATTCCTATCCAGATAGCACTGAATACAATAAGCAGTTCCCGGAGGCGAATAAGTATTACAGCAAAGATTCCAACTGGCAGAGTGCGCTGTATTCAGGGCTGACGAAGGACAAGCTTTATAAGATCAAAGCAAAAGCATCGAAAGAGATTGATGGAAAGCTGGAAACAGGAAAAGAAGTGACTAGTGACAGCTTTGTGATCTATGAAGTCAAACAGTTTGATACATTTCCGAAGATTGCAAAATATTATGGTGTTCCACTTAAGAACATTATGAAAGACAATCAGGTGATGGACGCACTGGTAGTTGCAAATAATACGATTTTTATCCGTAACCCACAGACAAATGTTCCATATAGTCCTGCACCGCTTACCGATCAGGATAAGATGCGGATTGACGGAGCATTGATGGGAAGAGGCCTGCACTGTGAATTTGGATTTGAGCCGGTCAATTTAAATACCGGTAACTTCTATATGGATCAGTCCGATGTGATGATGAATGAGCTGAATGGGGAATTCTCCATTACAAGAAGCTACAATTCCAAAGGAACAGACCAGCATTCCATGTTCGGACGTGGATGGAGCTTTAACTATGACCAGTCACTTTCTCAGATGGAGAACGGAAGCCTTCTGTATATGAGAGGGGACGGAAGTTATCTGATCTTTGATAAGAATGAAGATGGAAGCTACACTGCTCCGGATGGTTATGTATATGATTTAAAAGCAGTCAGCTATAAAGATACAGACCATGACTACATCGGATGGGAACTGACAGATGCGGATCAGAGCGTCTGGTCATTTGATAAATACGGAATTTTACGTTATGTAACGGATGTGAATGGATTTAAGACAGTATTGGATTATGACGATGATTATAATCTGAGCAAGATTACCACACCATCCGGAAAAACATTCGGGGTAAAACAGGATAAATTCGGGCATATCAAGGAACTGTCTCTTCCAGATGGTGGAAAAGTTTCTTACAAATATGATGAGCAGGGAAACCTGATATCTGTAACAGACCCGAATGGAACAACAAAAGAATATCAGTATGATGATGACAGCCGTATGACAAGCTGGAAAGATGAGAATGGCAATACGGTTGTAAAGAATACTTACGATAAAGAAGGAAGAGTCGTAGAGCAGACTGATGCAGAAAAAGGAACGGCAACTTTCAAGTACGGAAAGAGTTCTACTACAACAACGGATAACGAAGGAAATAAGACCGTTTATCATTATGATGATCAGTACCGTACAACATCCATTGAATATCCGGATGGAACAACCTGTGAAAAGACTTATAATGCAGAAAATCAGCTTGCTTCCGAAACGACAGCAGCCGGAACAAAAACTTACACTTATGATGCATTTGGCAATGTAGCAACGGAGACAAGAGAGGATGGAAAGACAGCCTCTTATACTTATAATGAGCAGAATAAGCTGACCAGTGCAACCGGATATAACGGAGCAACGGTTACTTACAGTTATGACGGTAATGGAAATATGGTCACATCTACAAAACCGGATGGAACAGCCATTACCTATACTTACGATGACAAACATCGTATGGTATCCCAGACAGACGGCAGAGGTGTCACAACAACGTATTCGTATGACGGACCGAACATGATCGGATATGTGGATGGAAATGGAGCAGCATGGGGATTCACGTATGACGCGATGAATCGTGCAGTTACCATGACAGATCCACTTGGAAATGTAACCTCGAACAGTTACGATGCGAATGGCAATCTGACTTCCAAGACAGCAGCCGATGGCGGTGTGACCGCTTATACACTGGATGGTGTAGGAAATATTACAGCAAGTACTGACGCACTGGGGAATACCACCACTTATACTTACGATAAGATGTATAACATGACCAGTGGTACAGATCCGAAAGGAAATCAGATCAGCTACGTTTATGATAAGAATTATCAGCAGGTCAAAGCAACCGATGCAAAAGGAAATACAATTACTTATAAGTATGACAGCATGGGACGTGTCATAGAAGAGAGTAATAAAGATTTTGGAACAAAGCTCTATGAATATGACAAAGCAGGAAATCTGAAAAAATATACCGATGGAAATGGAAATGCAACCGTATCCAAGTTTGATTCTCTTGGACAGGTGCTTCAGTCCAAAGATGCAGTTGGTAATATAACCAAATATGAATATGACGCATTAGGAAATGAAACCAAGATTACCTATGGGGATGGAAGCAGCCATTCCAAAGAATATGATAACTGCGGAAGACTCGCTAAAGAGACAGATGAATTAGGTGCAGTTACCACTTATGCTTATGATGCGGCAGACAATCTGGTATCAAAATCAGATGACAGTGGAAGAACCTGGACTTATACCTACGATAATACAGGAAACCGCTTAAGTGAAACCAACCCAGAAGGTGGAACTACCACATATACTTATGATAAAGCAGGAAATCTGATATCTTCTACCGATGAAGAGGGAAGAACAGATACTTATGCTTACGACAAGGCAGGAAATCTGACTACATCCAAAGATGCCCTTGGATATACCGTATCCATGAAGTATGACTTAAATGGAAATCTGGTATCCTCTACCGATGAAAATGGAAATACCAGTACCATGACTTACGATGGTAATGGAAATATGACATCGGTAACCGATGCAAAGGGCAACATTACAGCAATGAAATATGATTCCACCGACAATCTGGAACAGACGGTGGACGCCCTGAAAGGAAAGACCACTTACGAATACGATTCACAGGGCAACAGCACAAAGATGACGGATGCCCTCGGCAATGCGTACAGCTATGTGTATGATAAAGAGGGAAATAACACATCCATAATACTGCCGACAGGGGACAAGGTGCTGATGGAGTACGATGCCATCGGACAGCTTGTAAAATGTACGGATGCACAGGGACTCGTAATTACCTATCAGTATGACGGAGCAGGCAACCTGATCCATTCCTCCGACAATGGTGGAAACAGCATGGATTATACTTATGATGGTGCCGGAAATGTACTGACACAGACCGATGAACTTGGCAGGACAGCAACATACAAGTACGATCAGTACGGCAGACTCCTGAAACTTACTGAAGCAGACGGAAGTACCACATCTTATGAATATGATGTTATGGACCGCATTACAGCGGTAACGGATGCGGAAGGTCATAAAACAACCTTTACCTACGATAAAGTCGGCAACCAGTTATCCATGACAGAAGAAGAGGAAGCCACATATAAATACGCTTACGATAAGAAAGACCGGGTTATTTCTCAGACAAATCCACTGGGAGCATCCAGCACCTTTAAGTATGACGGAAATGATAATGTGACGGAATCTGTCGATGAAAACGGTACGGTTACCAAGTATGCTTACGATAAAAATGACAATCTCGTATCCCAGACAGACGGAAATGGAAATACGACAACCTACCAGTATGATGAACTGGACCGCAAGATCGGTGAGACTTCTCCGTTAAAAGAAACAAATGAATACCGTTATGATGCCATTGGAAATCTTACCAAATCAAAAGATCCGATGGGACTTATTACGGAATACAAATATGACAGCTTAAGTAATCTGACGGAACAGATCTCTCCAAAGGGAGCAGTTACCAAATATGATTACGACAAGCATGGCAATGTCATTTCTGCAACGGATGCAAAGGGAAATGAGACACAGTACAGTGTTGACCTGAATGACAATGTCACAAAGATGACACAGGCGAATGGCGGAGAATATACCTATAGTTATGATAAAGCCGGACGTCTGAAGAGTATGACCAGTCCACTGGGTTATACCAAGAATTTCTCTTATGATAAAGTGGACAACGTGGTAAAAGAAAGCGACAGCTTAAAGAGTACCACCACTTATACTTACGATAAGCTCCATAACATGAAGTCTTCTACCAATGCACTGGATGGAACAACCAGCTTTTCTTATGATAAGTATGGAAATCTGGTGAAGGAGACAGATCCACTTGGACGGAGCAATACCTACAGTTATGACCTGGCAGGCCAGATGACTTCTGCAGCTGATCCGCTTGGTAAGATAACTGCTTATACTTACGACCCGGCAGGAAATATTACTGAGATCACCAAACCGGGTGGAAGAAAGACCAGCTATGGATATGACAAGAATTATAATGTGACATCTGTAACAGACCCGATGGGCTATGTTGCAAAGACAGTCTACGATAAAGACAATCGTGTAACAGAAGAGACCGATGCACTGGGGCAGAAGGAATCCTATACCTATGATAAGGACAGCAGGGTAACTTCTATTACAGACAAGCGTGGATTTACAACGGGATTTGATTACGATGCACATGGTAATATTCAGGTTGTTACAGATAAGACCGGATTAAAGAGCCATCTGGAATATGACAAGAATGACAACCTGACCAAAGTAACTGATGCCCTTGGCGGTGTAACAACTTATGGTTACGACAACATGGATAACCTGGTGACTTTCACCAATGCAGCAAATAAGACAACGAATTATACTTACGATCTGGAAGGCAACCTGACATCCATTAAAGATCCGGCAGGAAGAACAGAGAAATTCGACTATGATGAAAAAGGCAGACTGACCGGACATACACAGGCAAGCGGCAAGAAAACCACGTATGATTACGACAAACTGAATGACCTGTTGGAGAAATCTTATCAGGACGCAAAAGGCGAGACATCCGAAAAGGACGTGACTTACGCATATAACAGTGCCGGGGAACGGGTATCCATGAAGGATCAGACAGGCAAGAGCAGTTACGAATACGATGCGCTCGGAAGAATCACCAAAGTGACAAGCGGTTCGAAAAAGGATGTCAGCTACGTTTATGATGACGCAGATAATCTGCAGGCAATCGTGTATCCGGATGGTACAAAGGTCAGCTATGAATACGACTTAAATGATAACCTCGTAAAACTGACAGACCGTAATGGAAAAGTAACCACCTACAAGCATGATGCGCTGAATCGTGTGACAGAAGTCATTAGAAGCAATGGAACAAAGACGGAAGTATCTTACGATGCAGAAGATCATATCACAAAGATTGTGAATACCTGTGGTTCCTGCGGCAAAGTAATCAGTACTTATGAGTACAAGTACAATGATCAGGGATATGTAGTTGGAGAAACAGCTACGGAACTGGAAGCTGGAACAAGAAAGACGCCAAGCTGGGAAGACTGGTACAACTGGGGCGATACACAGAAAGAGACAGACAAAGCAGACTGTGAGCATCAGGAAAAAGAGATCCAGACGACTCGTACCTATGAATACGATGACAACTGGGAACTGACACGCTGTACAGAAAAAGCAGAGGGCGGTAAAAAGACAGTCCATAATTATACGTATGACAAGATCGGAAACCGGACTTCTTATGAGAAGATCGAGGATGGTGTCAGCAAAGCAAAATATAACTACAAGTATAACGATTCCAACCAGCTCATCAAACGCACCAATGCAAAGATCTGGGGTGATCCGGGAACAACCTACAGCTATGATAAAGATGGCAATCTGATCCAGGAATGTGATGAGACTAATAGTGCAGATCCGGTCACTTATGAATACACAGCAGAGAATCGACTGGCAGTGGTAAAACAGGGTGGAACAGTCCTGATGGCAGCCATGTACGATGGAGATAACAACCGGGTATTCGAACTGGATAACACCTATAAATGGGAAGACTGCTATGGCGATGAAGTCCTGATTCCGAAGAATCAGCGTACAGAAGATGGAGACAGTCCGAAAGAACAGCTTGCATCTCTGGTAAAAGGCGGTTCCAATGCCAAAGGTTACACACTGACAGAGTATATCAACGATATCAATCGTGAGAATACAGAAGTCCTCGCAGAGTATGGGGCAGACGAGAAAGTCCGTCAGGCTTATACTTATGGAGAAAGTGGAATCGGAGAACGTATAAGCGTTGATAAATCCACAGAAAGCAGTTATTATTTATATGACGGAAGAAACAGCGTAACCGGAATCCTGACCGAAACAGCTAATCTGACGAACAGTTATCAGTATGATTCATACGGTAACCTTACATCAGGAACAGCAGACGGTGTCAATTACTACGGTTACAATGGGGAGTCCACAAATGTAAAAACAGGACTTCAGTATCTGCGGGCAAGATACTATAACGCAGAGAACGGAACCTTTACAACTGAAGATAGTGACCTTGGAACGACAGAAAATCCACTGACCAGAAACCGCTATGCATATACATCCAATAATCCGGTAAACTATGATGATCCGACTGGACATTCATGGTGGAAAAAAGCAGTGAGTGCGGTGAAGCATGTTGGTAAGAAGATTGTCAATACAGCGAAAAAGGTTGTAAAAACAGTTGTCAATACGGTTAAAAATGTGGCTCGTACTGTTGTAAATGCTGTAAAGCAAACAGCAAAAACGATAAGAAATGCAGTCACACACACGAAGACATATCAATCTGTGAAAAATCGTGTTACCAGCAGTGGAACTTACCAGAAAATCGTATCAAAAGGCAGCAACTTCATCAGAAATGTAGGAAGCGGACTGCAAAAGGCAGGAAAAACATATACATCTTTCCAGTCATATGTAGCAGAACGGAGAGCAGAAATCCGTGCAGAAGTTGTTCGTCAGATGTGTACAACAGCAGACCGTATTTCAGATCAGTTAGGAAAAGTCGACTGGAAGAAGGTAGGAATTGCAGTTGTAGCTACTGGAGCTGCGATTGGAGTTGGTGTCCTTACAGGTGGAGTAGGTATTGCAGCAGTCGGTGCGCTTGGGTTAACAGAAGGAACTCTTGGAGCAGCCATAGTTGGCGGAGCTGTAACAGGAGCTATCGGAGGCGCAACGTATAGCGGTATAAGCTCAGGATTATCAGGGAACAGCCTGAAACAGGTAGCAAAAGATACTTTGACCGGAGGGCTGACAGGAGCTGTAGCTGGTGGCGCAATGGGTGGTCTTGCTTATGGAGCTGATAAAGCTATAGGAGCTGTGAAAAATGTAATAAAAGGAAGTAGCAGTTCACCAAAGCCGGGGCATATCACGGAAGTAGCAAAGAAAAACTTGGCTGATATAGGAAATAAATCTGAACCACAATTGGATTTAGGGAATGGTGATCCATATGAATTGCTGAAAAAGCGTGGAATCCCAACTACATTGTCAGATGAAGAACGAGCAGCAGCCGATGCGTATGGTTTGGTTGCCAAGGCAGAAGGAAAAACTTATCAAACATATATAAAGGAGAATACGGCAACTGGAGAAAAGTACGCAGGAAGGACAAGTGGAACAGGAACACCTTTGGAAAATATTGCAAAAAGAGACAAAAATCATCATATGAATTCTAAAGGATACGAAAAGGCAATATTGGATAAATCATCTACTAATAAAGCTGCTATTAGAGGAAGAGAGCAGGAACTTATAGATCAATTAGGCGGTGCCAAATCTGAGGGTGGAACTTCAGGAAATGCTATTAGAGGCATCAGTAAGAATAATCCTAAATTAGAATTATATATGAGAGAAGCAGAAAAGGAATTTGGAAAATGAGAAGAATAAAAATTGGTGATGTTTATGCAATACCTTTACCTAATGGATTGTATGCGTATGCAAGAGTTTTTAAAGATGCAGGTTTTGGTGTATACAATAAATTAGGCGATACACTTAATCCAGAGATTGATGAAGAATGGAAATATCAATTCATTATAAGTGTTTTTAAAGATTTGCTTCAGGATGGACAATGGATTTATGTAAAAAACATTCCTTTTAGACAAAAAGATGAAGAGTGGCCACCGAAAAGGTATATTAGGGATCCTATTAGCAACTCTTATTCAATATATTACAAAGGAGAAATAAAATCATCATCTGTAGAAGAGTGTATTGGGTTAGAATGTGCAGAAGTTTGGGATAGAGAGTTAGTAGTAAATAGGATTATGAAAGAAATTGCTGATTAAAAAAATGATATTAAAAGAGAATGAAAATAAGTGTATTAAAAGAAAGAAAATGCAAAGTGAAAAGAAGGTAGTATGTATAATTAGTATAGTGCTATTCAGCACATTGTTAGCCGCTTGTTCCAAGCAACCAGATTTCAATGCCAAATCCTACGTTCAATCTTCTCTTGATGCAGAGTATCATAGAGAGTACGCAGATTATGCGAATCTGATGGAAATCTCAGAAGAGGATGTGAAGAAACAGGTTGAAGAAGATTTCAATGAAAGCATCCGTCAGCAATTCGCTTCTTCCGATAACATCACAGAAGAGGAGATTGCAGCTTACACAGAGAAGATGGCAGAGGTTAAAAAACTGGCGAAGTACAAGGTGCAGGATGAGAAAAAGGATGAGGATGGAAATTACACGGTCAGTGTAAAAGTTGAACCGTCCGATGTATTTCAGACATTGCAGCAGAGCTCCGCAGAAGTCAGCAAGGAAAAGATTGCACAGGGAATGAAAGAAACAGATCCGGGTGTATTTGCATCTGTTTTAACAGAAAGCGTCCAGAAGAGTCTTGAAAAGAACAGTTATGGGAAAACTGTTACTGTAAAAGTATCAGTGGAAAAAGATAATTCAGGAAAATATGGTCTTTCGGATACAGAGATGAATAAGCTGGAAGCAGCGATGTTCCCAACAGAATAAGAATGAATGGAAAGCTATCAGAGGAAAAAAACTGGTAGCTTTCTTTTGAACTCCAAGACAAGAAAACTTGTTAAAAAAGCTATTGTAATAAGCGAATCAGAAAAGTTATAATAAATGATAATGGATGG
>ERZ857801.1156-NODE-1156-length-29982-cov-4.454874_pt1 | contig 29982 bp, 27 predicted proteins | sample MGYA00519762_ERZ857801 | MGnify/ENA primary metagenome ERZ857801 (study PRJEB31778, sample SAMEA3449368) | human gut metagenome | biome: human gut; feature: human-associated habitat; material: faeces | place: United Kingdom | collected 2010/2012 ...
TGTCCACATGCCTTCTTGTAACTATAAAAGCTGAAGTTTCCAAACACGCTCTAAGAAAATTGGGGGATAACGCTTTTCATCTAATACGATCCTACTTGTCCAGCGCGCACAATGCCAGGCGGGCGGCCTCCTGCTCGGCCTTTTTGCAGCTGGTGCCGGTGGCCGTGAACTGCTGCCCCGAGGGCAGGGAGACCTGCACGGTGAAGTGCCGGGCATGCTCCGGGCCTTCACAGGCCAGGGTCGTATAGACGGGGCGATCGTGGAAAAGGGCCACCGAGCGTTCCTGCAAACTGGTCTTGAAATCCTTGGCCTTGGGTTTGCCCACACAGACCTCGTCCAGAAGCGTCCCGAAGATGCGGGCCACGACCTTTTGGGCCGCGATATAGCCGCCGTCTTCGTACACGGAGGCCAGCACGGCTTCGAACACGTCGCTGAGCACGGCGTCACGGCTGCGACCGCCCTGCCGCTCCTCGCCGCGCCCCAGGCGCAGCAGCTGGTCGATACCCGTTTCCCGGGCCCGCTGGGCCAGACTGGTGGTGCCCACCAGCTGGGAGCGCACACGGGTCATGTCGCCTTCGCGGGCCTGCGGGAAGCGCGTGAACAGCTCCCACGAGATGCACAGTTCAAGGACGGCATCGCCCAGGAACTCCAGGCGCTCGTTGTGCGCCTGCCCCAGCCCGTGCTCATTGGCCCACGAGCTGTGGGTCAGGGCCAGGGCCACCCGTTCCGGGCGTGAAAAATGATAGTCCAGGATCTGTTCGATGCGTTCCAGGTCCGCCGCCGAGATGCTGAGGTCGAGTTTTTTGCTGTGTTCCATGCGCAGCAGTCTAGTCACTTCAGGACGCAAGGCAACAGAAATTTTCTTGACACCCGGCCTTTCAGCGCCTACCTATTTGGAGCAAAATTCAGAGACTTCCGCATGTCCGGCCGTCATACGGCCCCATGCTGGCGAGGAGACATTATGGCTTACGATATCCGCCTCATGAAGCTGGTGACCGGCGAAATGGTCATCGGCAAGTACGACGCCGAAAAAGACTGCCTCAACGAAGTGGCCAGCCTGCAGAGCATCCCCACCCAGCAGGGCATGCAGATGATGCTCCTGCCTTACGGCTATCCTTTCGAGCCCAACTTCACCGGCACCCTGGAAGGCCGTCACTTCCTGTACCGCTACGCCGACACCCCCAAGGAACTGCAGGACAAGTACATCGAAGCCTGCACCAACCTCACCGTGGCCGGCGGCCTGGGCAAGCTGAGCTTCGGTCCCTCCGTGCAGACCGGCAGCGGCCTCATCAAGTAGCCCGTTTTCCATCAGGTTTCCGGGGCGGCATCTGCCGCCCTTTTTTGTATCCAGACAACAGGGATGTTTATGCGCGCACTGCTCCCCATTCTGCCCCGCCCCAGCCGCTACGCCGGTATCGAAGAGGGCGCCTGCCACAAAGACCCTGCCCAGGTTCGCCTGCGTGTGGGCCTGGCCTTTCCCGATACCTATGAAGTCGGCATGTCCTATCTGGGGCAGAAGATCCTTTACGGTATCGTCAACAGCCACGAACACTGGTGGGCCGAACGGGTCATGGCCCCGGAACGCGAAGCAGGCGACATCCTGCGGCAACACGGCTGCCCGCTGGGCACGCTGGAATCCGGCACGCCGCTGCGTGACCTGCACTGCCTTTCCTTCTCCATCACCCATGAGCTGTGCTACACCAACGTGCTCTACATGCTGGAGCTGGGCAACATCCCCCTGCGCACGGCCGACAGGCCGCAGGATCTGCGCCAGTGCCCGCTGGTCATCGCCGGTGGCGGCGCCCTGCTGAGCGCCGAGCCGCTGGCCCCCTTCATCGATCTGATGGTGCTGGGCGACGGCGAAGAATCCCTGCCCGATGTGCTGCGCCTGCTGGAACAGGCCCTGGACGAAGGCTGGACGCGTGACCGCTGTCTGGAAGAGGCCCGCCACATCCCCGGCGTCTACATCCCCTCTTTCTTCACGCCGGATGCGGAAGGCCGTTTGCAGCCCCGTTTTGCCGACCACGCCCGGCCCTCGCGCCGCATCGTGGCCGACTTCGACAAGGTGGCCTACCCCACCAGCCAGGTGGTGCCCATCGGCGCGGTGCACAACCGCCTGTCGCTGGAGATCGCCCGCGGCTGTACGCGCGGCTGCCGTTTCTGCCATGCGGGCATGGTCTACCGCCCCGTGCGCGAACGGTCGCTGGACACCATCACCGGCCTGCTGGACGACTGCCTGAAAAAGACGGGCTTTGACGAGATTTCCTTCCTTTCGCTGAGCACGGGCGACTTCTCCGCGCTCAAGACCCTGAGCCACGGCGTGCTGGGCCGCTGCGCCCAGGAACAGATCAGCCTTTCGCTGCCGTCGTTGCGCGTGGGCTCCATCGACGACGAGATCATGCAGCGCATGTCCGACCTGCGCCGCACGGGCTGTACCCTGGCCCCCGAAGCGGGCAGCCAGCGCCTGCGTGACGTCATCAACAAGGGCGTCACCGAGGAACAGGTGCTGCTGCATGTGCAGAAGCTGCTGGAATACGGCTGGCGTCAGGTCAAACTCTATTTCATGATCGGCCTGCCCACCGAGACCGACGAGGACCTCAAGGCCATCGCCGACCTTTGCCGCAAGGTGCGCGACGCCGCGGGCAAGGGCAATCCGCGCCTGCAGGTCACGGCGGCGCTCTCGCCCTTCGTGCCCAAGCCCTTCACGCCCTTCCAGTGGGTGGAACAGATCAGCCAGGAAGAGATCCAGCGCCGTGTGCAGGTGGTGCGCAATGAATTCAAGGGCCAGAAGTTCCTCAAGCTGCGCTGGCACGAACCGGCCATGAGCCATCTGGAAGGCATCCTTTCCCGCGCTGACCGCCGTCTGGCCGATGTGGTGGAAAAGGTCTACCGCAAGGGCGGCATCTTCACCAGCTGGATCGAAGGTTTCGATCTGGCCCCCTGGCTGGAAGCCCTGGAAGAATGCGGTCTGACCGCCGACGAATTCACCCGGGCCCGCAGCATGGACGAATACCTGCCCTGGGAACATCTGGAGGCCGGCATCTCGCCCGAATTCCTGCGCCGCGAATACGAGCGTGCGCTGGCGGGCAAGGTCACGGAAGACTGCCGCTACCATGCCTGCCGCCAGTGCGGCGCCTGCGACACCAAGGCCGGGCCTTCGCGCATGCCCCATGCCAGCCTGGGCGAGGACGGCCAGCCGCTGGAGCACCACAACCGTCTGGTCTTCCCCCAGCGCGACCAGCAGGCCCACCAGCCCGCCCGTGACGAGGAAGGACGCATCATCTGCCGCACCCACGAGAACAAGCCGCCGCAGATCGCGCCGGAGCTGGCCGTCAAGGCCGTCCAGTACCGCATCTGGCATACCAAGACCGGCGGCAGCTCCTACCTCAGCCAGCTGGAGCTCCAGGCCATCCTCGACCGCGCGCTGCGCCGTGCCGATCTGCCCATGGCCTTCTCGCAGGGCTTCCATCCCATGCCGCTGATGTCCTTTGGCCGGGCCCTGCCGGTGGGCATGGAAAGCCGGGCCGAATGGTTCGCCATCACCCTGCGCACCCCCATGTCCGCTGCCGAAGTGCATACCCGTCTGGCCGCGGCCCTGCCCACGGGCATGGCCGTCATCCGCGTGGAAGAAGTGGACAAGAGCCGCCGCACGGAACAGTCCGTGGCCGAGACCTTCCGCCTGCGCACCGGCAGCATCGACGGTGAAGGCCTTTCGCTGGCGACCGTACGCGACTGCTTTGCGGCCTTCGCCGCCCAGGAAAGCGTCATGCTGACCCGCGAGACCAAGAAGGGCCCGCGTACCAGCGACATCCGCCGCCACCTGCTGCGCTGGAAGGAACTGGAGGACGGCAGCCTGGAATTCAGCCTGGACTGGAGCGACGGCTACCTTTCGCCCCTGCTGCTCTGCACCAGCATCTGCGCCTCACTGGGTGACGAGTCCCGCCTGCGGGCGCTGCTGCGCCTGAGCAAGACGGCCCAGCATTTCGCGGACGGCCAGGTCTGCCCGTAAAGGATCATTTCAGGGCCTTCCGAGGATGGATGCTCCATCCGGTTGCGGAAGGCCCTTTTTGCGGCTCTGCTCCGGCCGCGCCATCGTGCCGGAAAGCATCCCGCCCAATATGTTCTGCTCATATCAGGAGGCATCATGGCTCCCCGTTCCACCACGGAAACGTTCTTCTTTTTCGGTGATTCCCTGACCCTGGGCGTCAATGACAATGCCATGCCCGGCGGCTGGGTCAGCCGCCTTGTGCTGCTGGGTTCCCAGGCCGGCTGGTACGATATGCCGCCCGCCACCTTCTACAATCTGGGCGTGCGCCGCCATACCTCCACGGACATCGCCGCCCGCTGGCAGGCCGAAGTGGCGTCCCGCCAGATCCCCGGCACCATCAACCATCTGGCTTTCTGCCCGGGCGTGGTGGACATGTCTCCTGCCCAGATGCGGCCGGTGGACGAGGTCTGCGCCACGGTCATGCAGATGCTGGATCAGGCCTCGGCCCTGGGTCCGGTCTTGCTTATCTGCCCGCCTCCTGTTAAAGAGCCCGCCATGAGCCAGCGCATCGCCTCGCTCTGCGAGGCCTATGTGACGGCATGTGCCCGCAAGGGACATCCCTGTGCCGATGTGCACGCCGCTCTGGCGGCCTCGCCCGAGTACATGGATGATCTTGAGGATGGCCTGCATCCCGGCCCGCAGGGCGCTGCCCTGATGGCCCGTCTGCTGGCCGAAGACCCGGCCGTACGCCGCTTTTTTCTGACCGCCAAACAGGAAGATTGATATGGGCTCCTGCCAGCCTTTCGTCGATGACGAACCCTTTGACAAGCGCGTGAAGACGCTTGCCGACAATGAATTGCTGGAGATCTGGGAAGAGACCCAGCAGCTGGAAGATCTGCTGCGCACCCAGATGCAGACCGACCTTGCCATGGCCCCCGAATACGAGCGCCTCATCGTCAGTGAGCTGCAGCTGCGCAGCAACAGGGCTTTGCTGCACGTCCGCTAGCGTTGCCGGATCGTTGGGCGGGTCGGTCCCGTGGGCTTTTCTTGCTCACAGATACAATCTGCGACCGCCAGCGCGCCGTCCGGCGCACAGAGGAAGCCATTCCCCTCCCTGCCCTTCCTCAAACACGTTTCCTCAGGCCGGTCCCCTCGCGGGGCCGGCCTTCATTTTTCCCAGTTTTTTCGCATCATGCGGCCCGAACGTTCCTTTTTGGCGCCACAAGCATAGGAAAGCCGCAGCTTTCGCGACCCAGGAATGGCCGCAGCCGCAAACGCCCTCTTCCTTTCCGGGGCGATCCATCATTCGCCAGGCCTCAAGTCCCCCATGCCAGACAGGGATACCTGCAAAGAAAGCCCATAAAAAAAGGCCTGTGGCGTCACCACAGGCCTTTCATCATTTTCAGGTCATACGGCTCAGGCTATTGCCCGAACGCTTTTTCCAGGGCATCTTCCAGCGTCCCGGCCGTATAGACGTCACGCAGCACCAGCGGGGACGAAGCCTGCTCGCCTGCCGGGAACAGGGCCGTCAGCGGTATGCTCTTGCTGCCCAGGGCCTCCAGCAGGCGGATGCCGTACGCATTGACGCCCGTCAGGTCCACGCGGATCAGTTCCATGCCGTAGCGCGCACGCAGCTTGCGCATCCGCTCATCGGTCAGCACCGTAGCTTCCAGCACCTTGCAGTTGGGGCAGGAATCCGCCGTGAATTCCAGCAGCATGGCTTTCTGGCCCAGATCGGCCTGGAACTGTTCGGGGCTGAATTCCCGCCACTGCACCAGCGGTGCGGCAGGTCGCAGGACCCAGATGAAGGAGCCCACCAGTATCAGGACCGTCAGGGCCCCGATGATGCGGCAGCGCAGGCGGGGGGAGGCGGGGCCGCAGAACTGGCCCCAGAGCCAGGCCACCAGCGAAAGCACCAGCAGCACGCACAGGACCTGCATATGCTTTTCCACCGGCAGGATGGAGAGCAGATACAGGGCCGTGCCCAGCAGGCAGAAGCCCAGGACGCGTTCAAAGACTTTCATCCAGTTGCCCGGACGCGGCAGGATGCGGGCCAGCTGGGGCCAGATGCTGAACAGGATGTACGGCAGGGCCATGCCCAGGCCCACGGCCCAAAAGACCACCATCAGGACCAGCAACGGCTGGGTGAAGGCCCAGCCCAGCACACCGCCCAGCAGCGGGCCACTGCACGGCGTGGCCAGGAAGGTGGAGACCAGACCGGTCAGGTAGGGTTGCAGACGGGGATTCTTGCTGTTGGCGCCGGCCTTGAGGTCGATGACCGGCAGGGTGAAGACCCCCAGCATGGAAAGGCCCATGAGGAAAACCAGCATCACCAGGCCCAGCAGCAGGCTCTGCTGCTGATAGAGCTGCCCCCAGATCATGTCGGCGGCGCCCAGCACCAGGGCCAGCAGGGTGAACAGGGTCATGATGCCTGCGGAGAAAAAGAGGTTGTGCTCGCGGAAACGCCGCAGGCTCTCCTTGTCTCCCCTGCCGCCCATGAGCAGCAGACCGCTGATCTTGAAAGTCAGCACCGGCAGGACGCAGGGCATGGCATTGAGCAGCAGGCCCGCCAGAATGCCCACGGCAAGCGCCATGCCGAATCCCGATATCTCCACAGAGCCGTCAGCATACTGCGGCGTCAGCTCCAGGGCAAAACCGTCCGGGGGCGGCAGGGGCTTTTCGCCGTCTTCCTCCTGCAGGGCGGCCAGCGGGTCCTGCGCCGGATCCGTAACGGCACTCAGGCCGCCCGCTCCACCCTCGTCCATGGCAAAAGGCAGACCGGAAACAGGGGCGCTGCCTTTGGAGAGCACGGGCGGCAAACGCCGCAATTCTTCCCAGCGGGCCTTCCAGGGGGCCTCTTCCAATCCGGGCAAGGTATCCGGTACCTGGCCGCTGATGTTCTGCGAGACCGGAAGACAATTGCGCGAGGAACAGAGCAGCATGCTCAGGACAGCCTCAAAGCCGCGATGCCGGGCCTCGTGCGGCAAAAGGACGAACAGGGTCGTGGGGCTTTCGTAAACGTAGACGGTCGCATCAGGATCGAACAGATCCCGCTGCATGAAGCCCTGCGGATACCAGACGGGCAGACCGCTGCCGTCATCCAGACGGATGGAAAGCGTGGTCGGGCGTCCGGCATCTCCGGATTCATGGGCATAGGCATGGTAGCCTTGCGGGAATGCCATCTCCACAGCCATGACGATGCCGTCAGGGCCTTCAGCAAAATGCGGCTGCACGGATACGATGTCCGCCGCGGCAGACTCTCTCCTATCTACTTGGAATATAAACAAAAATAAAACAAGCACCCCGATCAGGGCAGCAAAGTTCCGTGTTTTTTTCATCAAATACCTCTGGGAAGGCACTATAAAATCTTTTTTTTTCTTTTAAAAGTGTTGACAGAGAGGCCGCAAAAGAGTAGGTCTCTTTTTCGCGGATGGGTCATTAGCTCAATTGGTAGAGCAGCTGACTCTTAATCAGTTGGTTCGGGGTTCGAGTCCCTGATGGCCCACCATATTTCGCCCTTGCAGGAAACTGCAAGGGCTTTTTTTATGCGCATCTCCTCTGCCTGACTGCGAACGCCCCTCCCGGATGCGCTTTCATGCTCCTCTTTGCGTACTGCCACCCTGCGCTTCCTCCCTCCTTTGGGCGGGCCGCATCAGAGGCCTGACGTTATCCCCGGTCAGCCTTTGCAGCCTGCCTGCGTCATCCTGCACGCATCTGGACCGGCCGCACGGTCTTTCCTTTCGCCTCTCCAGTCCTCCCGATGCGGACGGCCATCGTTCTTTTTCCCCGCTGTGAGCCTTCTGTACCCCTGTCCCGCTTCGATCCGTCTTCCCGCCACGGGACTCCTCTGCCGCACCCTGCACCCCCCTGTGGCAATCCGGCGCGACAAACGGACATCAGGTTGCCCTGGGGCATCCTATGCCAACCGGAAGTGGCCCTCCTCTGCCCTGTTTACCCGACCTGCTCCTGCCGGTCGAACACACGCACATAGCGGTGCCCTGTCACTTCGCGTCGAGCCCCGACAGGCTGCCCCCCCATAAAACGAAGAGGAAGGAAAGCCGGGGCTTCCCTTCCTCCTGTCAACGCGGCGGTCACCGCGCATCACAAATCTTGTCCTAGGCTGTACCTAGTCTTCCACGTCGATCCACTGCAGGGCGCGGGACACGGCCTTTTTCCAGCCCTTGTAACGCTGCACCTGCTTTTCCTTGTCCGCGGAAGGCTCAAAAACACGTTCGATGTGCAGGCGGTTGCGCACGTCGTCCAGGCCGCTCCAGTACCCCACGGCCAGACCGGCCAGGAAAGCAGCACCCAGGGCCGTCACTTCCAGCGTGGCGGGACGTTCCACATTGACGCCCAGGATGTCGGACTGGAACTGCATCAGGAAGTTGTTGGCGCTGGCGCCGCCGTCCACACGCAGGGCCTGCAGCGGGATGCCGGAATCCGCCTGCATGGCTTCGATGACGTCCTTGCTCTGGTAGGCGATGGATTCCAGCGTGGCGCGGATGATGTGGCTGGCGTTGGTGCCGCGGGTCAGGCCCACGATGGCGCCGCGGGCATAGGGATCCCAGTAGGGAGCGCCCAGACCGGTGAAGGCCGGGATCACATAGACATCGTTGGAGGTCTCCGCCTTGTTGGCGAAGTATTCCGTATCACGGGCATCGTTGACGATCTTCAGCTCGTCCCGCAGCCACTGGATGGCGGAACCGCCCACGAAGATGGAACCTTCCAGGGCGTAGCAGGCTTCGCCACGGGGACCGCAGGCAAGAGTGGTGATGAGGCCGTTCTTGGAGCTGACAGCGGTCTTGCCGGTGTTCATGAGCATGAAGCAGCCGGTGCCGTAGGTATTCTTGGCCATGCCGTTTTCCACGCACAGATGCCCGAACAGGGCCGCCTGCTGGTCACCGGCGATGCCCGCGATGGGGATGCGCGTACCGCCCTTGCCGCCGATGTTGGTCTGGCCGTAGACCGTGGACGAAGGCTTGACTTCGGGCAGCGTGGAGCGCGGGATGCCCAGCATGGAGAGGATGTGTTCGTCCCACTCCAGCTTGTGGATGTTGAACAGCATGGTGCGCGAGGCATTGGTATAGTCGGTCACGTGCACGCGGCCCTGGGTCATGTTCCAGATCAGCCAGGTGTCGATGGTGCCGAACAGCAGCTGCCCCTTCTCCGCCTTTTCACGGGCGCCGGGCACGTTGTCCAGGATCCACTTGATCTTGGTGCCGGAGAAATAGGGGTCCAGCAGCAGGCCGGTATTCTCCCGCACGTATTCCTCAAAGCCTTCGTTCTTGCGCAGCTCGTCGCAGATCTGCGCGGTACGGCGGCACTGCCAGACGATGGCATTGTACACGGGCTTGCCCGTATCCTTTTCCCAGACCACCGTGGTCTCGCGCTGGTTGGTGATGCCGATGGCCGCCACTTCGTCCGAAGAGATGCCCACGCTGGCCAGGGCTTCGGTCAGCGTGGAGCTCTGGGTGGCCCAGATCTGGCGGGGATCATGCTCCACCCAGCCCGGACGGGGGTAGATCTGGGGGAACTCGCGCTGCACCACAGCCACGATGTTGACGTCCTGATCCAGCACGACGGTGCGGGAACTGGTGGTACCCTGGTCCAGGGCAACGATATATTTGCCTTGCATAGCTTTTTTCTCCAGTGATGTTCAAAGGGGACCGGCAGGCACCGGCCTGTGTGACAGGATAACCGCAGAACGTGTCACCTGTCCATCGGCCCCTCCGTTCAGGGCCTTTAGGCCTTGTCCTCGGCGGCCGCGTTGCGATCCAGGGCCACCACGATGATGCGCTTGTAGATCCAGCCGCCGATACAGGCCCCGATGATGGGCGCGATGAGCGGCACCAGGAAGTACGGCAGGCTCAGGTTGTCGTTGAGCGGATAGCCGGTCATCACATCCGTGCCCCAGCCCGCCAGAGCGGCGAACAGACGCGGGCCGAAGTCACGCGCGGCATTCATGGCAAAGCCGGTCAGCGGGCCGAAGCTGGCGCCGATGAGCGCCACCAGCAGACCGATGAGCAGGCCGCCCAGATTGCCCTTGGGAGCCGTATTGCGGCCATCCACCAGAGCATAGATCAGGCACATGAGCACGGCCGTGATGACGAGCTCCACGAAAAAGGCCTGGAAAAAGGTGATCTTGGGATGGGGGAAGGTACAGAAGATCCCGGCCAGCGCCGTCATCTTGGCGGGATCGCCCGCCGTGGCGGCCACGGCATCGGCAAACAGATTGTAATACATGGCATAGGCCAGCGCCGCAGCACAGAAACCGGCCACCATCTGCACCAGGACGTAGGGCACGACCTTGCGCTTGTCGAAATCCCCGAACAACGCCAGGGCGATGGTCACGGACGGATTGAGGTGCGCGCCGCACACACCGCCGCAAACATAGACGCCCATGGCCACGGCAAGACCCCAGACGATGCTGATCTCCCACTGGCCAAAGCTGGCCCCCGCCAGCTTGAGCGCCCCCACGCAGCCGATGCCGCACAGCAGGAAAATGAAGGTGCCCAGAAATTCTGAAAGATAAATGTGCGTATTACCTGTTTTTTTCATAAACTCTCCACCATTGTTTCCCAATTCCTGCAAGAGGGCGAAAGCTTTCTCCATAAGGCTCTTGCTGCTCTTCCAGGATCACCAATTGCTCTGTGGCAGCACACCTACCACGCTATTGTGACAATTCTGTAACAAAGAGGAATGATTGTCTTTTATTTGTCACATCATCCTGCATCCGTGCACAGGTCACAAAAAACAGCCAGAACCTACAAAAAAACACCTGCCTGTGCAATATTGGCCTTGCTTCACGGCATGTCAGCATCTAGCATAAGCCGGACAGGAGGTTCGTCATGCCCAGTAAACTGGATCCCGATGCCCGTACCGGTGACAAGCTGCTGCGTCTTTTCCGCAAGCTGCTCTTCGATAACAGGCGCCATTTCCAGCAGGACCTGGCGCGCGAACTCAACTGCTCGCCCCAGACGGTCATCCGCCTGATGGAACAGATCGAAAGCGCCGTAGGCATCGCCCTGGAAATGGGCACGGAACAGCGCCGCCGCTGGTATCGCCTGAATCCCGGAGAAAAGGGGCATCTGGGCCTCGATTTCGAGGAGCTGCGCTTTCTGACCCTGTGCCGCCGCATGGCGGGAGGCATCCTGCCGGAACAGACCCTGCAGCGTGTGGACAGGACCATCCAGCGCCTGGCCATGCACATGGCGGATCCGCACTTCCAGGATCAGGACGATTTTGCCTTCTACATCAAGGGGCGCATCAATTACACACCCTTTGCGGACACCATCGAGCGCCTCGTCCAGGCCGCCCGCTGCCAGACCGTCTGCCGGATCCGCTACAAAGCCGTGGGCAAGGCGGAGCCGCGAATCCACCGCTTCATCCCCGTACGCATGGCCGCCATGAACAATGCCCTGTATGTGCTGGGCGGCCAGCTGGGTGAGGAGGGGCTCGAAGTCGAACATCCCTGTACCCTGGCCGTCCATCGTATCCAGAACGTGGAGCTGACCGGGGACCATGTCCGTTACAGCCGCGACGATGACGAGCATGGCGGCTTTGGCCTGCCCTGGCACGAACCGCGAACTTTCCATATCCGCGTATCCCCCAATGCCGCCGACTATGTACGGGAGCGCATCTGGGCCACCAACCAGCAGATCGAGGACTGCGAAGATGGTGGCCTCATCCTGACCCTGACCACCCGCAGCGAACCGGAATTGCGCGCCTGGGTCCGCAGTTTCGGAGATGCGGCTGTCCTGCTGGAGGACGACACGCCCCGGGAGCAGGGCTAAAGCGCAGCCCCTCTGCCTGTCTCCTGCGGAAACGGCAGGCGCCCCTGTGCCCACCTCCAGGATACAAAGGGACAAGGGGCTCCCCCTCTCCTGCAACTGTGCCGACCGACATATGCTTTCCGCCTTGCCGGACAAGCCCGTATCTTTGCAGCCTGCATACCTGCGTTTGAGGGAACAAAAAACAGGCATAAAAAAAGGACGTCCGAAGACGTCCTTTTTTTATGCCTGTCATCAAGGGCAGCGCAGTTCGTACAGCGCTGCCTATTCGTAAAGATCCGCGTCAGCGGGCATCCGCTCCCAGTAGACGCGACCTTTTTTCTTGTACTTGCGCAACAGCACATAGACACTGCCGGGCCCGCCGTCATGCGGCTGGGCCGTGCAGAAGGCCAGGACAACGCGCTTGAAGGGGTCCTGGGTGAGCCAGGACTGCAACTTGCCGCGCAGCACGCCCACGCCGTCCGGGGAGTTCTTGCCGCGGCCGGGCACCACCAAAATGGTCCGCAGGCCCTTGTACCAGCTGCCGCGCATGAAACCGCGCAGGGTCTCGAAAGCCTGCTGGGCATTGAGGCCGTGCAGGTCGAGGTGCGCCTCGGGGCTCAGACCTCCGACGCGCAGCTTGTTCATGATCATCTGGTCCAGCCCCACCACATGGCCTTCCATGTATTCATCGGTCATGGACAGGGCAAATTCCAGCTTGCCGTCCAGGAAATCCTGCAGGCTGGTATCCGCGGACGGCGGCGGCGTGCTCTGGGCCACTGCGGGCGGCACGTCCCGCCCCTTGCCCTGCAGAGGCGTCACCTGCTTCATGGCCAGCAAAAAGTCATCTTCCTCACAGGCCGCCACCACAGCTTCCAGCCCGGCGGCCGCATCCCCTGCCTTGCCGGCGGGCGCGGCAACAGCTCCGGCAGCTGCGGGGGCCACGGCTCCGCTCTCCTTGTGGGGGGCGCTGCCCTTTTTCTTCTTTTCCTTGAGCTTCTTCACCTGCGGCATGGCGCACTGCTCTTCCATGGCAAAGCCGCCCTGCCCCGCTCCCTGACCGCGGGCCGCACCGCCGTGAGCCGACTGGCGCTCCACATTGCTCATGGCGGACAGAAACAGGGAGGCGTCCTCGTCGTCCGCAGGCACAGCAGCCTGGCGCGCGATACGCTTGCCGCGTTTTTCCGGCGCCGCAGGGGCACCCGTCTTTTTCTGCTGCGGGAACCGTCCTTTTTCCAGAGCCTTGAAGGGATTGTTCTTGAAGCTGTTGTCGTCTGTCATGGGAGCCCCCTGTTGCTGAAAAAAAAGCCGCGGCAGGACCGCGGCTTTTTCCATTGGATCAAAAAAACGTCTACTGCTGGGCAGGCTGGGCTGCGGGAGCGTCCGCAGCAGGAGCCTCAGCGGCGGGAGCTTCGGAAGCCGCAGGGGCCTCAGGAGCATCGGCAGGGGCGGCAGCAGCCGGAGCAGCCGCGGGAGCTTCGCTGGTCGCGGCAGGCTGGGCCGGAGCAGCAGCTTCAGGCGCGGCAGCGGGCTTGGCAGGCACGTCTTCGATGGTCAGGGGTTCGACCTTGAGCACGGCGGATTCATCGCTGGGACGCGAGCTGGTCACATAGGTGTAGCTCAGCGAGGTCACCACGAAGACCACGGCCATGAAGGCGGTCATCTTGGCCAGCATGCCGCCGGCACCGCTGCTGCCGAACACAGAGGTATTGCCGCCACCGAAAATGACGCCCATACCTTCCTTGCCGGCCTGCAAGAGAATGAGAATGACGAGCACCACACAAACAATGATATGAAGCGTCAGAATAAGGGTCTGCACAAGAGCCTCCCAGGGGCACGACGTAAATGAAGAACTTCAGGCCTAGGCCCGGATAATCTGCACAAAACTTTGCGCGTCCAAAGAAGCGCCACCTATCAGAAGACCATCCACATTGTCAAGTCCGATAAGGTTACCGGCATTGGCCGGTTTGACGCTCCCACCATACAGGATCGGGATCCTGTTGCCGGTCTCGCCCAGGCGCTCGCACAGCAGGCGACGCACCACGGCGTGGGTGGCCAGCACTTCGTCGGGACCGGCGACCTTGCCGGTACCGATGGCCCACACGGGCTCATAGGCTACAGCAAAACGGCCTTCCAGCGCGTCCCCTCCGGCGGGCAGGCCGCTGTCCAGCTGGCGGCGCAGCACGTCTTCCAGCTGGCCGGATTCGCGCTCTTCCAGCTTTTCCCCGATGCAGAGCATGACCTTGAGGCCCTGCTCCAGGGCAAAGGCCGTCTTGCGGCCCACCAGCTCATCGGATTCGCCCAGCACGTGACGGCGCTCGGAATGTCCGGTCAGCACCCAGACCGCACCGGCGTCCTGCAGCATGCGCGGCGAGATCTCGCCGGTGAACGCCCCTTCCACGGCAGGCCACACATCCTGCGCACCGGCCTGCGCCTGCGAAGCGGCAAAAGCGTCCGCCACCTCGGCGATGGCCGTGAAGGGCGCGAACACCACCACTTCGTGCGGGGCCGGCTGTTCGTTCAGGGCAGCAGCCACGGCAGCGGCCGTTTCGCGGGCTTCCTGCCGGGTCTTGTACATTTTCCAGTTGGCAGCGATGATCTTCTGCATGGAAATATCCTCTCTGTCAGTCCTGCGGTGCCAGATCACACTGATAGATCAGGGCATCTTCGCCGGTGTCCGCATAATAGCGGGGCCGTTTGCCCACCCGGACGAAGCCGCATTTCTCGTATAAGGCGATGGCCGGGGCATTCCCGGTACGGACTTCAAGCAAAGCCCTGTTGATACCTGTTTTTTCAGCTTCTTGCAAGGCTGTGCGCAAAAGCCGTTCGCCCAGTCCCTGCCGCCGTGCAACGGGCAGAACGGCCAGGTTGAGCACTTCCAGCTCGTCCGCTGCCTGATAGAGCGAGATATAGCCCTGCAACACGCCCGCTTCTTCCAGCCCGTAAGCCACGAAAGCCTGCTGGCTGAAGGCGGCCCGGCACTGCTCCTCGCTCCACGGCAGGGAAAAACAGGCGGCCTCCAGTGCCTGCATGGCGGCAGCGTCCCCGGCCGTCAGGCGGCGGGGGGCCGTATCCCCGGCAGTCAGGCTCATGCGGGGCGCCTTTCCGCCCGCACGGGCGTCACGGCCGCCAGCAGATGCCGCAGTTCCTTGTGCACCAGGCCGTTGCTGGCCATGATCTCGTCCCCGAAGGTATACGGACGTCCATCCAGCGTCGTGACCCGCCCGCCGGCTTCTTCCACCAGCAGCCAGCCGGCAGCCACGTCCCAGGGCTTGAGCAGCATCTCGTAGAAGGCGTCCTGCCGCCCGGCGGCCACATAGGCCAGATCCACCGAGGCGGCCCCGATACGGCGCACGCCCTGGGCCTTGGGCAGCACCAGGGCCAGACGGGCCAGCACATCGTCCAGGCGTTCGGCGATGGCGTAGGGGAACCCCGTAGCCACCACGGCATCGGACAGGACCTCGGCCGAGCTCACATGGATGGGCTCGCCGTTGCGGAAGGCCCCCATGCCCAGACCGGCCCAGAAACATTCATCCATCATGGGCACGTTCACCACGCCCAGCACCACATGGCCGTCCGCCCACAGGGCCACGGACGTCCCCACCTGGGGGATTCGGTGTACGAAATTGGTGGTACCGTCCACGGGATCGATGATCCAGCACAGGGGCGACGGCTCCTGACCGGCCACGCAGCTTTCCTCGGCCAGGAATTCGGCCTGCGGCAGCAATTCTCCCAGACGTTCCTTGAGGAAGGCCTCCACGGCCACGTCCGTTTCCGTCACCAGGTCGATACTGCCCTTGTGCCTGACGGCATGCGTTTTTTCCCACTGGCGGCGGATGATGTCGCCGCTCTCGCGCACGACGTCCACCACATCCTGCAAAAATCGGGCTGTCAGCATGAAACGATGTCCCAAGGCCGGCCCCCCTGCCCGGCAGGAGCGCACGGCAGTTGCAAGGACAGGACGCACGGCGGCCATCCCGGCCGAAAACAATGTCCACCTTTCCGGCATGGCGGACGCCATGTCCAAACGAGGCAGGAGAAGCGCCCGTCCTGTCCTAATTAATGAAAATCCCTTCGTAATCCTCGCGGTACAGCATGGCCTGCGCCGTCCCGCGCAACACCGTGGTCAGGGGATCCTTGTCCACCGCGACCTTCAGGTGCGTCGCCCGGGCGATGCACTGGTCCAGACCGCGCAGCAGGGCCCCGCCTCCGGCCATGAGCAGCCCGTTGTCATACACGTCGGCGGCCAGTGCCGGCGGCGCCTGCTCCAGCGCGCGCAGCACGGTCTCCACCACGGCCTGGACAGGATCGTGCAGGGCCTCGCAGATGTCGCCCTCGGTCACGGTCACCACCCGGGGGCCGCCATAGACAAGATCCTTGCCGGACACTTCCAGCCGCAGGCTGTTGTTCTGGGGCAGGGCCGCACCAAGGATCTTTTTGACGTTTTCCGCCGTATTCTCGCCCACTTCGAGGCGAAAGACCTCACGCAGATAATGCTGCACGGCCAGGTTCATGGCATCACCGGCCACGCGTACCGACTGCGAGACCGCTATGCCCGTCATGCTGATGAGCGCCACTTCGCTGGTGCCGCCGCCGATGTCCAGCACCAGGTTGCCCAGGGGCTCCTGCACGGGCATGCCCGCCCCGATGGCCGCGGCCATGGGTTCTTCCACCAGGGAGACCGAACGTGCGCCCGACAGCAGGGCCGCGTCGATGACGGCTTTTTTCTCCACCTGGGTGATGCCCGTGGGGATGCAGATCACCATGGACGGCTTGACCAGACGCAGACCGGAGATGCACTTGCCCACGAAATGGGCGATCATCTCGCGGGTGATGTCGAAGTCGGCGATGACGCCGTCCTTCATGGGCCGAATGGCGCAGATGTTCTGGGGCGTGCGGCCCAGATATTCCTTGGCGGCAGCGCCCACGGCCAGCACCTTGCGGCTGACCGCGTCCACAGCCACCACCGAGGGCTCATTGATGAAAATGCCATGCTTCCTAGTGTACAGCAGCGTGTTGGCCGTACCAAGATCCATGGCAATGTCCTGGGTCAGGAACCTGCTGAAAAATCGGGACAGCATGGCTTAAGGATTCTTGACGGGCGGCACCGGAGCGGTATCGGGATCGTAGCGGCGGGGGCCCTGGCTGTGGACCGTGCCCTGCGGCAGCAGGGAACGCAGACGTACCCGCAGGTACAGATTTTCGAGGAACAGGGCCAGATGGTCCACGGCCTGACGCACGAAGGAGCGCAGGGACTCGTCGATGCTGCGCGTGGACGTATGCGCCAGACAGAGCACACCGCGCGTGCTCTTGTTGATCTGTACCGGCAGGCAGATGATGGCCTGGAAATCGGGCATGCCCGGCAGCTTGCCGAACAGCATGGTGGAGGGAGCGCCTTCCAGCCCTTCGTTGATGACGGGCTGGTCGTTGCTGAAGACCCAGCCGGCGATGCCGCTGCCTACGGGCAGGACCATGGGCTCGCCGTTCTCCAGCACCAGGCGGGCGGACTCGCATTCCACACAGTAGCTCTCGCCGGGAACATCCACCGAAGCGAATGCGCAGTAGTCGAAGCCCGTGGCATCGACCATGGTACGCACATAATTCTGGATGAACTGCGACCAGCGGCGGTAACGGAAGCGCAGCTCCTGGATCACGGCCAGCTCGGCGAAATAGCGGGGGATGTCCCCGGCCATTTCCTGACGGCCCTTGCTGGCCTGCTGGCGGGAGACCAGCTCGGCAAAAAGCTGCAGCAGCTTGTAGTCCCTGTCAGTGAAGGAATACTGCCGCTTGCTGTCCACGCACAGGGCACCGCCCGTGGGCACGGGACACCCCATGAATGCCTTGATGCCGGCTTCCTCGCCTTCCCGGTAATAGCCGAGCTTGTGCTTATGCTGGTCGAAATTGGGGACCAGCATCTGCTGGCGGTTGCGGATGATCCAGTCTACCAGGCTCCCCGACGAAAGCATGGCCCCCTGCTCCACCCCTTCGCCAAGGCTGAAGGAGGCCGCGAGATAATGCTCCTCACCATTTTCGGAGGGCAGGAAAAGGACGGCGGAGTAGGCATCGAAAACACTGCAAACGATGCTGAGGATGTGTTGTTCAAGAGTATTGGCAGTCATGTCGGTACGCGTTTGATGGTGGGCCCGGGCACAAGCCCGGGACTGACGCACGGAAGTGTACCAAAGCAGCATAGCGCCCGCAACAGCTTTTCGCCCGCACCGGCGGCCCGGCGGGCAAAAACGACAAATCCCGGGAGCGCCTCTGGAAATTCCCCCCAAAAGCAGTTACTCTTTACGGAGAATCGGGTAAGGTTGCACATGATCAAGTGGCAAGAGATCTTCAGCAAGGACGGCTTTCACTGGCAGGATGCCTATACGACATCCGAGCCGGTCGTCATCGCGCGTCTTGACGAGCTCAAGCGCTTTCTCGATGCCGTGCATATCCGCTTCTGTCTGGTCAAGCCCTATCAGGAGCACAAGAACTACCCGCTGGTGGAAGGCCGCGAACTTTTGCCCTCGTTCGACAACGACATGTTCGAATACAAGGACCTGCCGGGCTTCTCCATGGTGGCTTTTGCCCGCCAGCTGGACTATTTTTCCGAGACCTTCCAGTTCGACAAACTGCACCCCATCGTCATGGAAGCCGACGGCGCCTGCTGCCCGCTGGAGAACCAGGTCCTTGCCCGCAACGTGCAGACCCTGGCCTCCCGCCTGCCGCGCATGCACCAGGACATCTTCCGCCAGCAGTTCGCCAATGCCGATACCGTGATCCTGGACAATTATCCCTCGCTCATGCCCTATCTGCTGGCCATGGACAGGGCCCAGGTGCTCGCCCTCGATGCGGACCGGCAGTTCCACCTGGCGGGGGTCTTCGCCTCCTTCCCTTCGGACATCGACAGCGAGCTCAAACGCTTCGGCATGCGCATCGGCAAATTCGTCTATGGCGACAGCGAGATCTACGAACGCAACCGCATGTTCGTCTACCAGTACCTGATGGAGCTCTACGGCTTCCCCATCGTCTCGGAACGCCGCACCTCCAGCGCGCTCTTTGCCCGCAAGCTGCACAAGCTGGGCGAGCACTTCATGCTGCGCGTCCTGGGCCAGACGGACCGTACCATCACCACCTATACGTCCATGGGCCAGAGCACCCGCTACCCCCTGCTGGAAAAGATCGCCCTCATCTCCGTGGACGAGGATCAGGAGGAAGCCCTCGAGACGCTGGAAAAAGGCGGCTACTTCCTGGACCGTGACCGCCGGGTCGTCATCATCCGCGTCACCTACCGGCAGCACCGCTTTGATGCCAGCAACGTACAGCAGGACCGCGCCCTTTCCGTGGCCCGGCAGGAGATCCTGCATCCGCTCACGGGCGCGCCCCTGGCCGGGCTGAACATCATCAAGGACACCTCCAACATGTTCCTGCGCCTCAACGACATCGTGCGCGGTGAATACACCGGCCGCATCGTCTTCAAGCGCACGGAGATCGTGGAGAACACCGATACCGACGAGAAGCGCCTCAAATTCCTCTATGCCTGGCTCACCAAGCACCAGCGGCGCATGATAGGCTACAGCGACGACTTTTTTGCCAAGGTCAGCCGCGTACTCAACGGCTATCTCTACTCGCCGGACAATGACGATGCCTTCAGCAACATGCGCGAGCTGCACCGCGAGGTCTGTACCCGCTTCAGCTACATCCAGCAGGCTCGGCGCGTCCGCATCCTCGAGGACCTGGCCCAGCGCAAGGCCAAGGTGGGCCGCATGGGCTACCGCCAGATGATGCGCGAGGCCCTCGACCTGCTGACGGACCTGAAATTCGAGATCGTCAACTTTTTCCCGGCACTGGTGGACGGCATCGTGGACAGCGTGGAACGCATCCTTTCCGATGCCTACCTGCGCCGCACCTACATGGAACCTCCCGAATCCCGGCTGACCAAGGCCGGTCTGGAGATACGCAAGAATTACGGCCGTCTCGTCTCGCTGCAGGACGGCTTCAAGGCCGTGCGCCGCGCGCGGACGGCAAAAGGATCCAACGCATCATGAGTCTGCACCGCTTTTATCTTCCTCCCGAACAATGGGCCCACGATCTCTGGCTGGAAGGCCAGGAGGCCAAGCATCTGGTCCAGGTGCTGCGCCTGGCCCCGGGCGAGGAGGTCCTGCTGCTCGACGGCCAGGGCCGCAGCGGCCGTTTCGCCATCGCCGAAACAGCCAAAAAGAAGGCCCGCCTTGTCCTGCAGGAAGAACAGATGGCGCCCGCGCCGGAATCCCGCGCCGTCATGGCGCTGGCCTTCAGCAAGGCCGTGCGCCGCGGTTTCTTTATGGAAAAGGCCGTGGAGCTGGGGGCCCATGCCGTCTGGCTCTGGCAGGGTGACCACAGCCAGGGCAAACTGCCTGCCGATGCCGCCGAGGCCTGCCGCGGACAGCTCATCGCCGGGGCCAAGCAGTGCGGCAATCCCTGGTTGCCGCAGGTGGAGGCCCTGACCGGCGGTGTGGACGAGCTGGTCCGCCGCGCCGCCACGGCCGACCGCCGCATCCTGCCCTGGGAGATGCAGGACACCGTGAGCATGCTCACGCCCCAGCTGGCCGGACGTCCCGGCACCACCGTGTACGTCATCGGCCCCGAGGGCGGCTTTTCCCAGCGGGAGCTGGACAGCCTGCGGGCGGCGCAGTTCACCTTCGTCAGCCTGGGGGCCCGTGTGCTGCGCTGCGAGACCGCCGCGACCCTGTGCCTGGGCCTGCACTGGTGGGCCTCCCATCTGGCGGATCCGGCGGAATAAAGGACAGCCATGACCGCACAAAAGCCCCTGCCGGAGCGCATGCGCCCCGACGATCCCGATCTTTTTCTCGGGCAGAGCCATCTGGCAAGCCGCCTCAAGTCGCTCATGGCGGCGGAGCGCCTGCCCAGCCTGCTGTTTTTCGGCCCGCCGGGCTGCGGCAAGTCCACGCTGGCCCTGCTGCTGGCGCGTTCCCGCAAGCGTCCCTATCTGCGTCTCAGCGCGCCGGAGGCAGGCTTGCAGCACCTGCGCCGCTCCCTCAACGGCATCGAGATCCTGGTACTCGACGAGCTGCACCGCTTTTCCAAGGCGCAGCAGGACTTTTTCCTGCCGCTGGTGGAATCGGGCGAGCTGACCCTGCTGGCCACCACGACGGAGAACCCGTCGTTCAGCGTCACCCGGCAGCTGCTCTCGCGCCTGCACGTGCTGCGCCTGCGCCCCCTGGGGCGCTCGGAACTGATGGAGCTGGCCCGGCGCGGCGCCGAACAGACGGGCGTGACGCTTAGCGACGAGGTGCTGGACATCATCACCGCCGCGGCCCACGGGGATGCCCGTACCCTGCTCAATCTGGTGGAGTACGCCGCTTCCCTGCCCGAGGAGATGCGCGAGCCCGAGCAGCTCAAGTCCGCCCTGCCCGAAGTCATGATGCGCCATGACAAGGACGGTGACAGCCACTACGAGCTGGCCTCGGCCCTCATCAAATCCATCCGCGGCAGCGATCCCGACGCGGCCCTCTACTATCTGGCCTGCCTGCTGGAAGGCGGCGAGGACCCGCGCTTCATCTGCCGCCGCCTCATCCTTTCCGCTTCGGAGGATGTGGGCCTGGCCGATCCCAATGCCCTGCCCCTGGCCGTCTCCTGCCAGCAGGCCGTGGAATTCGTGGGCATGCCCGAAGGCTTCATCCCGCTGGCCGAGACGGTGGTCTATCTGGCCCTGGCCCGCAAGAGCAACAGCAGCTACGCCGCCTATCTGACCGCCGCCCGCGAAGTCAAATACAACGGAGCGCGGCCCGTGCCCCTGCATCTGCGCAACGCCAGTACGCAGTTGCAAAAGGAATGGGGCTACGGCAAGGAATACAGATATCCCCACAACTACCCTGACGGCTGGGTGGAACAGGATTACCTGCCCGCCGAGCTCGTGGGACGCCGCTTTTACCAGCCCCGCGACATGGGCGACGAAGCCCGCCTGAGCCAGTGGTGGCGCAAGATCCATAAAATCAGAAAAACGGAAGAATCCTGATGCAGCAGTATCAAGAAGGGGTCGTCGAGGCCCCGTTCGGCGATCTTTCCACCTATGTCAGCACGGCCCCGCAGCTGGGCGCCCCTGCCCGTTTCCCGGCCCTGAGATTCTACAGCAGCCTGCTGGCGGGCCCCGTGTTCTGGCTGTGCCGCAGGGCCGCCAAGGGCCTGTGTGACGACAGCGCCTGGGTCCACGCCAGCCTGCGTGTGACGGAACTCATCGAGCGCGTGGGCTGCCCGGTGAGCATCGAAGGCATGGAGAACATCTCGGCCACGCGCGGCCCCTGCGTCTTCGTAGCCAACCACATGAGCACGCTGGAGACCTTCATGCTGCCCGGCATCATCCGGCCCCACCGTGCCGTGACGTTCGTGATGAAAAAAAGCCTGGTCACCCTGCCCTTCTTCGGGGCCGTCATGCGCTCCCGCGATCCCATCGTTGTGGGCCGCACCAATCCCCGCGAAGACCTGACGGCCGTCCTGGAAGGCGGGGTGGAACGCCTGAAGAAAGGCATCTCCATCATCGTCTTTCCCCAGAGTACCCGCACCCCGGATTTCGATCCCCAGCACTTCAACACCATCGGGGTCAAGCTGGCCCGCAAGGCCGGTGTGCCCGTGGTACCTCTGGCTCTCAAGACCGATGCCTGGGGCACGGGGAAAAAACTCAAGGAGCTGGGCCCCATCAAAAGCGGCCTGCCGGTGCGCTACAAGTTCGCCGCGCCCATGGACATCCACGGCAACGGCCGCGAGGAGCAGGCCTTCATCTGCGATTTCATCGGTTCCCAGCTGGCCAGCTGGCGCAAAGAGGACGGCGTCAACGCCTAGTCCTGAGCCCCTTGTGGCCGGGGAAGTGAATAACAAAGGGCGGCCCCTTGCGGGCCCGCCCTTTTCCATACTCGTTGCTGCGAGGATTATTCCGCCGGAGCGTAATAACAACGCTTGGGCGACATGACCTTGCCTTCCTTCTTCAGTTCGGCAATGGCCTTGCTGACTTCCTTGGAATCCACTCCCAGTTCCTTGGCGATGTCGCCAGGACGCAGGGGCTTTCCGGCATTGACCAGGACTTCCAGAACTTTGTTTTCCATGGGCTGTTTTCCTCCTTGGGATGTGCGTATGCACGTTACGGGGGGCTGGGCCGAATGGTCGGACCTGTCTGGGAACGCAGGCCCGGGCCGACGTCTGCCTTGTAGCATAGAGCCTGCGGCCTGAAAAGAGACCCGGCAGAAGATCCCGGCGCTGCTTTGCAGTACGCCGCAGGATGGAGGACAGATACACTGATGCAGGCCTTTCGAAATGCCACTGTACATAGCAAAAAAGGCGACCAGTAAAACTGATCGCCTGAATTTGCATGGTGCGCCCGAAGAGATTCGAACTCCTGGCCTACAGGTTCGTAGCCTGTTGCTCTATCCAGCTGAGCTACGAGCGCGTCGTGAGAAGCTATGTATAGAAAACAGCTCACGGAGTCAAGCGTTTAGCAAAAGAATTTTTCAAAAAAGTGAAAGGATGCCGGAAAAGATGCTTCCACCGCCCTAGAAAAGGCGGGCAGTCCTCCTCCCCCGCCGGCCCTGCCCTACGGGCAAAACACAGGGAGCGCCGGTCATTCCTGTTCCGGCCAATAGTGCCTGCGGTCATGCTCCTTGCAGGCGTAAAAATCCCGCTTGGCAAGGTACATCTTTTTGTCCGCTTCGTTGATCTGCTCGTCGATATTGCCCCGCTCGGCACGCCAGGAAATACCGCAGGAGATGGAGATATGGCTTTCCTCCATGGCCCGGAGCGCATTCTCGACACAGGCATGGAAGGCTTCGCGGCCGGATTCGCGGTCGATGACGATGAACTCGTCGCCACCTATGCGGTAGGCCTTTTTGCCAAAGGCCTGGAGGAGGCACTCCGCGGTGCGACGGATGAGGGCATCACCGGCCTGATGTCCCTGGAGGTCATTGATCTTCTTCAGGCCGTTCAGGTCGAAGTAGGCGATGCCCAGGCTGCCGCAATCCTTTCCGGACAAGGAGTCACAGACCTGGTTGTATCTGTTTCTGTTGTACAGCCCGGTGGAAAGATCCTCCACATACATCTGGGCGATGACGTCGTGCTGCTCGGCGATCTGCCTTTTCTGGAGCTCGATCTGCTCCCGGAGATAGCGGCGGGACTCCTCAGCCATTTTTTCAGGAAATCCGCTGTCGCTCGCGTCCATCTCGCTGTAAGGGTTGGAAAGGTGGAGATGACAGCAGCGGGGCCCCTGCGCCGTCCAGCGGAAAACCGTGGTGATGCGCTGGTGAACGCGCAGGCAGATGCCGGAATCCGGAACAGTGGCGACCCAGAGCATGCCCGTACAGATGAACAGGTCCGGCATGGGCCGGATGACGTCATAGTGCTCTTCGCCTATCTCGCAGCGGGGCACCCTGCCTGCGAAGGCCCGGAACGTCCTGATGACGGTCGCCGGATCGACGGCGTACTCATGCTCCCCGGCACCGAACCAGCTGAAGGCATCGTCAAGATGGGAGAGCAGGAGCTCCGTATCGTTCTCGCAGTAGTGCTTATGCAAAAAAAGACGCGTCAGTTCCGCGATCTTCCGTTGCTTCGCATCGTCTGTCAAAGAGGCATGCGGCATCCGTGCACCCCCTTGTCTTCATTGCCGGTAGCGATCCCCCATGCGCGCGGGCCTCAGGCTCCGGTCCCGCCATGCCGGGTCTTCTTTCCGAAAGGCGATGACCGGTACGGCAGCCGCACCACACGCAGCTGCTCCCATGCGCGCGAAGCAGACCGGTCCGGACGTCCAAACACATCATGGCTGAAGGTATGATACTTCGAGCTTTCTGGATGGTATCCCCTTTTGTCCCGCATGGCTATAGCCTGCTGCCTCCTTCGGGCCTTCAGGAGCGGCATCCCCGCTAAAAAACAGGTATCCGGCTAGGACCGGGCCGCGTCCTTCCCCTTTTTCCGGCCGCCCGGTTTCAGCTCGCTGACCAGCACCCCTGCCAGGATCATGGCCCCGCCCAGCAGCGCCAGCCCCGGCAGGCGTTCCCCGGCCATGCGGCCGAAGATGCCCGCCCAGACTGGTTCACAGGAATAGATGAGCGTGGCACGGGTGGGCGAGACCTTTTTCTGCGCCCAGTTGATGGCGTACTGGATGCCCGCCGTGGAAACGCCCAGGGCAAAGGCGCTGCCCAGCACCAGCCAGGAAGGCGGCGGCACGCTTTCGCCCACCAGGGGCATGGTGGCAAAACTGAGCAAAGAGGCCATGAGCACCTGCACGATGGTGACGCGCCGGGCATTGACGCTGCGGGCCACCAGACCGATGAGGATGATCTCCATGGCGATGGCCAGCGCGCTGATGGCCGTCAGCATCTCGCCCCAGCCAAAGCCCGCGCTGCTGTCATCGGGCCCGGACAGCAGCAGGACGCCGGGAAAGGCCAGCGCGATGCCCACCCAGGCCATCAAATGCGGCGGGCGCTTCATGACCAGCCATTGCAGCAGGGGCACCAGCGGCACATAGAAGGCCGTGATGAAGGCCGATTTGCTGGCCGTGATGGTCTGAAGGCCACAGGTCTGCAGGGCATAGCCGCCAAAGATGCACAGACCTATGCTCATGCCCGCCCAGACTTCCCGCCAGGTGAAGTCCTTGAGCAGCGGCAGGGAGAACAGGATCAGGGCCAGGGCGGCAAAAGCGAAACGCACGCCCACGAAAAAGAAGGGACCCGTGGCTTCCAGGGCACTGCGGATGATGATGAAGGTGGCGCCCCAGATCATGGTGATCAGGACCAGCGAACCTTCCTCCAGGGGGATGCGCGCCCGCAGACGCGCCAACAAGCCCGACATACGATCTTCCTCGTCCTTGCTCAGGATCAGCGCAGCTGGCTGTCCTTGCTGCCTTTGCGGTTGTACAGATGCACGGCGTGCTGCTCTTTGTCGGCTTCCTGCTGGCATTCCAGGCACAGCCGCACACCGGGCAGGGCCCGCCGCCGGGCCTCGGGGATGGGTTCGCCGCATTCCTCACAAAAGGCACGGCTCTCGCCCCGGGGCAGACAGGCTCTGGCCCGCCGCACCTCGTCAGCGATGGAATCCTGGATCTGATCCTGCACGGCATTGTCGCCCGCCCAGCCTACCGCCATGGTGTACCTCCCCGATATGTTCCGCAGTGATCCTGCCGCGCTACCGTCTTGCGGCAACGGGGACAGACTATAGTCATGCTCCCCGCTCCAAGGCAAGAAGGCGTTATCCTATGCAGGGGCATCGTATTGACCCCGCCTTCCTTTCTTCTTACACTGGGACATTATTGTGAACACGCCGCCTTTGGGCGGCAATGGCTGGAGGTCACCATGCATATCCGTTTCTGTTGACGCATGCGCCGGACTCCCGTGGGGAGATCTGTGCGTTCAGGCATGTGTGCCGGAAACGGATGGTCTTGGCGGCTCCCAGACAGCGCAAGACCTTTCCGGGCGATGCCTCCGAGGTAGGATGCTGCCCAGCATCGCCCGCCCGCCGCTTTCCTGCACCTTTCCTGGATAATGTGTCCCGATATGCTTTCGGGGCGTGCTGTCGCGGTCCCGGACCGCACGCACGCGCCCGTCCTCTGCCGGTGTTCCCGGTTCGAGGCGACGCGCCCGGCGCGTTTCCCGCTGTTCCCGCAACAGCCCACATTTTCCGTACGAGAGGTCATCATGAAAACCTGCCGTTTCCTGCTGCCCGCCCTGATGGCGGGCCTGATCTTTGCCATGACGTCCCACGCCGCTCCGCTGGACAGCTTCAAGGGCCTTTCCGGCACGCTTGATATCGCCGGCGGCACGGCCCACATCCCGGTCATGAAAGGCGCCGCCAAAAACATCATGACCGCCAATCCCGACATCCGCATCACCGTGGCCGGCGGCGGTTCCGGCGTGGGCGTGCAGCAGGTGGGCGAAGGCCTGGTGCAGATCGGCAATACCGGTCGCGCCCTCAAGGAAAAGGAGATCGCCAAGTACGGCCTGCAGAGCTTCCCCTTTGCCATCGACGGTGTGGCCCTGGTGGTCAACCCCGCCAACAAGGTGCGGGCCATCACGGCCCAGCAGGCCCAGGACATCTTTGCCGGCAAGATCACCAACTGGAAGGCCCTGGGCGGCGCTGACGCCCCCATCACGGTCTACACCCGCGAAGACGGCAGCGGCACCCGTGAAGTCTTTGTGGAAAAGGCCCTGAAGAAAGGCCCCATCGTGGCTTCCGCCAATGTGGTGAACTCCAACGGCGCCATGAAGACGGCCATCGGCCAGGACAAGCTGGGCATCGGTTATGTGGGCATCGGCCATGTGGACAAGAGCGTGGCTGCCCTGACCTTCGACAAGATGGTTCCCTCGCAGGAAAATGCCGCCTCCGGCGCCTACACCCTGACCCGCCTGCTGTACATGAACACCAAGGGTGCGCCCTCCGGCCTGACCAAGGCCTTCATCGACTATATCTACTCGCCTGAAGGCAGCGCCATCATCGAAAAGAGCGGCTACATCCCCACCGGCCGCAAGTAATCTGTCACCACACTATGCGGGGCGGCCATGCCGCCCCGCCGGGATCCTGAACATGGCATTTCCTTTTCTGCGGCATAGCGGGACCCTGCCCCGCCTGTGCGGCCTGCTCGTCATCCTTGCCACGGGCGCCCTGTTCGCCCTGGTGGGCTGCTTTGCCCTGCCGGTGCTCTGGAGCGCTCAGGGCAGCCTGATCTTCTCCTGGGCGTGGCGTCCCCCCGCGGACTTCGGCATCCTGCCCATGCTGGCGGGCTCCCTCATCCTGTCCTTTTCCGCCCTGCTGCTGGCCTGGCCCCTGTCCCTGGGGCTGGCCTGCGCCCTGCAGGATCCCCGCCCGGCGTTCCGGCAAAAATGGCTCACGGGCCTCATCCGCTTCATGACCGCCATCCCCACGGTGGTCTACGGCTTTGCCGCCGTATTCCTGCTCACGCCTCTGGTCCGGGAAGCCGCCGGACAGGGCTCCGGCCTGTGCTGGCTCTCCGCCGCCTGTGTCCTGGCCCTGCTCATCAGCCCCACCATGGTGCTGGTCATGGACGTGGCCCTGCGCGAACAGATGCGCCGCCTGCTCCTGCCCGCTCTTTCCCTGGGCATGAGCAGGCATACCGTCCTTGCCTGCCTTGCCCTGCCCGCCGTTCGCCGCTGGCTGCTGACCGCCGGCCTGCTGGGCTTCGGCCGGGCCATCGGGGACACCCTCATCCCGCTCATGCTCAGCGGCAATGCGCCCAACGTCCCGCAAAACCTGTTCGCCGGGCTGCGGACCCTGACCGCCCACATGGGGCTGGTCACGGCCACGGACGTGGGCGGCCCGGCCTACAATTCCCTGTTCGTGGCCGGGGGGCTTTTGCTTTGCATCAGTACCGGCGTCAGCCTGGTGTTGCGGCGTCTGGAAAAAAAGCAGGACGTGCTCCTGCCGCCCGTGCCCGCCCTCTGGCGCCGCCATGCTCCCGCGGGCCTGCACCTGCTGGCGCGCGGTGCCGGTCTTTTGTGCAGCGCCTGTGTCCTCGCGCTGCTGGGCTTTTTGCTCTGGCGGGGACTGCCGGTGCTGGATGCCGCGCTTCTGGTGGGTGACGCGCCGTTCTGGCCCGCCCTGCTGGGACGCTTCCCCATCTGGGACGGCATCTGGCCCGCCTGTCTGGGGACCCTCTGCCTGCTGGGCATCACCATGGCCCTGGTCCTCGTGCCCGGCATCGGCTGCGGCATCTATCTCGCCGAGTACGCCTCGCCTTCCATGAAACGCCTGTTCGGTGTGATTATGGACATCCTCGCTGGCATACCGTCCATCGTCATGGGCATTTTCGGCTTTACGCTCATCCTCTTCCTGCACCGCCTCGGCGTCGCCGGAGCCAGCCCCGGCATTCTGCTCGCGGGCGGCTGCCTCGCCCTGCTGGTCCTCCCTTCGCTCGTGGTCACAACCCGGACGGCTCTGGAAGGGTTGCCCGCCTCCCTGCGCCTGACGGGATTCGCACTCGGGCTGACCCACAGCCAGATAGTCCGCCATATCCTCGTGCCGCAAGCCAGCCGTGGCATCCTCGGCGGCATCATGCTGGCCATGGGCCGCGCCGCCGAAGACACGGCTGTCATCCTGCTGACCGGCGTGGTCGCCAACGCGGGCCTTCCGTCCGGCCTCGCTGTGCGCTTCGAGGCCCTGCCCTTCTTCATCTATTACACGGCGGCCCAATACCAGACGCCGGAAGAACTCGAGCGCGGCTTCGGAGCCTCGCTGACGCTTCTGCTGCTTTCCGGGGGCCTTCTGCTCGCCGCATGGTGGCTGCACGCCCGCTATCAACGCCGCAAGGACGCCTGTTCCCTGCGGGAGGGAGTTTCCGCATGACGCTGGCAGCACGCATCCGGCGGCTTTCCGTCGCCTTTCACGAACGCACGATCCTCCATGACATCACTCTGGACATCCCGGCCGAGGGCATAACCGTCCTGCTCGGGCGCTCCGGATCGGGGAAAACAACCTTCCTCCGCGCCCTGAACCGCCTGAACGAATGCCTGCCCGGCTGCCGGACGTCCGGCGAGGCCGAACTCCGGTTAGGCGGCGGACTCCGCCCGATCTATGCCGGACGCACGGGAGAGGCCGCACTCTCCGACCTGCGCCGCCGCGTAGGCATGGGCTTCCAGACGCCCAACATCCTGCCCGCCAGCATCCGGCAGAACATGCTGCTCCCCCTCCAGCTTGTAGCCTACCTTGAACACCGTCCGCTTCGGAGTGGCGGGAGCGGATGGAACGTAGCCTGACGGAGGTGGGGCTCTGGCACGACGTCAGTTCACGCCTGCGCGAACCGGCTTCGATACTTTCGGGGGGGCAACAACAACGCCTCTGCCTTGCCCGTACGCTGGCGCTCGAACCGGAAATCCTGCTCCTCGACGAACCCACGGCATCCCTCGATCCCGCGACAACCCACACCATCGAAAACCTGCTCCTCAAGCTGGCGGAGCGCTATCCCATCCTTCTCGTCTCACATGGGTTGCCGCAAGCCAAAAGAATGGCCTCGCGGATTGTCCTGTTTGGGAAAGGACGTCTGCAAGGTATGCTTTCGCCCGAAGAACTCCCCAACGAAGCAGAGATGAACCGTTTTTTCGACGGCGGGGACGCTGGAAATCGTTAAGAGAAAAACGTACAGCTCCCCCCTTTCCTCATCGAATGGAAATCTGCCTTGCCCTTAGTGCCCCGCTTCTCCAACCTGTGGCCTCCACGATACAAAAAAACGCGCACCCCAACGGCTGCGCG
>ERZ857801.1160-NODE-1160-length-29896-cov-12.692571_pt1 | contig 29896 bp, 30 predicted proteins | sample MGYA00519762_ERZ857801 | MGnify/ENA primary metagenome ERZ857801 (study PRJEB31778, sample SAMEA3449368) | human gut metagenome | biome: human gut; feature: human-associated habitat; material: faeces | place: United Kingdom | collected 2010/2012 ...
CAGCATTACCGGACGCGATTGGATTATTAAAGCGTTTAATTAGGTTTTAGTATTACACCTTCTCCACTTTCTTTTTTCCGAGCAGGCCCGTCGGCTTCAGCATCAGAATGACGATGATGACGATATAGCCCATCGCCTCTTTGTATGCAGAGCTGAGATAGCCTGCAGCAAATGTTTCCGCAATGCCGAGGATCAGGCCGCCGATGAACGCGCCGTAGGTCGTGCCGACGCCGCCGAGAATGACGGCCGCCCAGGCCTTGATGGTTCCCCAGATGCCCATATCCATGCTGACGACGCCGTAATAGGAGGAATAGGCGACGCCGCCGACCACACCGAAGAAGCCGCCAAGCGCATAGATCAGCGGGATGATGGTATTGATGGGAATGCCCATCAGGGACGCCGTAGAGATGCTCTCCACGATGCACTGCGTCGCGCGGCCAAGCTTCGTATACTTCATGAACAGCGTCAGGCCCACTACGATGGCGAGGGAGATGCCGATGATCACAAAATTCTTATAGAATACCTTCATGCCTGCGATCTCAAAGAAGCCCGCAGGCAGCAGGGACGGGAACGCGATGGCCTCCGTGCCCCATACGATCTGCGCGATCGTCCGCAGCACCAGCGCCGCGCCCAGCGCACTGATCATAGGCACAAGACGGAACGCGTCACGGACGGGACGGTAGACCGTCCGTTCGATCGTCATGCCGATCAGTCCGGCAAACATACACGCGAGCAGGATCGCCGCCGGAACCGGCAGGATCGTCATCATGGAAAACGCCACGAACGTGCCGAACACATACAGATCGCCATGCGCAAAGTTGACGCGGTTGAGCAGGCAGTAAACCATGCTGTATCCCACAGCGATCATGGAATACATGGAGCCGACTGCCAGGCCGTTCAGCAGCGTCTGAAAGAAATAGATAAATTGTGGACTCACTGTATTCAACCTCTCTTGCTTCAAATTATGGGCGGCGCCGCGAACCGGAACAGCCGCGCCGCCCGGGTGCGGAGGGCCGGGCCCTCCGCGCATCAGGCTGCCTGCGCGCCGTCAGGAGAGCAGGGCAAGTCCTTTTTCGTAATACGCGCGGTCCTTGCGCGGCATTGCATAGGTAACGCCCCAAGGCCAGTACTGATAGATCCAGGCGTTGACGTTCATGATATAGCTGCGGAACGTGCTCAGCAGCTCGATATACGCCTCGCGGTCGAGCGTGTCCATCATTTCGTCGATCCGCCTTGTGAATTCGTACTGCTTGAACATACCGCAGTACTCACCGAAGTGCGACGGGTGGACGAACCAGTATTTTGCCAGCTTGTGCAGTTGCTCCATCGTGTAGCTCTCGCCGTCATTGGCAAGCTCGATGAGGACGTAGATCCAGTCCATGGCGTAGGTCACGTCCGGCGCACCGTAAAACCAGGTGGAGAAGATCTGATCGTCGTGCGGGATACCCGCGCCGAGCTTGGCGATGGAGTATTTAAACACGTCCAGCGTATCCTGATCGGGTTCATTCGACGTCAGCGCAATCTGCTCTTCAATTTTGGATTCCAGGATCTTCCATGCTTCCATCTCACGCTTCCTCCTTTTCAAACTCGACGAAAATGATCTCGCGCGTGCGCGACGTGGCCTTCCACTGCTCCTTGCCGGCCTTCTTCAGAATCTCCAGATCTGCTTCCTCGACCTGCGCGATGGGTACATATTCCCGGTTTTCCACGCTCTCGTCATACTTGACCAGCAGCTCCGCGCCGCGCAGCTGCGGCTGCAGGAGGGAAATTCTTCCGACCGGTGCGGCGTCCATCTTTTCCGTGGTCAGCTCTGCCGCCGGGATCGTAAACAGCTTCTGATTGAACAGTATGGAGTGGTCCCTGAGCAGCCACCCACCGACCATCTCGTGACCCTGCAGCGCTCTGACCGGCATATTTTCAACAAACAGTGCAAACGCGTCCTGATTGACATCCAGACTCCGGCAGCGGACCTTCAGTCCCAGCGACGGCCAGCTCATGATAAAGCGTCCCATTCAGTTCTCTCCTTTCGGCTCATGGTCGCAGCGCTCAAAGGCTTCGCCCGCGCGCGTGCCCATGTATTTCAGGTCATCCCGGTGATTGACGTGGAAGGCAAGGCCGAGGCCCCACTTCATTCTGTACTGGCACCATGCGTTGACCGCCGAGCCGTAGAACCAGAGCGCGTTCAGCAGGCTCAAAATCTCCTCCCGATCCTCCATCTGCTCGATGCAGGCCATGGTGCGGGTCGTGAAGTCGGCGTACTGGCTGATGTCGCACAGCGCGACGGTGCCGAGCGCCTTCGGCAGCATCAGTCTGACGAGCTGCTTGATCTTTTCCGTGGAAAAATCCATATCCTGCGCAGCCTTGACAATATTGAAAATGTAATACGAACCGAGATAGCGTGCAGCCGTTGCACCTTCCCACCACGGGCCCATCATCAGTCGGCCCGTGCCTGCGCCGGTGCGCACGATGTCATATTCGAAAACGCGGAGCATATCGTCCGGGCATTCCTCGACGGCAAGATTGCCGGCCTCGTCGATCTCCCGTTTCAGTTCCTTCCAGTTCTCTGCCATATCAGGCGTCCTCCTCTCGAATGAATTCCACATGGAATGTTTCCTTCTCCATCAGCAGGTGCTCCCAGAAGAACCAGCCGACCTCCTTCAGGATGGGCTTATCCTCCTCAATGACCTCGCAGAAGGTCGGATAAGCCAGCGGCTCCGTGACCCAGTCGACCTTGAAGCACAGGTGCGCAACGTTGCCGGCCGTCATGAACATGAATCCTCTGCCGCACGGCCACTCGTGAATGTACTCCAGCTTCATGTCCTCCTGGATCCAGTCGCAGGCGGTCTTGTTCATACGGATGAACTGCATATTGACGGACAGTCCCGCCACAACGGTGGTCGTCTGGATGCATCTCGCGGGCAGGTTTTCAAGAAACCAGTCATACAGCTTTCGATTGTGTTCAATGGGACCGACGCGAACCTGCTTATTCAGCTCCGGCCAGCGGATGATAAATCTGGGTTCCTCCATAAAATCGACTCCTTCCGAAATTGTACGATCCGCGCCGGATCGTAGGTTGTATTTGTAGTGTAGCATTGTCTGTTATATTTGTAAATTTGATATATTTGATATATAATATAAAAAAAATTGATGTATAAGGGAATTTTTTATATTCCATGGAGTTTTTTCTTGCTTTTTTGTAGCATTCGACAATTTCGAAAAATGAAAATTATTGATATCAACCAATTTCTGCGATCAAATGAATTTATGGATGCCCGTTCCATTTCGAAAAAAATTTTGCTATAATACGTGCACAGCTCTTCCCTGCCCCGCCGGCAGCGCGCCGAGCAACTGATTGGAGGAAGAACATCGTATATGGAAAGTGAAAAATTGCGTCTGCTCCTGAAGACCGTCGAGCTTGGAAGCCTGTCCCGGGCCGCGACCGCCATGGGCTATACGCAGTCCGCCGCAAGCTACGCCATCCAGTCCCTTGAGGAGGAGCTGGGCGTGACTATGCTGCACCGCAGCAAGCGCGGCACACAGCTGACGACAGACGGCGCGTTCCTGATCAGCTACGTCCGCGACTGCGTTTCCAGCGTCAACAAGCTCTACACCACCGCGCACTTCATTCAGGGCGTTCAGATCGGCGTCCTGCGCGTTGCCGCCTTCTCCAGCATCATGATCACCTGTCTGCCAGAGGTCATCCGCCGCTTTCACACCGCATTTCCGAACATCACCATCGACATTCTCTCCGGCACGGGCCGGTACGCCGAGATGGAGGAATATCTGCTCAACGGCACGGTCGACTGCAGCTTTGTTTCGCTCCCCGTCTCGCCAAAGCTGCACTGCGACGAGCTGCTGGTCGACCAGCTGTACCTGATCCTGCCGCTGCACCACCCGCTGGCCGCAAAATCCGGCCCCATCTCCTTCGCTGAGCTTGAGACTCTCCCCTTCATCATGCCGGCCGACGGCAAAAACGAGGAGATCACCACCCTCTGCCGGGAATACAATTTCACACCGAAGATCGCCTTTACCATGTCTGACGACATTTCCATCCTCGGCATGGTCGAAAACGAGCTGGGCTGCACCATTACCTCCGGCCTGATCCTGAAGCATTTTCACTACCGCGTCGCCATCAAGGAGCTGGAGGTACACCCGCACCGCACGATATGTCTTGCCGTCCGTGCCGGAGAGGAGGCCTCCCCGCTGCTGTCCGCTTTTTTATCCACGGTGAAGGACACGCTTTCCGTCCTCCACTCCGCCCCGTCCACCAACCGCCTGCCGGAGCCGGTTTTTGAATAACAGAACACCGCCCCGAACGTGCTTCAAGCTGCGCGTCCGGGGCGGTATTTCGGTATATTCCATATATTCGAATTTTGCTTTATATCTGTCTTACAGGAGCTTCCCGCAGATCTGTTCTGCGGCTTCGAGCAATGCGCCCGACTTGACCAGGCGGTCAAGCTCGGCCATCTGGGGGTACATGACGACATCGGTATCGACCGGCGGGACGGTCTGGCGGATTTTCTGATAGACTGCCGCCGTCGCGGGGGCGAGGAGCGACTCGCCGCGCAGCCACAGCGCCTGCGCTGCGGCAAGCAGCTCGATGCCGACGACCTTCTGACTGTTGTCGAGGATCATGCGGGCCTTTCTGGCTGCGGTCGTGCCCATGCTGACATGATCCTCCTGATTGGCGGAGGACGGAATGGAGTCCACCGACGCGGGGTGCGCGTAGACCTTGTTTTCCGACACCATGGAGGCCGCCGCGTACTGCGTGATCATGAAGCCGGAGTGTACGCCGCCGTATTTTGTCAGGAACGCGGGAAGGCCGTTGGACAGCGCGGGATTGACCATGCGCTCCAGCCGGCGCTCGGACACGTTGGCGTATTCGCTGAGGGCTATGCCCAGAAAGTCCATCGCAAGCGCGACCGGCTGGCCGTGGAAGTTGCCGCCGGAGATCACCTTGTCCTCCTCGGGGAAAATGAGCGGATTGTCGGTCACGGCATTGATCTCGCGGCTGACGATATCCCACACATAACGGATAGCGTCGCGGCTGGCGCCGTGGATCTGCGGGACGCAGCGGATCGAATAGGCGTCCTGCACCTTATCCGGGTTGTGCGCGAAGGCCAGACGGCTCCCGTCCAGAAGCCGCAGCAGATTCTGCGCCGTGCGCATCTGCCCCTGCTGGCCGCGCAGCGCGTGCACCTCGGGATCAAAGGCACTCAGGATGCCCAGCTGTGCCTCGCACGTCATGGCGGCGGCGATATCCGCCGTTTTTGCCAGCTGCACGGCGTCGTATACCACGCCGCAGGCGATGGCGGTCATGATCTGCGTGCCGTTGATGAGCGCAAGGCCCTCCTTGGCCGCAAGCTCAACGGGCGCAATGCCTGCCAGCTCCATGGCCCGTTTTCCGGGCATGACTGTTCCCTGGTATTCCGCCTCGCCCTCGCCCAGCATGACCAGCACGATATGCGCCAGCGGCGCAAGATCGCCGCTCGCGCCGAGCGAGCCCTTCTCCGGGATCACCGGATGCACGCCGCGGTTCAGCATGGCAAGCAGCGTTTCGAGCGTCGACAGGCGGATGCCGGAATTGCCGCGTGCAAGCGCGTTGCACCGCAGCAGCATCGCCCCGCGCACGACCTCGCGCGGCAGCGGCGCGCCCATGCCGCAGGCATGGCTGATGATCAGATTGCGCTGAAGCGCAGTTGTCTCCTGCTCGGGGACAAACGTGTCGGAAAATTTGCCGAAGCCGGTCGTCAGACCGTAGATCACGGCCTTCTGCGCAAGCTTTTCGTCCACGTAGGCCCGTGCCCGGTTGATTTTTTCCTTCGCCGGTTCGGAAATTCGCACCTGCTCGTTGTGTCTGGCCACCGCGATGACCTGCTCGATCGTCAGCTCCATGCCGTTGAGTTCAATCATGTCCTGTCCGCCTTTCACTCGATCTGCCGCACAGCGGCGGCTCTTCTATCTTACAAGTTGAACAGTTTGTTGTCAATACACCGCTTTCAAAATATATATTCTGCACAAAAGCGCAGATTTTCCAGTCTCCGACCCAATTTGTTTTTATTCTTGATAATTCCGGCAAAACCGTGTATCGTATATATGATACTTTATAAAATCAGGAGAACGGTTCCATGAAAGACGGTTTTATCAAGGCCGCTGCCGGGACGATCGATGTCGTGGTCGCGGATGTGCAGTATAATACGGAGCAGATTTTGGCGCGGATGCGTGAGGCGGACGCGGCGGGCGTGAATCTGCTGACGCTGCCGGAGCTTTGCCTGACGGGCTACACGTGCGGCGATCTGTTTTTCTCCGACTGCCTGCTCGGCGCGGTCGAGCCTGCGCTGGCGCGGATCGTGGTGGCGTCGAAGGACCTCTACCCGGTCACGGCGGTCGGGCTTCCGCTTCGCTTCGGCGGAAAACTCTATAACTGCGCGGCAGTCGTCCACGCAGGACGGCTGCTCGGCGTGGTGCCGAAGACGCATCTGCCGAATTACGGCGAATTTTACGAGCTGCGGCAGTTTTCCTCCGCGAAAACGCTGGTGGGAAGGACGTATACGCTCCCGCTCTGCGGCCAGAGCGTGCCGTTTGGAACGGAGCTTCTGTTCTGCTGCTCCGGGATGCAGGACTACACCTTCGGCGTGGAGCTCTGCGAGGATCTGTGGGTTCCCTGCCCGCCGTCGACGCGGCTCTGCGCGGGCGGCGCGGCCATCATTCTGAATCTCTCCGCCTCCGACGAGGTGATCGGCAAGGCAGAGTACCGCCGGTCGCTGGTCGGCGCGACGTCGGCGCGGCTGGCCTGCGGCTATGTCTACTGCAGCGCGTCGCCGACGGAATCGACGCAGGACATGGTCTTCTCGCGGCACCATCTGATCGCGGAAAACGGGACGATCCTGGCAGAAAACGAGCCGTTTGCGGACGCTTCGCTGACGGTCTCCGAGATCGACGTGCAGCGGCTCATGCACGAACGGCACCGCACGACGAGCTACGATTCCGTTCCCGGCCTTCAGCCGGTCGTTTTCCATCAGCCGCTGCGCGAGACGGTTCTGACGCGGCGCATTGCGCCCAATCCGTTCGTCCCGCCGTATGACGAGCAGCTGCGCGCCCGCGCGGAGGCGATTCTGCGCATCCAGTCGCAGGGCCTGAAAAAGCGGGTGGAGCACACGCACGCGAAAACGGTCGTGCTCGGTATTTCCGGCGGACTGGACAGCACGCTGGCGCTGCTGGTGTGCGTGCGCGCGTTCGATCTGGCCGGACGCAGCCGGAAGGAGATCCAGTGCGTCACCATGCCGTGCTTCGGCACGACGAAGCGGACGAAGTCCAACGCGGTCAAGCTCTGCGAGGAGCTTGGCGTCAGCGTGCAGGAGGTCAATATCACAGCCTCCGTCCGGCAGCATTTCGCGGATATCGGCCATGACGAAGCCGTGCACGACGTCACCTATGAAAACTGTCAGGCGCGGGAGCGCACGCAGGTCCTGATGGACATCGCGAACCAGTCCGGCGGACTGGTCATCGGCACGGGTGATCTTTCTGAGCTTGCGCTCGGCTGGGCGACGTATAACGGCGACCATATGTCCATGTATGCGGTCAACTGTTCGGTTCCCAAAACGCTGGTGCGCTACATCGTGCAGTATGAGGCCGGGAGCAGCGCGCCCGCGCTGCGGGAGGTGCTGCTGGACATTCTTGATACGCCTGTTTCGCCGGAGCTTCTGCCCGCGGACGAAAACGGACAGATCGCGCAGAAGACGGAGGATCTCGTCGGCCCGTATGAGCTGCATGATTTCTTCCTGTACCATCTGCTGCGCTTCGGCTCACGGCCGCGCAAGCTGTTCCGGATGGCGAAATACGCGTATGGCGGCAGGTATCCGGACGACGTGATCCGGCACTGGCTGAAAACGTTCTGCCGCCGGTTCTTCCAGCAGCAGTTCAAGCGCTCGTGCATCCCGGACGGCCCGAAGGTCGGCTCCGTGACGCTCAGCCCCAGAGGCGACTGGCGCATGCCGTCCGACGCATCGAGCAGGCTCTGGCTGGAGGAAGCGGAAAAGCTGTAAGTTTCTGCGGTTTTTCCAGGATTTCCGGTTGACAAGCATCCCGCCGCGTGCTATGATGTCTTCAGCAAGTTAAAGGAGTTTTATTCTTATGTTCTCAACTGTTTTCGCATCCTACTATTACTTTACTGTCGTCAGATAGTAAGGTCAATTTGTGATGCGCAAAAGAGAGTAAGTTTTGATGCGGCACAGAATTGACTGTGCCGCATTTTTTATTGTTGATTGGAGGTCACCAACATGATTGTCGTTCTGAAGCACAACGTTCCCGAGGAAAAGAGAAATCAGCTCATCAACTGGCTCAAGGCGCAGGGTCTTGACGTGCATCCGTCTCTGGGCGAATACCAGACGGTCCTTGGCCTTGTCGGCGATACGAGCCGTCTGGATATGTCTCTGCTGGAAAGTCTGGAGATCGTCGACTCCGTCAAGCGGGTCACCGATCCCTTCAAATGCTGCAACCGCAAGTTCCACCCGGACGATACCGTGGTTTCGGTCGGGGATGCGAAATTCGGCGGCGGGCATTTCGCGATGATCGCGGGACCGTGCTCGGTCGAATCGGAGGAGCAGATCGTATACGTTGCGAAGGCCGTCAAGGCCGCAGGCGCGCAGCTGCTGCGCGGCGGCGCGTTCAAGCCGCGCACGTCCCCGTATGACTTCCAGGGGCTGCATGGCGAGGGCATCCGCCTGCTTGAGATCGCCAAGCAGGAGACGGGGCTTCCCATCGTGACGGAGCTGATGAACATTAAGCATCTGCCGCTGTTTGAGAACGTCGACGTCATTCAGATCGGCGCGCGCAACATGCAGAACTATGATCTGCTGAAGGAGATGGGCTCTGTCAAAAAGCCGATTCTTCTCAAGCGCGGGCTTGCCAACACGCTCAAGGAGCTGCTGATGAGCGCGGAATATATCATGGCCAGCGGCAACGACAACGTCATTCTCTGCGAGCGCGGCATCCGCACGTTTGACGATTACACCAGAAATACGCTCGATCTGGCGGCTGTTCCGATGCTGCACGAGCTGTCGCACCTGCCGGTCATCGTCGATCCCAGCCATTCTACAGGCATCAACCGGCTCGTGCCGCCGATGACGCTGGCTGCTGCTGCCTGCGGAGCCGACGGCGTGATCGTCGAGGTACACAACGACCCCATCCACGCCCTGTGCGACGGCGCGCAGTCTCTGACCTGTGAGCAGTTTGCAGAGGTCGCGCGGAAGGTACGCGCCGTGCGCGAGGCGGTGGCGGAATGACGGTCGGGATCGTGGGTCTGGGCCTCATCGGAGGCTCGTTTGCAAAGGCGTATCACGCTGCCGGTTGGACGGTGTACGGCTATGATGTGGACGAAAGTATGCTTGCCTTCGCGCAGCTGGCGGATGCGGTGAACGCGCCGCTTACGATGGAGAACATCGGCACGTGCGATCTGGTGCTTCTGTGCGTGCGGCCGCTTGCCGCGATCGACTATCTGCGTTCTGCCGCACCGCATATCGGAAGCAGGCCCGTCGTGATCGACTGCTGCGGCACGAAGCGCGTGGTCTGCGCGGCGGCGTTCCCGCTGGCAGAGCAGTACCGGTTTACCTATCTCGGCGGACATCCGATGGCCGGTACGCAGTATTCCGGGTTCGGCCACGCGCGTGCGAATCTGTACCACAATGCGCCGATGGTCATTGTACCGCCGGATTTTGACAATATCGCGCTGCTCTCGCGCGTGCAGGAGCTGCTGCGTCCGGCGGGCTTCGGCAGCTACTCCGTCACGACGGCGGAGAAGCACGACGAAATGATCGCGTTTACCTCGCAGATGGCGCATCTTGTCTCGAATGCGTATATCAAAAGTCCGACAGCGGAGGCGCACAAGGGTTTTTCCGCCGGAAGCTATAAGGACATGACCCGCGTGGCGTGGCTGAACGCGCCGATGTGGTCGGAGCTGTTTCTGGAAAACCGGGACAATATGCTCCATGAGCTGGACTGTTTGATGGACAGACTGATGGAATACCGCGCCGCGATCGCGGAAGACGATGCAGCAGCGCTGACGCAGCTGCTCGAGGACGGCAAAAAACGCAAGGAGGAGGTCGACGGACGATGAACACAGTCACGGTCTCCGCCTCAAGGCGGTACGACATTCTGATCGAGCGCGGGCTGCTGCGGCGCGCGGGCGAACTGGTGCGCGGCGTGACGAACGCAGGCACGGTCATGCTTGTCTCGGATGATTCCGTATGGCCTTTGTATGGCGAAACGGTGCAGAAAAGCCTTGTGGACGCCGGTTTTTCCGTGTGCCGGTTTGTGTTTCCGCATGGGGAGGGCTCCAAGTGCGCGAAGACGTATCTGGCGCTTCTCGACGCGCTGTGCGAAAACCGGCTGACGCGGGCGGACGCAGTCGTCGCGCTGGGCGGCGGCGTAGTGGGTGATCTGACGGGCTTTGCGGCCTCCACCTATCTGCGTGGGATCGGGTTTATCCAGATCCCGACGACACTGCTGGCCATGGTTGATTCCTCCGTCGGCGGCAAGACGGCCATCGATCTGCCCGCCGGGAAAAATCTGGCCGGGACGTTTTACCAGCCGTGGCTCGTGCTCTGCGACCCGGACTGTCTGGATTCCCTGCCGGACGAAATTTTCCGCGACGGCTGCGCGGAGGTCATCAAATACGCGGTGCTTGGAAACGCGCCGTTTTTCGAGGAGCTGAACCGCACGCCGCCGCGTACGCACCTGGAGCATATCATCGAAACGTGCGTGCGGATGAAGCGCGATATTGTTGCGCAGGATGAATTTGACCGCGGACAGCGGCAGCTTCTGAATCTCGGCCATACCTTCGGCCATGGGATCGAGGCGTGCAGCGGCTTTGCCGTCAGCCACGGCTCCGCTGTCGCCATCGGCATGGCGATGATCGTGCGGTCGGCTGCACAGCTTGGCCTCTGCACCGCCGGGACGCGGGACACGGTGCTGGCGCTGCTGCGGCAGTACGGCCTGCCGGTCGACTGCGCATATCCGGTCGAACAGATGCTTGGAACGATTCTACACGACAAGAAAGCCTCCGGCGGCTCGATCAATCTGATCGTTCCAACGGCTGTCGGAAGCTGCGAAATACGAAAGACCCCTGCCTCCGAAATTTCCGACTGGCTGAGGGCCGGAGGTGCGAAATGACGTGGACGGTAGCTCCCGGCCCGCGCACGGGCGCGGTTCAGATTCCGGCCTCCAAATCGCAGGCGCACCGGATGCTCATCTGCGCGGCGCTCTCCAAAGCGCCGTCCCGGCTGGTTCTGGACGGCTTCAGCGCGGATATTGAGGCGACGGTGCGGTGTCTGGAGGCGCTCGGCGCCCGTTGCGGAAAAACCGTGGGCGGGCTTTCCATTACGCCGCTCAGCAGCTGCCCGGCGCAGGCGCGGCTGGATGTGGGCGAAAGCGGGTCGACGCTGCGGTTTCTGCTGCCGGTGCTGGGAGCACTCGGTATTCGGGCAGAGATTCAGATGCATGGGCGGCTCCCGGAGCGGCCTTTGTCCCCGCTGTGGGAGGTTTTGGAGGCGCATGGGATGCAGCTGCGGCAGGACGGGGCCGTTCTGCACACGGACGGACAGCTATGCGCGGGAGACTATTCCCTGCCCGGCAATGTTTCTTCGCAGTTTATTTCCGGACTGCTGTTCGCACTGCCGCTTCTGGGCGGAAACAGCACACTGACGGTCACGGGCGCGCTTCAATCGGCGCGTTACGTCTCGATGACGGAGCAGGCGCTTGCAGAAGCAGGCATTCTCACAAAAAAGGACGGGCCGGTCTGGCAGATCGACGGCGGGCAGCGCTATGCCGCGCCCGCCGTGCAGACGGTCGAGGGCGACTGGTCGAACGCGGCGTTTTTCCTGTGCATGGGCGCGCTGTCTGAGACAGGCGTGACCGTGGCGGGGTTGAATCCCGCGTCTTTGCAGGCGGACCGGGCCATTACGGAGCTTTTAACGCGGTTCGGCGCAGAGCTGACTGTCTCCGGACAGACTGTTACCGTGCGGCGCGGCGCGCTGCACGGGATCACGCTGGACGCCGGGCCGATCCCTGATCTGATCCCGGTCGTTTCGTGCCTCGCCGCGCTCTGCGAGGGCGAAACGCGGATTGAAAACGCGGCGCGGCTGCGGCTGAAGGAATCTGACCGTCTGCAAACGACGGCGGCATTGATTTCCGCGCTCGGCAGCAGCGTGCGGGAGCTGCCGGACGGACTGGTCATCTCTGGCCGCGCACGCCTTTCCGGCGGCACGGCGGACGCCTGCGGCGACCACCGCATCGCGATGAGCGCCGCCATGGCCGCCTGCGGCTGCGAGGGTCCGGTCACGGTACTGGGAAGCGAATGCGTCGCGAAGTCCTATCCCGCATTCTGGGAGGATTTTGCTTCTTTGAGGGAGGATGCAGTATGAGCAGCGTGTATACCGGAAATCTGACCGTCTCTATCTTCGGCCAGTCCCACGCGCCTGCCATCGGCGTCACGGTCGACGGGCTGCCTGCCGGACTGCCGGTCGATCCGGATGAATTGCAGCGGTTTTTGAGCCGCCGTGCGCCCGGGCAGAACGCGTGGTCGACGCCGCGCAGAGAGGCCGACGCGCCGGAATTTTTATGCGGGCTGAAAAACGGAAAAACCTGCGGCGCGCCGCTCACGGCCATCATCCGCAACACCAACACACGCTCCGGCGATTATGAAAACTTAAAGGATATCCCCCGCCCCGGCCACGCGGACTACACCGCGCAGGTCAAATTCGGCGGCGCGCAGGACGTAAGCGGCGGCGGGCACTTTTCCGGACGGCTGACCGCGCCGCTGTGCATTGCGGGCGGCGTCTGTATGCAGCTGCTGGAACGCGAAGGCATTTCCATCCGCGCACGCATTTTGTCCATCGGGCACGCCACGGACAGCGCGCCGTTTGACGCACCAGTCGCGGAAAAGCCGTTCCCGGCTGTTTCCGACGATGCGGCAGCGGCCATGCAGGCGGAGATCGCGCAGGCAAAGGCGGACGGGGATTCCGTCGGCGGCGTGGTCGAATGCGTGGTAGAGGGCTTGCCCGCGGGCATTGGCGAGCCGATGTTCGGCGGGCTGGAAAACCTGATCGCACGCGCCGTGTTCGCCATTCCGGCAATCAAGGGCGTGGAGTTCGGCGCAGGCTTTGCCGCCGCACGGCTGCGGGGCAGCGAACATAACGACGCGTTCCGCGTACAGGATGGGCGTATTGTGACGGAAACGAACCGCTGCGGCGGCATTCTGGGCGGCATTTCGACCGGGATGCCGGTCGTGTTCCGCGCCGCGTTCAAGCCGACGCCGTCCATTTCCCGCCAGCAGAACTCCGTCAGTCTTTCGCGGATGGAAAACACAACGCTTGTGATCCACGGGCGGCACGACCCGTGCATCGTGCCGCGGGCCGTCCCGTGCGTGGAGGCTGCGGCAGCGATCGCCGTACTGGACGCGTGGATGGGAAGAAAGAAGGAGCTTGGATATGCATTCTGAAACACTGCGCTGCGGACTGCTGGGCCGGACGCTCGGCCACAGCTATTCCCCCGCCATCCACGCACAGCTTGCGGGCTATTCCTATCTTTTATATGAAAAGGAGCCGGAGGAGCTGGAGGGCTTTCTGCGCTCCGGGGAATTTGACGGTCTGAATGTGACGATCCCTTATAAAAAAACGGTCATCCCCTACTGCGCGGAGCTGTCTGACACGGCCCGCGCCATCGGTGCGGTCAACACCATCGTCCGCAGGCCGGACGGAACGCTCTGGGGCTGCAACACGGACGCTTACGGCTTTTCCATGCTGGTACAGTCCAGCGGCGCGGAGGTGCGCGGCAAAAAGGCGCTCGTCTTCGGCAGCGGCGGCGCGTCGGCGACGGCGCAGTATGTCCTGCGGCAGATGGGCGCGCGGGAGGTCGTCGTCATCTCGCGGCACGGGGAGGACAATTACGAGAATCTCGGCCGGCACACGGACGCGCAGATCGCCGTCAACACGACGCCGGTCGGCATGTACCCGAACACCGGCGTATCGCCGGTCGATTTAAGCCGGTTCCCGAAGCTGGAAGTCGCGCTGGACGTGATTTACAATCCCGCGCGCACGGAATTTCTGCTGCAGGCTGAACGGCTTGGCCTCAAGCGGGCAAACGGGCTTCTGATGCTTACCGCGCAGGCAAAGAAAAGCTGCGAGGCGTTCCTCGGCGCACCGATCGCAGACGAACGCATTGCCGCGATCACAAAATTGCTGGCCGCGCAGATGCAGAACGTGGTTCTCATCGGTATGCCGGGCAGCGGCAAGACGACGATCGGCACGCGGCTGGCCGCGCAGCTGGGCCGCACGTTCCTGGACGCGGACACCGTACTCGAGCAGAAGGCCGGGATGAATATCCCGGAGATTTTTCGGCTTGAGGGTGAGGATGGCTTCCGGCAGCGGGAGACGGCGGTGCTGGCGGAGCTGGGCAAGCGCTCCGGGCTGGTCATCGCTACGGGCGGCGGCTGCGTGACAAGGCCGGAAAATTACCCGCTGCTGCACCAGAACGGAACAATCTTCTGCCTGACGCGCGATTTGAGCCGCCTTCCCATCAGCGGGCGGCCCGTCTCGCAGGCGCTCGGCGCGGAGGAGCTTTACCGGCGCAGAAAGCCGCTGTATGAAAAATTTGCGGACGCTATGATCGACAACGACCGCACAGTAGAGGATGCTGTGCGGCAGATTTTGGAGGTGCTTGGATGAAGCTGCTGATATTGAACGGGCCGAATCTCAACCTGCTCGGCCTGCGGGAGCCGGATATTTACGGGCGGCAGAATTACGCCGCGCTGGTGCGCTTCTGCGAGGATACGTGCCGCGAAGCGGATATCTCCTGCAAGGTCTTCCAGTCCAACCACGAGGGCGCGCTGGTCGATGAGATTCAGGCGGCCTACGGCGTGTTTGACGGCATTGTCATCAACCCGGCGGCCTATACGCACACGAGCGTTGCGATTCTGGACGCGCTGAAGGCTGTCGCACTTCCGGCGGTCGAGGTGCATCTGTCCGACGTGACGAAGCGCGAGAAGTTCCGGCAGATCTCCTATGCCCGCCTGGCCTGCGTGAAGACCTACATGGGCCTCGGCTTCGAGGGCTACCGGCAGGCCATTCTGTTTTTGAAAGAATATCTGAATAAAAATTCAGATTAGATCATTTATCATGCATCAGGCAGCCCGTGTGGGCTGCCTGATTTTTCGCCTTAATATGCAGGAAGCCAGTTTGCTGTCTTTCATCAAAATGAATCAAATCTTTCTTGATTGTTCATATATTTCAGGTTTATACTAATTTTTGAAGGATTTCCGTTGAAAATACGAATTTCTTGAAAAAAAATTTTTCTTGAAATGACAAATTGCATCTTGAAAAATGCACTTTGATGTATTATACTTTCACACAGCAAATCAATTCAGGAGGGAATAGATATGAAAAAGATTCTTGCATTGCTTCTCGCGGCTGTCCTCGTTCTGGGCATGGCCGCGTGTGCCGCTTCTCCCGCGGCTCCCACGCAGACGACGTCCGATGCGGCTTCTGACGCATCCGATACACCTGCTTCCAACGCTGAAACACCTGCAGCATCCTCCGGTGCCAAGCTGCGCTTCGTCACCGGCGGCGAATCCGGTACGTACTACGCCTTCGGCTCCGTCATTGCCCAGCACGCGACGAACAACGCGGGCGTTGACATTGTCGGTCTGGTCGGCAACGGCTCCCAGTCGAATATTTTTGAGCTGGAAGACGGCAACGCGGAGCTGGCCTTCTGCCAGTCCGACGTGATGGCCTACGCCTACGACGGCACGAATCTGTTTGCCGACACCGGCGCTGTCAGCTGCTTCTCCACGGTCGCCGCGCTCTACACCGAGCAGGTGCAGATCGTCACGACCGATCCTGAGATCAAGTCTGTTGACGATCTCAAGGGCAAAAACGTCTCCATCGGCGCGGCCGGTTCCGGCGTGTATTTCAACGCCATGGATGTGCTCGGCGCATACGGCCTGACGGAGCAGGATATCAACCCGACGTACCAGTCCTTCGGCGACAGCGCGGATTCCCTGAAAAACGGCCAGATCGACGCGGCCTTCATCGTTGCGGGTGCTCCGACAACGGCAGTCACTGACCTTGCGACGACCAAGGACGTCTATCTTGTCTCGCTCGATGATGAGCACGTCGACAAGCTGCTTGCCTCTTCCCCGTACTACACCAAGGTCACCATCAGCAAGGATGTTTACGGTCTTGATTCTGACACCATCACCGTCGCCGTCAGCGCAGTCGTTCTCGCCCGCGACGACGTTTCCGAGGACGCCATCTACAAGCTGGTCGCCGATATCTTCGACAACGCCGCCAGTCTCACCGACACCCACGCCAAGTACGCGGAGGTCAGCACCGAGTTCGGCGCTTCCGTTACCTCCGTCCCCTATCATCCGGGCGCGGCCAAGTATTTCGCGGAAAAGGGCTTTGACGTTCCCACCAAGTAAGCTTAACGCGTACTTTACGCATAGCAGCAACTACGGCAGGGCTTCCCTGCCGTAGTTGTCGTACAAAAAGAAGAAGGAGAGATGCATCTTGTCCAAGAATCCTGACAAGACCACCCCCGCGACCGCAAACGCCGGTACAGAGCAGAATATCGCCGCCGACGTTGATGAGGTCATGCGCAAATATGACCGCGAATCCAACACCCGCATCTGGTCCGGCTGGCGCGCCATTATCATCAAGGTCTTTATGGCGTGCTTCGCCGTGTACTGCATCTGCATGACGCTGTTTTCCACGGCCATGCCGGAGATCCGGCTGCCGCTGTTCATGGGCTTTATCATCCTTGCGGGCTTTCTGAACTTCCCGGCCAGCAAGCATCACGTGCGGCCCAACTATCTGCCGTGGTACGACATTCTCCTGATGCTCGTCGGCGCGGCCTGCTTTTTCTACTTTGCACGCAACGCCATGACGATGATCCGGCTTGCCACCCGCATCCAGCCCATTCATGTGGTCATCGGCTGCATCGGCATTCTGGTGCTGGTCGAGCTCTGCCGCCGCTGCGTGGGTCTGCCGATCCTTGTGGTAGCCGGGCTTCTGGTCGTCTACGCGTTCTATAATCAGCTGAGCTATGGCGCAAGCTTTTATAAGGCCCTACAGAACATCATCTACAAGCTGTTCTACACGACCAGCGGCGTGATCGGCACGCCGGTCAGCGTGTGCTATACCTACATTGTGCTGTTCATCATCTTTGGCGCGTTTCTGGAGCGCACCGGCATTGCGAATTTCTTTATTTCGTTCGCAAACCGGCTCGCGGGCTGGTCTTCCGGCGGCCCGGCAAAGGTCGCGGTCATTTCCTCCGCGCTGTGCGGCATGGTGTCCGGCTCCTCGGTCGGCAATACGGTCACGACCGGCTCGTTCACCATCCCGATGATGAAGAAAACCGGCTACAAGCCGGAGTTCGCTGGCGCAGTCGAGGCGGCTGCCTCGACCGGCGGCCAGATCATGCCGCCGATCATGGGCGCTGCAGCGTTTTTGATGGCGGAGTACATCGGCATTCCGTATGCGCAGGTCGCGGTCAAGGCCATCCTGCCCGCGATCTTGTATTTCACCGGCATTTTCATCTCCGTGCATCTGGAGGCGAAAAAGCTCGGCCTGAACGGCATTCCGAGAGATCAACTGCCCAAGTGGCGGCTTCTGGCCCGCGACTGCTATCTGATTCTGCCGCTGATCCTGCTGGTCTGGCTCGTGTCCTCCGGTGCAAAGACCATGTCGCACTCCGCCGCGTATTCCATTCTCGCGGCCATTGCAGTCGGCCTTGTCAACTTCTTTATGCTCCGCCTGCAGAGCGCGCACGTTCCGCACCGTCAGCAAGGCCGCGCTCGGCGCAGCCGGCGATTCCGCGAACTCCGTCTTTGATTCTCTGGAAGCAGGCGCGAAGGGCGCCATTACCGTCGCGGTCGCCTGTGCGATGGCCGGTATCATCGCGGGCTGCATCACCGTCACCGGCCTCGCCTCCATTCTCATCAACGCCGTTGTGCAGCTGGCTGGCAATGCAACGTTTATCGGCCTGATTCTGACCATGATCTGCTGCATCATCCTCGGCATGGGTGTTCCCACGACCGCGAACTACTGCATCATGGCCTCCACGTGCGCGCCGATCCTTATCAAGATGGGCTACCCGCTCGTCGCCGCGCATTTCTTTGTGTTCTACTTCGGCATCGTCGCGGATATCACGCCGCCGGTCGCGCTGGCGGCCTACGCAGGCTCCGCCATCGCGAAATCGAACCCCATGAAGACCGGCATCAATGCGACCAAGCTCGCCATCGCGGCCTTTATCGTCCCGTTCATCTTTGCATATAACCCGCAGATGCTGTTCGAGAACGTCACAAGCGTGTTTCAGGTCATTCAGATCGTTATTACGGCGCTTCTCGGCATTTTCGCCGTCGCCGCCGGTCTGGAGGGCTATATCCTCCGGACGATGCACTGGCTGCTGCGCGTGCTTGCGGTGATCGGCGGACTGACGCTGCTGATCCCGGGCACCGTCTCGGATCTGATCGGCCTTGTGATCGTCGCGGGGATCATCGCGCTGCAGATCGTGCAGAACAAAAAGGCTGCGCGTGAGACTGCGTAGGCTTTGGACAAACAGACCCATCTGCCCCTTGCAAAAGTCTGCTGAATTGGATATAATACAGGCAAAGGCATGGATAATTTTTGCAAACAGGAGGTCAGAATATGAACTGCAAGGTCAAACAGTGCTGCGCGGCGCTGGCTGCGCGGAAGCTTGCCGAGCATGATCCCGCTGTCGTGGAGATCACGCGCGGCGGAAAGAACAAATCGCATCACGTGCTCCGGAAGTCAGACATGAAAAAGATCGGTCTGATCGCGGGCGGCGCGTTCGTCGCGCTCACAGCGCTGAATGTGTACAGCCATTACAAGGTGCATCAGGCCATCGCCGACCGCAAGGTCAAAAAGCAGCTCGCCCCGCTGCGCGAGGAGCTTGACGCGCTCCGCACGGAAAACGAAGCGCTCCGTCAGGCGCTGGCTGAGATCAAGCCCCGCCAGCCGGAAGCGGCAGCAGAACCGCAGCCGCAGGCACCGGGATCTGACACATAACAAAAAGCGGCCCGCGCAGCAAAGGCGGGTAGTCATAAGACAGTTTCATTCCCGGCAGTAATGTCTACCGGGAATGTTATTGCATATATTAAAGCCACACGATAGAATTAAACAAAGCGATAAGTCGGAATGATAAGGTAGGTAAGGTCTAACATGCCAACGATTCAGTTAAAGGCGATGACGCGAAAACTATGTCACGAACTGTACAAGCATTGGGCGAATGATGCGTCTATCTATATGGATATGCACCTGTTTCAGCCCTATGTTTATGACGAAGCTGCGGTAAATCGATATTTTGACATGAAGGGGCAGGACGCTTCACGCAGACTGTTTGCGATCATGCTTGGGGATAAGGTGATCGGGGAATTGCAATTGAAGCAGATCGACCATGATAAAAAAGAATGTTCCCTGAGTATCCATATGCAAAACGATGCGATGAAGGGAAAGGGATACGGAACGCAGGCAGAACGTTTGGCGGTAAAAATTGCCTTTGACGAGCTGGGAATGGCTGCGGTAAACGCAGATACCATTAGGAAAAACACCCGGAGTCAGCATGTGCTGGAAAAGATAGGCTTTCGCTTTGTCGGAGAAGATGAAACATTCAAATACTACCGTATCGAGCAGTAAACTCCAATTTGCCGAACTGATAAAGGGCGCACGTCTATACACCTTTCGGTGTACCGTGCGAGCATCCCTTGCCTCTCCCTTTGGGAGAGGTGGCCGAGCACAGCGAGGACGGAGAGGGTAAACAATGACCATACCAAAAGACAACACCCAATTAGAAAATGCCCGACGGCTTCGCAGGGAAATGACACCCCACGAACGTAAGCTCTGGTATCTTTTTCTCCGCAAATATCCGGTAAAAATTTACAAGCAGCGGATTATCGGCAGATTCATCGTGGACTTTTACTGCGCTTCGGCCAGACTGGTCATTGAATTGGATGGCTCTCAACATTATGAACCTCAGGGGCTTGCTTATGATGCGGAACGTTCTCAATTTCTGATGTCTCTTGGGTTGGAGATTTTGCGATTCTCCAACCGGGATATTGACAGGGATTTCCGTAATGTGTGTGAACAAATCGATCTTATCATTCAAAAGAGGCTGCAAGGCCCTCTCAGGCACCTGCGGTGACAGCTCTCCCAAAGGGAGAGCCGAGGGGGCTGCACCCCGTTATATAGTATGTTTGCATGAGAAATGGAGCGCATCTGTATCGATACGCTCCATTGACTGTTTTATGAACACCCATCTAATGGCCGGGGCTTGCTTTTTATATGTGCGCTGAGATCCAGTCGTACATTTCGTGATAGGCCGCTTCGTTCAGCGGGAAGACCTTTTCGTCCTCCATCTGGCTTTTTTCGTAGCAGTATTCGCCGTGCCAGCATTCGCATTTCATGCTGCTCTCGTCGAAGTTGACCTCCTTCTGCGTCAGCATGACGATGTTCGGCGTGACGCGGAAGCGGAGTTTTCCATAGCTCCCAGTAAAGATGTTATTGTTTTCAAAGCTGTGCAGCACCGGCAGAAATAACGGTTCCATATGCGTCTGCCCTCCCTTTTTTTGTGTATCATACCACAAATTCCGCCGCGCGGCAAGATTGTTTGACTTTGCCTCTGCGATATGCTATGATTGCTGGGATTCTTTTTCACAATAAAGGAGCAAAGGCAATGCATAAACAGGCAAAGGGCAGTATTCTTCTTCTCCTGTGCGCCATGATCTGGGGCGCGGCGTTCGTTGCCCAGAGCGAGAGTATGCAGTATATCGGGCCGTTTACGATGGGCGCGGCGCGTTTTTTTCTGGCGGGGCTGATGCTGCTGCCAGTCATTGCCGTGCTCGACCGGAAGGGCTGGTCGCAGAACCGGCCGGTCGCAGGGGCTGAAAAGAAAAAGCAGCTGCTGTCCGGCATGATCTGCGGCGTGCTGCTGTTCGCGGCGACAACGCTCCAGCAATTTGGTCTGCTCGATACGACGGTCGGAAAATCCGGCTTCGTGACGGCGCTTTATATCGTGTTTGTCCCCATTCTGGGCGCGCTCATGGGCAGACGCGCCGGGCTGAAGGTCTGGCTGTGCGCGCTGGCCGCTGTGTTTGGAATGTACCTGCTGTGCGTCGGCTCCGGCTTTTCGGTTTCGGGCGGCGATCTGCTGACGCTTGGCTGCGCGGTGCTGTTCGCGGTCCATATCTGCTATGTCGGCGCAGTCGTGCCGCATATGGACGGCGTGCGGCTGAGCTGCGTACAGTTTCTGGTCTGCTCCGCGCTGTCCGCGGTCGGTATGCTTCTGTCTGAAGCGCCGGACTGGGATTCCATTCTGCAGTGCTGGTGGCCCATTGTATATGCGGGTGTCTTCTCCGGAGGCGTGGCGTACACGTTCCAGATCATCAGCGAACGCGATGTGCAGCCCGCGCTGGCTTCCCTGCTCATGAGTCTGGAGTCCGTCTTCGCCGCCCTGTTCGGCTGGCTGCTGCTCGGCCAGACGCTCTCCGCACGGGAGCTTTTCGGCTGCGCGGTCATGTTCACGGCGATCATCCTCTCGCAGCTGCCGGAACGGCAGAAAACGGCTGTATAACGAACTGTCCCCTTGCCGGTTCATGAAACCGGCAAGGGACATTTTTTAAGACGCTGCACTGCGGTTCGCTTCGAGCGCTTTCTGGAAGCTTGCGGTTTTCAGATCGTCGATGTACGCCTGATCGTTCTGCAGGGCTTCCTCGGCTGCGGCGGGCGGGAATTTGGCGCGGATGTCGTCGGAATAGCTGCCGTCGCTGGGCTCCCAGTATTCTGTCACCGCTCCGCTGGAGGTGCTGAGGGAGAATGTGATCGCTGTGGGAATATAGCTTCCGTTCTCCAGCGTCAGCGATTCGCCGTCTGTGCTGTAGATCTCCTGCAGAACGAGCAGATATACGGTGACTGTCTCTGTGCCGCGTCTGTCCTCTGCCAGAACGACATGGCTTTCCACGTGGATCTGGCCGGGCTGCACGGCGTCCGCGTAGTGGTCCAGAACCGCTTTGCCGATCAGCTCATCCAAAACCGAATTGTCAGCCTCCTCTGCGGCGGACAGTTCATCCTTCATCGCTTCCTGCTCGGCGGACAGGTTATCATCCTGTTCGGTGGGCTGGGCAGGCTCCTCCGGGGCTGTGTCCGACGGATCGGGGGTGGCTTCGGTGTTGGAAACGACGGGATCGGACGGCTGCTCTGTCTTGGAGGCCACCGGGTCGGTCAGGAAGCAGACCGCGAGGACGATGCAGGCGATGATGGCCAGCAAAATGATCCAGAAGGTTGGTTTTTTGTAGTTCATAACAGATTTGACACGCTCCTTTACTCCGATCTCGCCGAAGGCGAGGGGGCAGGCCGCAATTCTGCGGTGGTTGACGCTGCACGAGACGAGCGCCTGCATATAATCGGCTCTCTGCTCGCAGCCCAATTCTCTGATCACGGTTTCATCGCACGCCAGCTCGATATCCCGGCACAGCAGCACATAGCTGAGCCACATCACCGGGTTGAACCAGTGGATCGTCAGCAGCAGGAAGCCCAGCGGCTTCCACAGGTGGTCGCCCCGGCGCAGGTGCGCCTGCTCGTGGGCAATGACGTGCTGCCGGTCGCGGCTGTCCATGCGATATGGGAGATAAATTCTCGGACGGATCGTACCGAGCACGAACGGCGAATCAATCCGCTCAGACTGGTAGATGTTTCCCCGCAGGCGGACCGCCTCGCGTACCCTGTGCCGCAGCCGCAGCGTGCTGACCATGGTATACAGGAGCAGTGCGGCAGCTCCCGCGAGCCAGACCCAGGCGAGGATCGAAAGCCAGCTCTGCGCCGGGGCAGCAGAGCCGCCGGCGGCTGCGGCAGAGCTGATCTGCGCAGGCTGCGTCTGCACGGTTGTGATTGCCGGGCGGATGGCTTCCGTACGCGGAAGCAGGCTCAGCGGGCTTTCGACGGAAAACGGGAAAATCAGCCGTACGGCGACGATGCCCCAAAGCAGGACGTTGAACCACTTGGGTGCTCTGCGCAGGCAGAGACGCAGAAGAAGCACTGCAAGCACAAGCCAGCTTGCGCAGACGCTCATGTGAAGGATGGTTAAAAAGAGTGCGCTCATTGTGTTTCTCCTCTTCGGATGCGATCGATCATCTGCTGCACCTCGTCGAGCTCATGCGCGGACAGATCCTGCCGCTTTGTGAACGCGGCAATAAAGGTGGGCAGAGAGCCTTCAAATTTCTTTTCGACCAGTTCGTCGATCTCGCAGGCCTGCGCCTCGTCCTTGGAAACGAGCGAGGTCACAAACCCGTTTTCATTTTTCAGGATCCCACGCTCGCCAAGACGCTTGATGATCGTGTAGGTCGTCGTGCGCTTCCAGCCGAGCTGCTCCAGACACAGCTTCGCAAGCTGCGCCGCCGTGACCGGCTCATGCTTCCATAAAATCAGGCAGAAGCGGTACTCCCCTTCGTGAATTTTCGGAATTTCCAGTTTCAACACCTCCTTGTCTACTTGTGTAGAAGCTGCCGCTATTCTACACGAGTAGACGCGTGATGTCAAGTGGTTCTTGAAAAAAATATCGAACGTGCAGGTCGTTGACCCCGGCGCGCTCAATCCATGTAAAAGGCGCTGAAGCGCAAAAGCAGTTGGCAAGAGGCTGCCTCCGGGGCGCTTCCGGGCTTGTCAAGGGGCGTGCGGACTGATATAATGTTGAAAAAGGGCGAAAGGGGCGATGGCATGGACAAGCTTGCGGTACTGCGGCAGTATTTTGGCTTTCCGGCATTCCGTGCGGGACAGCAGACGCTGATCGACGCGGTGCTTTCCGGGCGCGACGCGCTCGGCGTGATGCCGACGGGCGGCGGGAAAAGCCTCTGCTATGAGCTGCCCGCCCTGCTGCTGCCGGGAATGACGCTCGTCGTCTCGCCGCTGATCTCTCTCATGAAGGATCAGGTCATGGCGCTGCGGAACGCGGGCATCCCCGCCGGGTGCATCAACAGCTCCATGAGTCTGGACGAGCTGCGCGAGACGTACCGCGACGCGCGCTATGGCGCATATAAGCTGCTTTATGTCGCGCCCGAGCGGCTGCTGACCGACGGCTTCTGCTCCCTTGCGCAGGAGCTTGAGATCCCGCTTGTCGCCGTCGACGAGGCGCACTGCATTTCGCAGTGGGGGCAGGATTTCCGGCCCAGCTATTTAAAGATCGTGGAATTTTTGCAGCGGCTCCCGCGCCGCCCGGCTGTCGCGGCCTTTACCGCAACGGCCACGGCGCAGGTGCGCGCCGATATCATCCGTATTTTGCAGCTGCATGAGCCGGAAACGGTCGTAACCGGCTTTGACCGGCCCAATCTTCGCTTCGAAGTGCTGCGCCCGAAGGACAAGCGCACCGCGCTTTTGCAGCTGCTCTCCGAGCGGCGGGACAAGAGCGGCATTGTCTACTGCGCCACGCGCAAAACGGTCGAGCAGGTCTGCGGACTTCTGCAGGAGGCGGGCTTTGCCGCCACGCGCTACCACGCGGGACTGGACGCTGACGAGCGAAAAGAAAATCAGGAGGCGTTCATCTGCGACCGCAGCCCCGTCATGGCCGCGACCAACGCGTTCGGCATGGGCATTGACAAGTCGAACGTCTCCTATGTCATTCATTACAATATGCCGAAAAGCGTGGAGGCGTATTATCAGGAGGCGGGACGCGCGGGGCGCGACGGCTCCCCTGCCGACTGCATCCTGCTGTATTCCTCCGGCGACATCACGACGGCTAAATTTCTGATCTTCAATTCATCCGCAGAGAACGAGGAGCTGACTGACGAGGAGCGGCAGATGGTGCAGGCGCAGGATCTGGCCCGGCTGGAGGCCATGACAGGCTACTGCAAGACGCAGGACTGTCTGCGCGGGTATCTGCTCGACTATTTTGGCCAGCCGCATGAAAAAACCTGCGGCAACTGCGGGAACTGTCTGGCAGAATACGAGACGCGGGACCTCACGCGCGAGGCGCAGATGATCCTGTCCTGCGTTGTGCGGGCGCGGAACCGGCTCGGCTACTGCGTTGGCGCGTCGATTCTAAGCCAAACGCTGCACGGGGGCCGTTCGGCACGCGTGCGGGAGCTGGGGCTTGATTTGCTGCCGACCTACGGACTGATGTCCGCGCTGCCGGGCGCGCAGATTCGAGAATGGATCGAGCTGCTGGAGCGCGCGGGATATCTGGAGACTGATCCCGTCCACGGCGGGATCGACACGACGGAGCGGGCAGCGGCTGTGCTGTTTTCCGACGAACAGGTGCTTGCGCGCGTGCAGCATACGACGCTCGCCGGGCCGAGAACGCAGAAAAAAGCAGCTGCGTCCCGGACGGACGAGCCGCTTCTGGCCGCGCTGAAGGCACTTCGCTTCCGCATCGCGCAGGAGCAGGGCGTCCCGGCCTATATCGTGTTTTCCAACGCAACGCTTCTGGATATGGCCGCAAAGCGGCCCGGCTCCATGCAGGAGCTGCTGGAGGTTTCCGGCGTCGGCCATGTCAAGGCCGAGCGCTACGGCACGGCCTTTTTGAACGAGATCAGACAGTTTGAACATACAAACAGGGAGGAATCGTAATATGTATATCCGCCGTTTTGCCCCCGCCGATGCGGACGCGGTCGTCCGCGTGTCGGAGCTTGCCACCCGCATCACCTCCGGCGCTGTCTATGACGCGGCCTTCGTCGAGGAAATGGTCGCCCAGCAGGATCGCGCGTACTTCCTGAGACGCGGCGAACAGATGCACTTCTACGTCGCCTGCGAGGATGACGGGACCGTGATCGGCTGCGCCGCCTTTGGGCCGTACCACAAAAACCCGGCTGAGGGCTGCTTCTATTCCGTCTTTGTGCTGCCGGAGAAGCAGAAGCGCGGCGTGGGCCGCGCGCTCATTGAGACGATCGAGCGTGATCCGCTGTTTTTGCGCGCGCCGCGCGTCGTGATCCCCGCTTCCATCAACGCGCTGCATTTTTATCAGGAACTCGGTTACGCCTTCGCCCCCGGCGGCGACCGGCTGGACGAGGAACAGCTTTACTGTCTGGAAAAGTTCCCGCAGCGTTCCGTGTAAATCGCAAAGGAGGAAATGCCGTGCGTTCCGTCAAGGGCATTATCATTGGGTTTTTACTGATCCTGCTGGGCTTTGCCGCCGCGCAGTACAGCCTGATCGCAGCCGGGATCCTGTCTGCGGGCGGGCTTGCCGCCGTCGTTGTGAGCGCGCTGCCGAAGCGGGCGGAAAAGCAGGAGCCGCAGGCGGCTCCCGCAGCTCCCGTGCCTGCCCCGGCGGAGCTTTCCGCGCCGGAGCTGCTGCCGGATATTCTGACCGACCCACCCGTGCAGCCGAAAATACCCCCGCTGCCGCAGCCGGAGGCGGAGGCGCTGTATAAAACGCTTGCGGACGCGTATACGCGCATTGACGCGCTTTCGTGCCGCGGCCCGGCATGGATGCTGGAACGGGATATCCGGCTCTGCAAGGCCTTCTGCGCCCGCTGGGACAGCGCGAAGGCAGATGCGCAGACGGCTGCGATCCTACGGGAAAAGGCGCGCTTTGTCGAGTATTCCAACGAATTTCTTCTGCCGGGCTTCGGCAGGCACGGCAGGATCCCCAGCCGCCGCACGTCCGGCGATCTGCTGGAGGATCTGAGCGCCGCCGTTTTGAAGCAGGCCGCACAGCAACAGGCGGCGCTTGAGGCCGCGCTGCGGGGGCAGAAATGGTTCGAGGGCGTAAAAAAGCAGCTCCGGCCCATTCAGCCGGGACTGGCCGACGCGCCTGCGCCGGAAAAGAGGCCGGACTACACGCCGCCCGACACTGCGGCGCTCACGCGGAAGACCGCGCCGGAATCTCTGGAAACATTTTACGTTCTCGCGTTCAAAACAACGGGCAAAAGCCCCTCGCGCGGCGAAATTGCGCAGCTTTCGATCCTGAAATTCCGCCGCTTTGCGCCGGAATCCGTGCTGACCGCCTGCGTAAGCCCGGAAAATGGTCTGACAAAATACGCCCGCGAGGCGGGCGTGACGGAACGCATGACGCAGGACGCGCCGAGGCTGGCCCGGCTCCTGCCCGCCGTTGACGCGTATCTCGGTGAGAACGCGCCGCTGATCCTGTTCCGCGCGGACGAGCTGGCGTTTCTGTCCGCAGCCGGAAGCGAGGCCGTCTGCATGAAGCGTCCTGTCTATGACGTGCGGACGCTGACGGGCCGCACGTCTGAGTCGCTTGCAGACGCCTTCGGCGCGGCGTTCGAATTCGTCCCCGCCATGGCCGACGCAGAGGATGAGTCCCTCGCCTGCGGCCTGCTCTTCTGCGGCCTCGCAGACCGCGTGCTGCATCTGACGGGGAAGCGATGATCTGCTTCCGGCCCTGCCAAAGCTGTGCGTCTGCCGGAATGCCATACTGTGCGAAAGTCAAGCTGATACTCGACGCGGAACGTGCCGGTGCGGCATATCCCGCTCGCTTCATCATCAGCTTCCCGCTAATTTTCTGCAAATTCTTGACTTCCCACGCGAATCTGGGTATAATCCAATCGTAATAATAGCCAATTCCGGCTTTTAGAATTCTTGAAAGGAAGACCTGTATATGATCTATACTGCAGAAGTCAAGCATATGTGCCCGGTTGCCAAGGGCGCGTATCATGGCCCGGCTCCCATTCCCGAAGAGGGCAAGTGGGTGCAGGCAAAGGAAATCAAGGATATCTCCGGCTTTACCCATGGCGTGGGCTGGTGCGCACCGCAGCAGGGCGCATGTAAGCTGAGCCTGAATATCAAGAACGGCGTCATCGAAGAGGCTCTGGTCGAGACGATCGGCTGTTCCGGCATGACCCATTCCGCCGCAATGGCTTCCGAAATTCTCATCGGCAAGACCATTCTTGAGGCCCTCAACACCGACCTCGTCTGCGACGCTATCAACACCGCCATGCGCGAGCTGTTCCTGCAGATCGTCTATGGCCGCAGCCAGTCCGCGTTCTCCGAGGACGGCCTCGCCGTCGGCGCTTCTCTGGAAGACCTCGGCAAGGGCCTCAGAAGCCAGGTCGGCACGATGTTCGCCACGAAGGAAAAAGGCCCGCGCTACCTCGAAATGGCCGAGGGCTACTGCTCCAAGATCGCCCTCAACAAGGACGACGAGATCGTCGGCTACGAATTCATCAACTTCGGCAAGATGATGGACTTCATCAAGAAGGGCGACGAGCCTGCCGAGGCCATCAAGAAGGCCACCGGCCACTATGGTCAGTGGGACACCGCGGCGAAGTATATCGACCCGCGTCAGGAATAAGAAAAGGAGGACACGAAAATGGCTTTGTTTGAAAACTACGACAGAAGAATTGACAAGATCAACGGCGTCCTCAAGCAGTACGGCATCGAGTCCGTCGAGGCTTGCCGCGAAATGTGCCAGGCCAAGGGCTTTGACCCGTATGAGATCGTCAAGAGCATTCAGCCCATCTGCTTCGAAAACGCGTGCTGGGCATACACCGTCGGCGCTGCCATCGCCATGAAGAAGGGCGTCAAGACCGCTGCCGAAGCCGCTACCGCCATCGGCGAGGGCCTGCAGGCCTTCTGTATCGACGGCTCCGTCGCCGACGACCGCAAGGTCGGCCTCGGTCACGGCAATCTGGGCGCGATGCTCCTGTCCGAGGAGTCCGAGTGCTTCTGCTTCCTCGCCGGTCACGAGTCCTTTGCGGCCGCTGAGGGCGCCATCGGCATCGTCAAGAACGCGAATAAGGCCCGTAAAAAGCCTCTGCGCGTCATCCTGAACGGCCTCGGCAAGGACGCTGCCCAGATCATCTCCCGTATCAACGGCTTCACCTATGTCCAGACCCAGTTCGACTACTACACCGGCGAGCTCAAGATCGTCCGCGAGATCCGCTACTCCGAGGGCGAGCGCGCCAACGTCCGCTGCTACGGCGCTGACGATGTCCGCGAGGGCGTTGCCATCATGCACAAGGAAGGCGTCGACGTCTCCATCACCGGTAACTCCACCAACCCCACCCGCTTCCAGCATCCGGTCGCAGGCACCTACAAGAAGGAATGCGTCCAGATGGGCAAGAAGTATTTCTCCGTCGCTTCCGGCGGCGGCACGGGCCGTACCCTGCACCCGGACAACATGGCCGCAGGCCCTGCTTCCTACGGCATGACCGACACCATGGGCCGTATGCACTCCGATGCACAGTTCGCAGGCTCCTCCTCCGTCCCTGCGCACGTCGAGATGATGGGCTTCCTGGGCATGGGCAACAACCCCATGGTCGGCGCTACGGTTGCGGTTGCAGTCGCCGTCGAAGAGGCCATGAAGTAAGCCTGATTGGCAAAAACCAAGTGTTTTCAATGCCTTCAGCCGTGGTTAAAAGTGGATAAATGCAGTGAGATGATGTACGCTAGTACATTATTTGTACACTATTAGTACACCACACTCGTACACCCCGCCGTAGTGATGATTTGCTACAGCGGGGTGTTTTCTATTTATCGATCAAAATTGCCTGCTCGATCAAGAATAACAAGCGTTCTGATCATGTCCTCACTCATATTTTTCCAAGCAGTTCCGGCGCTTTTACCAATGTGCGCCGAGAGAATACCGGAACGGCGTGCACGAACCGGAATGACGCCGCCTCTGTAGTGCGCGAAGCATCCGGTTTTGGTGCTAACGTCCTATTATGTTTCCGTTCTGCGGAACGTTTTTGTTTTAAAACACCAAATTCCCCTTGACAGGACCGGATTTGTCCGGTAATATGTCTTTATAGGGTGCACATATTTAATTGTGCAGTCCACATTGCACGGACATATGAATTTCTGAAGAAAGGGCGGATTTGAAATGAAACAGATGATGGATGCCATCGTAAAACCCACAGCCGGCCCCGGATTGGAGCTGCGGC
>ERZ857801.1167-NODE-1167-length-29825-cov-7.634767_pt1 | contig 29825 bp, 30 predicted proteins | sample MGYA00519762_ERZ857801 | MGnify/ENA primary metagenome ERZ857801 (study PRJEB31778, sample SAMEA3449368) | human gut metagenome | biome: human gut; feature: human-associated habitat; material: faeces | place: United Kingdom | collected 2010/2012 ...
TGATTTATGATTTATGATTTATGATTTATGATTTATGATTTATGATTTATGATTTATGATTTATATAAAAAAGATTTCAGATTTATGTTATGTTTTTCTTTAATAAATCATAAATCTGAAATCATAAATCTTCTCATTTCCGTTCCATATTCTTAGCCAGCCCGCCCTCGGATGTTTCCTTATAGAGGCTCGGCAGGTCGTTTCCGGTCTGGCGCATCACTTCGACTACTTGGTCGAAACTTACCCGGTGCTTGCCATCGGAGAAGTTGGAGAAAGTGTTCGCATCCAACGCACGGGCTGCCGCAAAGGCATTACGTTCGATGCAAGGTATCTGGACCAGTCCGCAAACAGGATCGCACGTCAGCCCCAAGTGGTGCTCCAGCCCCATCTCGGCCGCATACTCGATCTGGGCAGGCGTCCCGCCGAACAACTGGCTGGCCGCCGCTGCCGCCATCGCACAAGCCACACCGACCTCTCCCTGGCATCCTACCTCGGCCCCGGATACAGATGCATTCGTACGCACCACATTGCCGAACAACCCGGCAGTCGCCAACGCACGCAAGATACGGGAATCACGGAAATCGCGAGACTCTTTCAGGTGATAGAGCACAGCGGGCATCACACCACACGAACCGCAGGTCGGAGCAGTCACGATCTGGCCTCCGCAAGCGTTCTCTTCGGAAACAGCCAATGCATACGCATAGACCATCCCGCGGTTTTTGATGCTGCTGCCATAACCTTTGGCACGGATCATATAGTCGGACGCCTTACGACGGATTCCCAGGCCACCGGGCAAAATGCCTTCGGTTTCGAGCCCGTTATGGACCGCCTGTTGCATCACATCCCATACTTCGGCCAGATAATCCCATATCTGCGGACCTTCGCACTGTTCGACATATTCCCAGTAGGAATAGCCGGTTTTCTCACACCAGGCTTGTATATCCTTGATGGTATGCATTTCGTAGACCTGCCCTTGTGTCAACTCGTTGTAGGTTTCGTTTGCCAGCGTTCCGCCGCCGATACTGTAAATCGTCCAGTTTTCCAACTCCTTGCCGCTTTCGTCAAACGAACGGAACTGGAGACCGTTCGGGTGGAAAGGCAGGAACACCTTCGGTTCCCAGATGATGTTGGTTTTGGCTACCGGACTGAGCACTTCGAGAATGGCTGCATCCGTCATGTGTCCCTTGCCTGTGGCTGCCAGGCTGCCATAGAGAGTGACATCAAACCGCGCTGCGCCCTGATTACGTTCCAAGAACATCCGGGCAGCTCGCATCGGCCCCATCGTATGGCTACTGGACGGTCCGTGGCCGATCCGGTATATTTGCTTGATTGATTCCATCGGTTTATGATTTATGATTTATGATTTATATTTTGACACACCTTCATTCCTCTCACACTTTCAAAAATATATTACGTTTATAAAGCAGCCACAAAATTACATAAATTATCAACGCGTTCGACGTTGCAATCAAAGCCGGATAATAATTTCCTATATATTGTTCGAGACCATGGAAGAGGGATGTTCCTATGCTTCTGAAACTAATCACGTTAGCCAACATGTAAGCCACGATCGAATTCATGCCGTAGACTTTCAGCCAGGTCAGATTCTTCCCGTGTCCCTTATAATCGATCCAATAATAGAACACACCCATCAGCAGGAAGCAGTAGCCGCTGCTGACCAGCACCATCGAACTTGTCCATATCTTCTTGATCACCGGAAGCTGCAATCCCCACAGCCAGCCCAAGGCAACCATCGCCACACCGATGCCTAACAGCCATTGCCATTTACGTTTCCGGTCCATCGCGCTTTTCAGGATATGTCCGGCAAAGAGTCCGGTCAGCACCGTCACTCCGAAGTTCAGGCTGCTTAATATCCACGTATAACGATAGGATTCGGCAAACACGACTTGCCCGTTCTCGACCACGGCTGCATCCCGGAACCGTCCCAACACGGTGCGGTCCACCCATTCGGCCAGGTTTCCGTCGGGCGTGTAGTTACCGCCCCCGTAGCCATCGACCGTAATGAATTGCATCGCCCCCCAATAGACCAACAAGAGGACGACCGCCGTCCCGATCTGCACGGAGAGCCGCACATGCAGGAACAGCATGGCCGCGATCAGGTAGCCCATCGCAATCGCCTGCAAGGTGTTCGAATAAAGATAAATCCGGTCAGGGTCCAATCCCAACAGGTTCCCCTGACACATCATTCCGAAGATCCAAAGCAATATCACGCGTTTGACGATACGGCGGTAGACCGCCCCTTTATCCGGCATCGCCTTATAGCGGGAAAGGGCAAAGGGCATCGACACGCCCGCCATGAACATGAAGAGCGGCATCACCAAGTCCCACGAAGAGAAACCCTCCCATTGCACATGAGAGAAGCACCACAGAAAGTCGTCATACCACGCCGCATCTATCGCACGTCCGAGAGGATGCAGAATGCCTTCCAAAGCCACCAGGCAAAACAAATCGAAGCCACGCAACACGTCGAGCGACTCCAGGCGTTTATAAGCAGGTTTCATTATGATTTACAATTTATGATTTATGAAATCTTCTCACACTTTCAAGAAAATACGCTGACGATACAGGAAGTAGAGGAATCCCCAACAAACAGCGATGTAGCCGATCGAACCGATCAACGGCCGGACGGCCTCCGGCATCAGCCCGGCAAGCCCCCCGAACAGGGCGTTGGAGGTGAAAGAGAAGTTGATGAACTCCTGGGCCAGATAGATCGTGATGGAATTCACGCCGATCACCTTGAAGAAGAACGTCCATTTACGCCACTCCAACACGTCGACAATGTAATAAAACAGGGCGAACATCCAAACCGAATAAGCTCCGACGACACAGACGAACGAACTGCTCCACAGCTTTTTGTTGATCGGGAACACCAAGCTCCACAACAACCCTGCCACCAGCAACAACGCACCGGCCAGCACCAAGCCTGCCACCTTCCGCTTATCCGTCAGTCCTTCTTTATGCAACTTGATGAACTCGCCCGTAAACATTCCCAACATAGCCGTCACAATTCCCGGTAACGTGGACAACAACCCTTCCGGGTCAAAAAATCCTTGATGTAAACGCCCCGGCAACAACAAACGGTCCACATAGCCGACCCAGTTACCTTCCAACGTGAACGGCCCGGCTTCTGCTCCCGGCACAGGGATAAAAGCCATCCAAACCCAATAGCCGACCAAGATTGCCCCGGCTATCCACGCCCGGACAGAAGTGCGGAAATGCACGAACAACAAGGCGGCAAACATCCATCCCAACCCGATACGCGCCAAGACACTGGCATAGCGAAGATTCGTAAAGTCAAACTGCAACAATCCGTTATAGACACATCCCAGCAACACCAACGTCAGACCGCGGCGGATGATCTTCTTATAGATATCCGACTCGCTCTTCCCCTGCTCCCGTTGCTTCTCCAAAGAGAAAGGGAACGAGATGCCGGCGATAAACAGAAACAGCGGAAAGATCGTGTCGTGCTGTGTCAGCCCGTTCCACTTCACATGATGCATCTGATCGGCTATCGCCTGAAAAAAGGATTCGGAAACAACGTTGCCAACGCAACGAAAAGGGAAGCCCCTCCCATAATAAAGAACATATCAAACCCTCGCAGGGCATCCAGCGACAGCAACCGCCGGGACTGTTTTTGTTTTTCCATATACACAATGTCTTTTTGAGTTAACTATATCGATTGACGGATACAAATATAGGGCTTTTTCCAACACAAGCAACTCCCATAAGAGACCGAATCTTTTCAGAAACCTCAAAATGTTTCACCCCTCTCCAAACAGTGAAAATAAATTTTCCACCGCATGAAAATTTATTTTCTACCTATGGAAAATTTATTTTCATGCAATGGAAACCTTTTTTTCATGCCGTAGTATCAGGATTGCATTCCCAACCGAAATTTTCTTCATACCGGTCAAACACCGGCTCTCCTTCGACACCGTACCGGCGGAGCAGGTCGTGCACATATTGCTGGCCTTCGGGAGTGAAACAACGCTCCTTGCGTTTCAGCCGGTAAAAATGAGTAGTCCCGAAATACTCCCTCATCTCCCTCCGTATCTCCTTAGCCTCGCGATAAGGAATATTGTCCAGCAGATGATCCATGCCGTATGCGTTTCTCAGCGGACTGTCATCCATGAACCCGCAACAATCGCCATCGGGAACAACACGCTCCGGATTGACCACCCTCACCGCCCAGGACTCTTTCGGAATATAGCGCGACGCCTGATAACGCAGACAGGTAGAAGCACGCCGGCATTTCCCGTCAAAACAAAACGCAAAATCATAAGGAACCAAAGAATAATCCAATTTGTCTAACATAATATAATGTATTGGTATCATACAAAGGTACTCACAGATCCGCCGGAAAGCAAACATTTATCCAGCAAAAAGATTTGCCTGCCCAAATCATGTCATACGAAAAAATCAAATGAATGATTTCTTACATAATCAGAAGAAACCCCACACATAGTAGTAATATATGGATATTATTTTGTATTTTTGCAATTAAATAGTAATATTCTACCACGTTATGAGTGATGCAGATTATGTAACCAACCAAGATATTATGCTACTTTTGGCAAAGCGCATAAAGGAGTACAGGCTTGCTGCCCGGATGAGCCAAAAGGAAATGGCGGAGAAATCCGGTGTGAGCCTTGCCACAATAAGCCATTTTGAACAGGGAGTCAATCAAAACATGACCCTAAACAATTTCATATCCTTGTTGCGGATAATCGGCATGGAGAAACGCGTCAGTGATTTGCTGCCTAAATTACCCATGCCGCCACTGGCACTGAAACAGCTAAACAAATTAATCCCTAAAAGAGTAAGGAGAAACGAGAATGATACAAAATCTTGATGTCTTTTTGTGGAATCGGAAAGTTGGCACACTGGTAGCCTATAAGGAAAAATATACTGAAAAGGTATGTTTTTATTTCGACGGCGACTTTATAAAGGGTGGTTATGACATCGCTCCATTGCAAGCCCCAATAAATGGTGTAACCGTCCAGCGCGGATTGCCTGTTTATGCGGAGGACGACAAGAGCTTCTGCGGCCTGCCCTCTTTCATAGCCGATTCACTGCCTGACCATTGGGGAAATAGGATATTTAATGAATGGGCAAAAGTGCATCATATAAAATCCCGTGACCTGTCATCGCTCGACCGTTTGGCCTACATCGGCAGGCGAGGAATGGGAGCGTTGGAGTTCATACCTCCTGCCGCAGAAGAAATGGAAAAACCGTTTAAAGTGGAAATTGCCGACCTGTATAGGCTTGCCCGTGCTGCCTTGAACGAAGCTAAGGACTTCAAAGCGAAAATGCAGCCAGACTTGATGATCGAGAGCCTGTTCAAGGTGGGAACATCAGCCGGTGGCCGTAGAGCGAAAGCGATCATTCATATGAATAAGGAGACCTATGAGTGCTATTCGGGACAGGTAAATGCTCCCACATCCGGTTTCACCCCAATGATAATCAAATTTGATGAGCATCTTGACCTGCCGACAACACGTATTGAATATAGCTATTACTTGATGGCGCAGGACGCAGGGATGGAAATGATGCCATCGATGCTTATTGAAGGAGAAAAGGATGTACATTTCCTGACAGAACGGTTTGACCGCAAAGGAAATGAGAAAATTCATATCCAGACTTTAGCAGCAATGAATCCGGTAGCAGACAGTTATGAGTCTCTGTTTGAAACCGCTTGTCGTATTGGTATCATGCCGATGGAAATGCAACAACTGTTCCTGTCCATGACCATGAATGTGCTTGGAGGAAATGTGGATGACCACAATAAGAATTTCAGTTTCATGATGGGACAAGACGGGGTGTGGCATATTATCCCTACCTATGATTTCACATTCTCGGTCGATCCGTCGGCTCCGGGATACGTAAATCGTCACTGCTTGAGCATAAACAACAAAAACTCAGCCTTTGAACGTGGAGACTTACTCGAGATAGCCAAGAAATACAATATAAAAGGAGCCGACTCTCTCATAGAAAAGGCAATCGGTGTTGTCAGCGACTACCAGCGATATGCGGATATAGCGGGGGTTGATGCCTATTGGAGCCATCAAATAAAAGAAGAGATGAACGACCGTATTGAGATGTTATCAGATTTCGGGGAATAAAATTACAGGGAATGATATACTGAAAATGTACAAATGAATACAGGGTACCCACCAAGACTGCTCTTGTTTCCCATATTAATTATATATCTAAATACTATTGAACATAAAAATCATCCACTATATGCAATGTGTTTCGTGCACGAGTCATAGCCGTATACAACCACTGGTATGTAGCCGCTTTCGGTTCTCTGGCAATCCGCCTCGGAATATCTAAATAAACTTCTTCCCACTCCCCACCTTGTGCCTTATGGCAAGTTAGGACATAACCGAACACAACTCTAAGGGCATTCAGATATGGATCCGTCATCATTGCCTTATTGAAAGCTTCGCTCTTTTGCCTAATTCCTTTATCTCTCATGCGGATAAAGAAATCAATAAACAGTTCTTTCTGTTGCGTTTGCGTCAAATTGGTCACCGAATCATACACGATGTTTTCTATCATTAACTGAGAATAGACAGTCTTGGTAAACAATTCTTCCACCTTGACATAAACAAAAGTCAAACCAGCTCTATCCCGCCTTGTACCGATCTCTATTATCTTTACCATGTCTCCATTCATCAGTCCGGAAATATAGTTGTTCTGTGTGACAAGCAACAAATCGCCAACTTGTATCTGTTCAGTATGAAATCCCAAAGAAGGTCTGATGATACGTGTCAATTCCATACACGCTTTATTCGACTGCGTAAGCATCGTAACCGCATTGTACCCTTTCAGTTTGATATCTTCGATATAGGCGCTCAACAAGTTAAATTGAGAGGGATACAAACGAATATGCTCATACCCGCGTAAAGGGAACCGGCCCCACGTGCAGACCGGAGGGTGCACATACAAAGCACGCATTTTCTGAGCAGACAGTATCAAATCATTTCCACTATCTTGGCGTACAATCGCGGTCAGTTCCATCTTTTCAACTGGTATATCGTAAGTCTTCCCTATATATTCGGATGATAATGCAGGCGAATTTTCCTGCAATATCGGTGGCAACTGACAAATATCTCCGACAAAAACGAATTTTCCTTTCGGATCAAAAGCCAACAGGTCCGCTAATAAACGTCCACTCCCGAAACAGGCCTGTGTCGCATTCTTGTCAACAACATCCGAAATCATGGAGGATTCATCTACGATGTAATATTTCGACTCTCCGGAATACTCCCCAACCGGAACCAGCGAAAAATTCAACAATAATTGCACGGATTTATCCATACCGTTCTTTTCTCGCTGCGCCACCAATTTGTCCATATTCTGATTCAAATCATCAAACTTATAAATCAAACTATGTACCGTAGAGGCGGAATGTTTCGTTGCATTCGACAATATCTTGGCAGCCCTTCCCGTTGATGCCAACAAGGAAAAAGGTAGATTACGCCGTTCCAACTCCCCAATAAACACTTTCATCATTGTCGTCTTCCCTGTACCAGCATATCCGCAAAGAATAAAAATTCTTGCTTTTTTGTCTCGAATAAACTCTACTAACGCCTCCAAAACACATTGCTGATTGGCTGTCAATACCAAATTATCTTTCTCTGTCTTTTTCTTAGATTCCATATTGCCTGAACCGAACAAAATTAAAGAATACCTCCTTATGCCCCGGCTCCTCTTCTTGCACAATCCTTTCCGAAGTCGAAGCCACACACACAAATCCAGCCTGTTGTAACAACCGGACCAATGCAAACGAAAAACACATCTCTCCCATCACATGAAACACATCCCGCTTTGGATCATAACGCGAAACAATATCACCAACATATTCCTTCGCCAAACAAGCAACAATCTCTTCATTCGCCATCGCCGATACTGAAGGAAAAGGTATATCGACAATATCACCACCATAATGCCGAGCAGCTCCCAATTGCTCAGCAGACCAAGTATGAGAGGGATGGTTGGATAGGTTTATGAACATATTTCCTTATTCTCAATCATAGAAAGAATAATATCCAAACGTTCTCTCAAATTATTTATCAACCCTGTTCGTTTTGTCGGACAAGAACGCATACCTGCATGGTTGTAATCATTTCTCAAATTAGTTGTAACCATGAATGTTGAAGCCAAAACTTTTATACAACTATTATGCAACATTTTTTCTATTAATTGCGCTTGCTTCTCATCACAATCCCACTTTTCTTTTTCTACACCATTAATAAAAATATAGAAACTCTTATTGACTGCCTCTCTCTCTCTTTCATCAGTAATACACAAACCTTCACTCTCACAAATATGAGAAATGATTGTTTCATGCAAGATCGTAAGAGACTGTTGATACAATTGATTTTCAAAACACCATTTAGCAGCAAAATAACCATTTTTTATATTCATTGAAGGCATGAAGTTGGCAAATGAGCTTTTCAAGCAATCAACAATTGGTTTCATGGGTTCAATGATTACAGCCGATAACCGGTTAGAACATTCTAATAAATTTTTTATGTTATCGCCTTTCAAAATACTTACTCCACGACAAATATTCATGTCATCGACCACTTTTTCTAAGGCATTCATATACTGACTTAACGTTTTCGCATTCAAATCGGAACCTTTAGTTTCTTTCAATATTGGATCCAAATTTTGTTTACATAAATATTTTAACATCGACAAATTTCCATTTCTAAGAAAACTAGCTGAAGCCGAAGTCCAATCTTGTAAGTTAGATAACGACAACAAGTCAATCAAAGGAGCTTCATTGGTCTCTTTATTACGCGCCTCATAATTACCATACGTGATACTTTTCACAACTACATTCTTCAGTAATTTAGAATAATTACCAAGAACAAGTATCAACATTGGCAAATAACGAAATCCATGTGTCAAATCAAAATAAATTTCATCACCTTCTTGAATCAACGAAAACACACGTTCGAATATCGTCCATATTTCTTTCTCATCATTACCGTCAGGAATATCCTTGACCGGAATTATAGAAAAAGGGAAATGCCTTGTTTCCAATACAGATGCTAATCCCGGTTGTTGTATGGATACATTTGTTCCATATTCACAATGTCCATTATCAATCCAATTCTTTTGTTCAGCCCCTTTTGTCAAAAGAATATAAGCACAATCATCTGTAGTCCATTCCGATATAGACATCAGATATTGCAACGTTGCTTCCTGAACATAACGGACCTCATCCGATTTGAAATTATCACTCAAGCGTGTATAAAAACATTTACCATAATTACTATACCCTAAAACAGAGATAAAAACTTTCCGAGCCATATTTATTTTGCATTAATGTTAAACAATTCATTATCCAGAAGTAAAGCCAAGGCTTTTTCTGGTTGCAAATTCCAGTTTTCAGCATCTTTAAAAGAAAAAGACAATATCGCATTTTCTATACATTTTGCTCTCGCTACATCTGACAATTTTTCTTTCGTAACAAACAATCCCTTGCTACCTGTTCCGCCATACGTTTTAACTACACTTCTGAACTTATCAATATCAGTCGTTTTTGCAATTTGAGTTTTACATTCCACAAACAACAATTTAGTTCCTGTATTGACAATTATATCGATCTCATTTTTATCTAAATCCCGTTTAAACGGAAAACGACAATTCAAACATACCTCTTTTGCCTTCTCCCATGACGACAATAATTTAGCCACTTTATATTCAAACCATCCTGAATTGAATACCAAACTAATCGCATTTGGTGAAACAATATCCCAACTTTTTTTACCTTTTCTTTCATGAAACAAGGATAATATAACCTTGTCATTCTCTTTAACGGAATTTTTTCGAATCCACTCTACATAGTTTTCTTTATCCTTAAAACTACCTATCGAACAAGTCTTCAATTGATTTTGCTTTTTCGAATCCAACAATGCGACCAAAGAATTAAACGATTTCGTATTGAACAGACGTATCTCTTCTATCTTTTCTACTGCTCTATCATCTTCTTCCGTATAATCCGAAAGTTTCTTATAATTATTCTCCAATGAATTTCCATACAGACGGAACAACGTACGCATATCAAACTCAAAATCTGATAACGGTTGCATGGTTCGATAATTCCATAAGATATTATTTTGGTCCATATATACAACGGCTGCATTGGGCTGCTTATCAAAAGTAACGCCGAACAGATGCGACCACGATTTCAATCCGCTGGAAATATTCACCGTTACCTCATCATTCTCATATTTCTTTACCAACGTTTCTGCCCTACGCAAAATCTCTACCGGATTTGTCGGATCCAATGGTTGTTGCTCTTCAACCGGAATATCTATTTCCCTTTTTAAAGCTTCCACTACCTCCCGGCTTTCATCCGAATAGACAAACACAATCCTATCCGGTTTTGTCGCAACAATTCCATGATAGACAGGAGCTGGCTGCCCTCCAACCAATGTTATATGTATTTTAGCCATATCTATCCTATTACTTTCTCAAAAATAATCTGAATCCTCTCCTCTGATACAATCTTGGATATCGACTTCCAATTACCTTCCGATACTTTTTCCCATCTTTTCAAATCACGTTTCTTTTCAGTTCTATAAAGGCGAATCAGTGTTTGTATCAATATACTCTCCTGATCCACCGGAACATATTTACATCCAGATTTTTTCAGCCAACTTTCAGTCCTGCTGACAGCCATCTTTAAATCCTTAACAACAAACTTTCCTTCTCTTTCTTCGGTCAAAAAAGATAAACCACCATCCACGAACTCTTGTTGCTTTTGCAATCTCTCACGTTCAGCTTCTTTGTTTTCCTTTTCCAACTCTTCCTTTTCCAACTGCCGTTGCAAAAACGATTCTATTTCATGTATTGCCGTATCATGCAAACCGCCGTCAGGATAGGTTATTGCTGCCATTTTATATTTAGATAAAGCTGCAACCTTGTCACCTCCTTCCATACATTCTTCGGCTTCTCGAATAAACAACTCATATCTACCTTTCTTTTCTTGCAGTTCGAATGTTTCCCTTTTCTTTTTTTCTTCCTGTTTTTTTAATTGTTCGATTTTCTCAAAACGTATCTTTTGTATCTGTTCCTTTACCTTAATTTCATCTTCCGATAACAATCGCAACAGGACAAAACCCATTAAAGAAAAAGACTCTTGGGTAATAGCAATCTTCCGAGACTTTGCCGACGGTTTAAAATTAAAATAACCTCGATTTCTCTTCTGTGAGCAAATATCATCAATCAAGAAATCATCAAATTGCCAATCTCCCGTTATTGAATGGAAACCAGAGCCGACAGCCATCTTCAAAATACATGAAGATGAAGGCAGGGAATTCAATCTTGACCTTATTTCACGCAGATTATCTAAAATAGAATCCACACGATCCGCCTGATATGTCTCGAAGAAATCTATTTCCTTATCCAAATAAACCTTCGTATGGTTATTAATACATTGGAACAGGTTTGAAACATTCAATAAACGTCGTTTATCTTCCACCTTAAAATATGATACATCTTTAGGATTATCACTATCATAAAATGAATCAAACATTTTATCAGACAATAAAATAACCCCATCCGCCTTTTGTCCAGGCATTAAAACTTCGTATATCGTATTAAACCCAAATGGTTTAAATATAGAAGAAGTTTCTTTTCCACCATGTTTCCAACCTCCTTCCAATGTACGAGGTCTTTCTCCGCTTCTTAAATTGAATATTTTGGTATTAACCAAACCTGTTTGATCAAATTCCACATCCGAAAACTTGACAAAACGCATAAATTCATTTCCTCTATTCGATTCTCCAAAAACATATTTTTCTTGTTTTTGATCAGGATCCTTCAATTCTTTAAACAAAACAGATCGCACCGCCCCTTTCAAGGAACTCCCGGGTATAATCGGTTTCCCTGACAGTTCATTTTTGATAAATGCTTTTATGTCATTCGTAGATGAAAAAGTCATATCAAACACTGTATCCGAAACAATATCCAACTTATTTCCTAACAACCTCAGTACTCCCTGTTTATCTTTCCTCTCAAATAAGGGAAGCAACCGTTCTACATCCACACCCGAATCAGGATGAAGCAGACGGCGAAGATTCAATTTGTAGATCTTCCTTTCTGATTCCACAAAATCAAGACCATTAATCCAATCCTTGTCTGCACCGCCACCAATGCAGACCGGCGTAACAATCTCTATCTCTATTGGATATTTCTTATTCAGTTCTTCCATAAACTAAAATCTTATCGGTATAAAAATAGCTTTTCCATTCCGCCATATCGGATGATCTATCATCTCCAAGCCATTCACGCGAGGATTCAAATTGACTATTTTCCCTTTACAGAAAGGAGAAGTCACATCTTCACCATGAAAAACAGATGCTGGTGTAAATGCATATATTACATTCTTACGCAGAGTCAGATTGGGTGGAGTGGTAATCCATCCACCACGACGAACAAAATCATAAGCGACATTCTCTCCCTGAACCATCTGGGTCAACTCCTCTTTCTTATCCGGTATAAACATGGATAGGGTAACTACGTTTTCCGATGTCTCAGGACAATTCAAATCCAATGTATCTGTTTCATAAAAGAAATAACCGTTTCCAACATTCCGATCCGTTCCTAATCCTTGATGTTGCAACAACTCCAATCCTTTGTTCAATAAAGAGGTATCGCCTTGTGCCAAGAAAAACAAACCAGAATAATCTTTATAATAAACACGATCCATATAAAAAGGAACGGCATCCTCTTCCCCTGTCCGCGAAACCGTCACTCGTGATAAAACTTCCGACACTATGAACTTATCCGGAATGGGTTGGCAAGTCAGAAACTCATTCCGTAAATCGTCTATGATGGATTTATCCCCAAACAATGTCTTACCTTGTATCATCCGCTCAAAATAGTTTTTATCCAACCATCCCACCTTTTTTACTTTTTTGGCATATTGAATATTATCTATAAGCAACATATTCTTCAATGGTTTCGGGAAAAAATAAACAGGAAGAGACTGTTTATTCTTTTGATAAAAAGGAAATAAGGAACTTATCGTACATCCTAAATCGCCATCTTCCGGTATCACTTCCCCCAACATGGCCAAACAAGATGTAACCGCTGCATATAAAGTATCAGATTGGATCATTTTCATGCTGATACTATAATCCAATCGATTATCTCCAATATGCAACGGTGATGTAAAATGCAATTTATAAACCGTGAAAGAAGCCATACGATCAATTTTTAATTTGATTTCGATTTCAGGAAAACTGGTTCTATTTTTCTGGGACTAAACTTCACTTGTCCATACCCACGACTACCATTACCTCCCAAATAATCATTCTCCAATGCTTTAATACCTTCATCCAACAAACCGAGCAAGTCCTCTTCCTTATCATCATCCCATACATTTACTATAAATTCAACATGAAACCATACACCGGCTGGTACTCGTTCTATTTGTCGAGGATGCTCAGCTGTTCCCTTTACCCGATCAATGGTGTTTTCCCATTTACTCTCCGTGTAAGGCATATCCAAACTATCGCAATTTTCCAATTCCTTTACAGAAGATTCCAACATATAGGCATCTCGAACTATTAACTTGGAAGGTTTATTTTCAAGTGAATAGCCAAACAAATTATTAATCTTGTCACAACCGCCCACTTTAGAAGAACCATTCATTTGTTCCAACAAACAACGCATCTTTCCTTTCAACGAACTTCCAGGAATATAGGGCTGACCTCGATACAAAGGAGATTTAATAACCGGTGAATCTATACCTCCAATTTCCACATTATCACTATTTTCTCCAATGTGTAATCCAGTGAGCAGTTCCAATTCTGCTGTTACTTTTATTTTAGATATCAGTCTTTTCATATTTTACTCTCCTCCATAAAATTTATGATACGCTACAATTGCCTCAAATATCTTCAGGAAATTCTTGAAGTCATTCTTCGCATGAACCTCATCTTCTAAACGGATAGCGTCTATACCCTTAGACATTTCTTCTCCGAATTCTTTGGTTTTTGTCTTCTTCTTATCTCTACCGACTGCATAAGCCAACATAGGCTTCAGCATAATAATGTCGTTTTTTTTATGAGAAAAGTCAGAATCGATACGCCGCAATTCCCCAAAAAACTTTCTAAGTTGCGAAGTACTTAAAACATCCTTTACGTCCTTCTTTGTTAAATACTCTCCAAAAGATTTAGCCCATTCCACTGCTTCATTGGATATCCCATTCTGAATCCAATCCTTTTTCATTTTATCATTTGGATATGCCATACTATTATGTTTTTAGTTCTTACTTTTCAAATCTTAATTCCAATTCTGCCCACCGAGCAGAAATAGCAATCAGTTCATATGTCCTTTTATCACACAAAATACACATTAGTTCTCTGCAAAAATTAACAATTCGATCACTTTTTCCCTCAGAGAACCGTGTCAGAAAATAGGCCGTATGCCAAATATAACCATACTCGCCACGTTTCATTTCACCACAAAAACTCATCAATTTATGCAAGATGGAAACCGGCATCGCTTCCTTATTGCACAAATCGACAAACCATTCTTTATAACCTTCTACGAAATTGAACTCATCTTCCCAAGAAATATTCTCTCCGAAAAGATTCAAAGCATTCTTCTTCTCTCCCTTGAACTTTTTGGCAGCATCTTCCGCATCCCCTGCAAGTTCGGCAGCCTTGGCTATCGGAAATTTACGATCCACAATAACGATTCCTCCTGAAATCGTCACATCCCTACGCCCAACAAACCTGGTGAACTCTGTCCTGACATCACGTGCGAACAAAAGCAACTGTTTCCAACGCCCAATAGCAAAGACATCATCGCCACCGGCATACAGAATATTGACATCCGCTTTATATCGCTCACGAATCACATTCAGATAACCACTGAAGAAATAATCTAACATAAAAGACAATGTTGAATAGGCAGCAAAACTCTTATCTTGTTCAGGAAGTCCTTCTATAAATATTCGTCCCAAATTATCGACATCCATCCTCAAAATTCCCAAATAAGAACCATCGGCCAATTCTTCGAATGTTTTAAGGTTTGCACCTGATTTAGCCTGTTCATTTCCTCCATAAAACTGAAAGCCATAGCTAACCTGCCGCCCCTTCAACTGAGCAGCCAAAAAGTTTGTATTATTGATCCGCTTCACACGGTTCACATCAGCAGATGTGATCTTACGGAAATGTGCATAATCGTCAGTCAATTCTTTCTGGTCAAAGAAGTAGCTGTGCACACCAACTACCGAGATATCAAATTTCGAACGGTTCGCCAGATAATCCACTCCTCCAGCTGATTTATGGGTCAGTATATAATCGGCATCTTTCAATACATTTCCTAAATCAATCTGTTCTTTAACCGATGGCAAAACATAAATCGAATTTTCCTGTTTTGAACCAACCATTACACAGTCTGCTGATTCTATCCCTGTCACGGCACAAATTCTACATTCAGGATCTACTGTTTGAGGAACAAAAATATTGTCATAATCAGCTAACAGAACCGAACTAAATTTACGATTTTTCCGCTCTACTAATTTATCCGAAAGACGTTTCCACAAAGCCCCCAAGGACTGCCTATTCCCTTCGAAATACAATTGTCCAGACCCTGTTTCATACGCAAAAGCGACAGAATCCCAATTGAATAATAAAGTTCCCTTGTGTTGTTTCCACAAAAAAAGTTCAAACTCCTTTCCCAATTCATTTAAAACACCTTTCACTTTTTCCGTATTGGGCAAAAGCATAAAGAATTTACCTCCAGAAGAATAAACGACATGACCGATTGTCACCTTTAAACGGTTGATGATCCGCTGAACAATGGAATCTATCAATAATTGCAAATAAAAAGAACGTCCCTTCAAACTGACAGCAGCCTTTTGCGAGGATACATTATATATAAATTTCTGTATACCAGAAATTTCTCCTCCAATCAACAGAACTGGACAAACACCCTGTTTCAAATCCAATCGGTAACAAGAAGGATTCCATGAAAAGTCATCCGGATTTTCTTGTTTGTAAAGCCATAAACAATCAGCAAATGCAGCCGTAGTCTTCAAGTGTTCAAACAAACTCACATTAGCCATATCCATCGTGTTAGATGGTATGCACCAAGTATATTTCTTCAACAAATAAATCAGACTTTCCGAAAAAGCGCTGAACGTGTCAGTCGGAAGCAATTCAAACTCTTCGACAAATTTTTTCCACAAAAACGCATAACAGGCTTGACCTGTACCATCTTCTTTCTGTTTGACCTCATGAGGAAATAAACTTTCTTCCAATACAAGTGGTAACAAAGGAAATGCATATCGAGAATCACCTCCAAACAATTGATTGAATATGGAATACAAAGGAATTTGCTTATACCGGTTCTTTCCCCACTTGATAGGCTCGACATCATCACTATTCTCTTTTTCTTTCGGATCACGTCGATCTATGCCCGCACTCCACCAATCAGCTAATGAAACTAAAGCCTGTTGTTCAGTTCGCGGAACATGATGATTACACGCCAAATTGGCCAATGAATCATCCACCTCATCATAAAACAGATTTTGTTTCATACCCGGAATCTCCGTCAACTTACGGCTGAACCGTTCGAACAATTCGTTTGTCCAAACAACATGCTGATACCCAAATTTTCCATATTCATTTACAGGACATATCAACTCTGCCATTCGCTTTGAAGAATCCGACAACGTATTATACCGGTCTGAAAAAGCCTGATCCGCCCGTTGATAAAACTTTCCTATATCATGTAGCAAAGCAGCCAAATAAATGCGTTCTCTACAATTTTCCATAACTTATTAGACTAAGAACTATATCCGTTCCAAATATAATAAATAAAAAAAATAAAAGTCAATTTTTCAGGGGAAAATGTGTACGTAAAAGGCCATTTCCAAGGCTTACACCTTTACCCAAGCCAATATTATCTGGAAGGGAAAGGTTTGACTTGAAACAGATATTGAATGCCATCATACGCACACCTTTGTATATAACCCAGTAAGGTTCTTCGATTTCAAGAATTTTACACGTAATCCGGTCTTTAAAATAGATGCCCATTCCTTTCGCGAATGAGAGAATATTACCAACTAACATCTTTTCAAGGAAAATATAACGATCTGCAAGACCTTCCATAGCTTGATAGACACGATAGTTTTCTTCGTTGAACGGTAACCAGCGAGTTAGACGATAGACAAACGAGGTGTCCCATAATTGCACCAACATCTGGTATGGCTTTATTGAACTAATCTTCATCTCTACCACTCGGGTTCCAATCCGGAAACAGAAATCACCCACAGAAAACAGCTCCCCAATCACTTCCGTCCCCTCTTCTAAACAGACTATAGCCGCTTTCTTATCCAAACATTTATACTGAATTAATGGATAAGAATAACGATAACCATTGCCCAAGTGGTTATGAAACAAAATAGAAGTCGACTGTTGTAGTTTACTTAACACGGCTCCACGGAACATCTCGATTTCGTCAGGCCGTAACTCATTTTGGAAGCGAACACACAAAATCTTTATCTTTTTCATCTCTCTATTATTATTTTTTATTTATTGCAACCACTCAGCCAGGATTCTCATTTGTACACGATTAAAAACCTCCGTCATACCCATAAACATATTTTATCAAATTACAAGTCTTGAATAATTCACACTCTCCATCAAAATGAATGAAGACGGATTAACAATATTTACTATATGCCACTTTTCCGACACATAATCAATAACCTGATAACACAAACACCTATCAGCCTGACAATAATTACTCTTATAACATAACACGAAATGAAATGGAATTTGAACAGATTCGATTTTCCCAAACATAGATTTTTTTTTAGATTTCCACAAAAATAAAGTTTCCCAATCGGAAAACAAACTTTTTAATGCAAATCAATCATAAAAGTGACAGAAAAGCCATTTCTTCCATTCTCCTACTAATCCTTATTACACTGGAATACTATATACGAGTTTTCTACTAAAGACGTTTATGAACGTAAATACGGCAAAAGTCTTAATCCTTATTATACTGGAATACTATATACGAGCTAAATTTCCAAAGACAATTTACTTAGATGAGGTAAGGGTCTTAATCCTTATTATACTGGAATACTATATACGAGACAAGGAATTGCATCGAAGAATGTTTCAAAGCTGCAAAAGTCTTAATCCTTATTATACTGGAATACTATATACGAGAGCCGATCAAGAAGCCAATAGACTGGAAGAACATATGTCTTAATCCTTATTATACTGGAATACTATATACGAGTAGAGATAACAACCTGCAATTGGCACGCGATAATTGCGGTCTTAATCCTTATTATACTGGAATACTATATACGAGAAGATGAAGTAGGTTCTAAATCTGATGAAGATTTTGCTGTCTTAATCCTTATTATACTGGAATACTATATACGAGCTTTGCCAAGTGAACTGTAGATAGTTCGTAGAACTAGTCTTAATCCTTATTATACTGGAATACTATATACGAGAATTTAATGACAATATAGCGCGCGCCACCTCGTAAGAGTCTTAATCCTTATTATACTGGAATACTATATACGAGAGTGCCGGATAGCACGCTACACGCCGCGGCTCGTTGCCAAATGTCTTAATCCTTATTATACTGGAATACTATATACGAGATTACTATTGTAGGGATAGACAGCCGAGACAATTATGGGTCTTAATCCTTATTATACTGGAATACTATATACGAGAAATTAAGGAATACATGAAGGATATTTGGAAATAATAGTCTTAATCCTTATTATACTGGAATACTATATACGAGTAGAATATTCCGAATTCTACACCTTTGGCATCCTGTCTATGTCTTAATCCTTATTATACTGGAATACTATATACGAGCGCCTCGAATTTAGTTGGTGCTTGCAAATTATATGGTCTTAATCCTTATTATACTGGAATACTATATACGAGAAAATATAGTTACAATATAGCGCGCGCCACCTCGTGTCTTAATCCTTATTATACTGGAATACTATATACGAGAGGTTACTAATTGGGTTGACGGCTACTGGTCACAGGCAGTCTTAATCCTTATTATACTGGAATACTATATACGAGTTGCAGAAGCAGTGCTATGACGTCCTGAATGACTGGGTCTTAATCCTTATTATACTGGAATACTATATACGAGCGGTTGTGTTGTAGTATTACTATTGTAGGGATAGACGTCTTAATCCTTATTATACTGGAATACTATATACGAGATCTCTATTCTTTTTTGCTTACGTAGCATTTACTAACTGTCTTAATCCTTATTATACTGGAATACTATATACGAGCTTGATGACAAAAGAAGGGTATTCCCCTTACTGTCTTCGTCTTAATCCTTATTATACTGGAATACTATATACGAGGTATCGTGTGTTCTATGGTAACATTCTTGTGAAGAAGTCTTAATCCTTATTATACTGGAATACTATATACGAGTACTGTGTTCAATAACAGATTCGGGATTCACGTCTATAGTCTTAATCCTTATTATACTGGAATACTATATACGAGGCCTATATAGTGTGCCCGTTGGGCTAACTATATCTGGTCTTAATCCTTATTATACTGGAATACTATATACGAGTATCTGTAATCGCCTGCGTTGCTGGCTATTAAGTTGTCTTAATCCTTATTATACTGGAATACTATATACGAGACCAACTATTAATACCAATCATTATGAAAACAAACAGTCTTAATCCTTATTATACTGGAATACTATATACGAGGGCAAAATTACCAACGCACTATCATTCATTCACTTCTCACTCTAAAACCTAAGATTTTTTTATATTTTCACAAAAAATAGCTCTAAATTTTGAGAGTGCAAAGATAATCATAAATTCAATATGTCAAAGAACTTTCATTACATTTTGTATTGAAAAACAATGCATGCCATAAACGGCTCTTTCAAAAAAACAAAGTATTTTTATTGTGCATGATTATATCTAATTCTATTTTTTGGCCAATTATCTTCATTGAACGTAAATAATCCGACGATATCGGAACAATCAATATGCTATCATTATTTTCATAAGCCGCCTGCACCTCCGCCAAGTCTTTCCGTATGCAATCATATTCCGACATCGCCAAATCTGCCAAAAAAATTGACCGCTGGACACGCATGCATCCTTTCCGTTGCAAGTATTTGACAACCTGATGACGAACCTTATTACTTTCTATATCATACATAACAAAAAACAACATATTAGAAGACGGCCTGTTTATTCGATTTACAATACCTAAAACTCTTTCTATACGTTCATCCAATGAAGACAAATCCTCCACTCCATTTCCCAATCGGTTAGGAACTGCCGATCCGGATATGCCAGCATGAATAAACTTCTGCATTTTATCTACAAAGGTCAAAACCTTACGAGATTTCTTAACCATCTTGATCACCGATTATTGTTCTTTTATAAATCCAGTTATCAAGTCTGCCATCAGTTGATTCAAATCAGCATTCGTCCCCGTACGAGGAGATTGTACAATCGAAAAACCTTTCTTTCCAAAAAACAGGTTTACTTCGGCTTGCTTCATTCCCATCTTAAAGCGAATTTTCTTACCATATTGAATATTGATCACTTCGGTTATACCAACACCAGTCTGTTCGACATAAGGCTTAAGAATAGCCATCATCTCATCTAATTCATGAGGAACAAACACAATGTCTCGTTCTTTTTTCACCTTTGGATTAAGCAATTGTTTAATCCGTTCAATCACCTCTTTGTCTGGATCAGAAGTATTCGGTTCTTTCGAACTTGAAGAGGAAGCATTCGCTTTCATGATTTTTTCCTGTTGCCGTTTCTGTTCAAACAAAGCAAACGGATTATCAGAATTGATAAAAGCATTCATATCGACCGATGTGGCATTCGGATTATAATAAGCATCAGGATCCACGCTGATAAAGCAAGCGCGTGTCACATCACTCGTGCGTGTATCAACAACCTGTTGCAAAGCATATTGCTTACTGAATTCCAATGAAAAAGCTTTATAAAACACTGAATACAAACCTGAGTCATAACAACGTTCTTTCAATTTGAAAAAAACTTTTAATCCATCTTCGCTGGGAGAGAGAAACGACAAAACCACCCGTTCATCTTTTTCAATTGATTTGCGCAATTCAGTAATAGAAAATCCTTTATCAGAAAGGTGATCTATGTCTATAATGAAATACTCGACATAAGCAAAATTTTCTGTTTTACGATACGGAGGATTGAACATTCCACAAACCAAATAAGGCAAACGACGTTTTAGTAAATTATATTGCTTGCCATCTATCTCCCGGGCTATTCGGAGCTGACGAATAGAAGATAATATCTCCGGACGAGGATTACGCAACGAATCATAAAAATACTTTACCGTCACCTTACGCAACGGATCCGCTCCGCTTGTTATATTGACTCCCGCTGAAATCATACCTAAATATATTTTTTCCATTGTTGTGCAAGTTCCTGAGCATACAAAGATAATTGTGTCAAGCGACTTCTCGAAAGTCCCTTCATCGTTACAACCTCATCCAAATAATCATTCAACGACTGAATAAGTACTCGACGTCCCAAAGCTTCAAGCCAACAGGAGCCATCTTCTCGAACAGAATAGTATTCATCAGTTACCACTTCCTGCATCAACAAAGAACATACGACATAATCTACCCAAACACGATATAATTCAATAACATCATACACCAAAACCGGACGGTTATAGTCATCTCTGTGCATAACTCCGATGTACGGGTCAATACCGGTTTTTATCAAAGCTCCCTCAATTTTCCCGTACAACAAACCATATCCATAATTAAACAATGCATTCGCCACATCCAAAGCTGGATGTTGGCTTCTTGCTTCAAAACGATATCTTTCGGGAAGAAACAAATTTAAAGTCTTAAAATATATTTTAGAAGAGAGTCCTTCCCATCCTCGCAAAGTTGGAGCCACATCTGAAACGATCTCTCCATCGATTCCTCTCACTTTCGTTCGGTAGTCCTCCAGTCGGTTGATTGATTTGTTCACCTCCCTTTCTATTTCATCAGCCCGAGGGATCATCATCAATAATAAAGCCTGCTGATTTTCGATCTTTCTGGAAATAATATCTTTGATCCAAAACACAGCGTCTTTGGTAAAAGTAAAGCTCAATTGCCCCTTCCTGATCAATGAAACAGAGCCATATTTCGGACTCCAAATCCTTCCAAGCGGTTGCCCACTCTTATCCATAAACAGCACTTCGATTTCCCGCTCGATCGCAAGTAACACTGCATCACTTGTAATTTGCGCTCCACGACCAATCTGAATAGAAGAAATACCTTCAGATGGAATACGTTGTTTTCCATCTTTCGAAAGAATAACAAATCCTTCATTATCACGACTTAACGAAGTTCCAAATGTATTCAGCACCAACTCCATAATTGTTTCTTCAATATTAAAATAAGGTAATCGTTTACAAACATAAGAATATTTCTTGCAAAACTTGAATAAGCGCCTATGATTTTGTGGGAAAAACATTCTTTCATCATGTCTTTTTTTGATTTCTGCATTTTTTCACCAAAATCATTTACGATACAATAAATCTCTGTATTTTTATCCATCGAGAACATAGCAATAATTGTTAATGTCTTATTATATCAACAATTATTATAAATACATCTTTGATATTCAAACAAATAACTTAATTTTTACACCAAACTCATTGTACATATGAAGTATAGACAGATTAGGTATTATTCTATCAGTAATAACGTTAACACCTACTTGTTCTTTGATAATAGAAGTGATTTTTCATCAGATGAAGGACATGATTGGAGAGTTTTTTATTTAATTGCTCCTCTGGAAGTGTTTTTAATGGTAATACTGCTATGAATCAGAAGAAGAAAAATTGAAGAAACAATATAAAAGAGATAGAGAACCTTCTTTTATCAGTAAATGATTAAATCAAAAATATGATAGAACTAATACAAGACATCATTTGTTTTCTCCTATGGGGAATTGCTGGTTTTGCCATAGTCGGATTGGGACTAATGTTTCTTATACTCATCATAGCCTCTTATCTATTAAGTTTTGAGATAATAATAACAAATGAGGACCTTATAAGAACTTTAGTTATAAAATTAATCGCTTGGGGATGGACATTTTTGGATTGGCTTTGGATTTTATTAAAAGTAATCACAGGTTCCAGGGTATTATTAACTATTGCATTCTTGGGATATGTTATGTATGTTATTGTTTTTGGCTAATAGCTTGTGTAATCTGATTTGCATCAAAGCTTCAAATCCCCTTTCGGGGGTATACCGAAAAACAATATTCGCCAGACACCGATTATGCAAACATACGAAACATATTAAGTCATTATTTTATTCCTATAAGCATTCGGTGTGCACTGTTCGATTTTTTTGAACCAATTGTTGAAATTCTGCGGTTGGCGGAATCCGAGTTCTTCGGCTATTTCGTTGATCCGCCCTGATGTCGTAAGCAGCAGTTCTTTGGCTTTCTCCAAGGTCTTTTGTCGGATGTGCTTCTGTGGCGAGAGTCCTGTGGTCTTGCGTATCAAGTCGCTGAAATAGTTGACGGAGAGACAAAGTTTTTCGGCACAATACTGTACGGTGAGCAATCCGTTGGTCACCGGAAGTTTACGTTCGAAATAGTCATTACATATTTCTTCAAAACGTGCCAGTATGTCGTTGTTCGCTACCGGCAAGGCATCGAACTGACGGTCGTAAGCATGCAAGCAATAGTCAAGCACGAGCTTTATGTAGTCTGTGATGATAAGCATGTCGGGGGTGCCGGTATGTAGTTCGTCGTCGATTTTCCCGAAAACATCCACAAGCAAATTCTTTTCACGCTCGGTCGGGAACAGGGCTTCGTTGGTGTTATAGGAGAAATAAGAATAGCGCGACATGGCTCCCTGCAACGGAGTTCCAGCAAGCAGCTCGGGAGCAAACATCAATACATGCCCTTGCACCTGATGCCGTTGCCCGTCAGCCTCCGAACCGGCGATCTGTCCCGGAGCGAAAAACACCAATGCGCCTTCGCTATAATCATACAGGCTGTCGCCATAGTGCAACTCCGTGTATTTCTTTCCTTTCAGATAAACGGCGTAGTATCCGAACATCCGCTGCGGACTGTCGAACAGGATGGGAGGCAACTTGCCGAAGTCGATTACCCCAACAAGCGGATGCAGCGTTTCTGCTCCCACCATTTCATTATAACTGCTTATGTCACAAATCTTGATGTTTGCCATGAATTCCTATTGATTTTGTTCCTGAACGACTATAAAAACGAAAAACACAGCTTTTATTGTAATATAAAAAGTCGAAAAATGTGATTTATATATTTTTATCAGAGATTTCGCTACCAGAAACAATCCGGAATCATCGAAACTTTGCACCGCAAAAGAAAGGAGCATAAACGATATGGATATAACACGAGACACGACAGAGGAAGAGAAACGCAAACGTGTGGTGCTCGCACTTGTTCTGTCAAGCTATCTGGTGGTCGGCATAGACGGTTCGCTCGTCATAACGGCAATCGCAGAAATTGCATCCGACCTGCATCTGGGTGACATGGCTATGTCGTGGGTACAAAACGCCTATGTACTGGCATTCGGAGGTTTCATGTTGGCCGGAGGACGGCTTGGTGACATTTATGGACGCAAACGGCTGTTCTGTATTTCCATTGTCTTATTCTGCATCGGGTCTTTAGGGGCCGGATTGTCGCAGACAGCCTCGCTGATGATTGTCTCACGCTTTGCACAAGGCGTCGGCTCTGCCGCGATGGCACCTGCGGCACTCGGGCTCATCATGGATTACTTCCAAGGGAAAGAAAGGGTGAAAGTCGTGGCATGGTATGGCAGCATATCGGGACTGGGACTTTGCGTAGGGTTGGTGCTTGGCGGCGCCATCACGAGTTACGGATCATGGCGATGGGGCTTTTTGGTCAACATTCCCCTAACATTGGGAATGTTTGCATACGCAGCCAAATGGCTGCATAGAGAGAATACGGTAAAAGCCCGCTTGGATATACGCGGCACGATATTATCGGCAGTGGCTGTCTTTACGTTTGTCTACGCCATTGACGGAGCCAAGAGTCTTTGGATGTGGCTAATCGTGTCAAGCATCTGTCTTTTGATCTTTGGAAAAGTTGAAAGGGAGGCTGTTTTTCCCATCGTTCCGGGATGTCTTTTCTTCTCTAAGAACCGGTGTAACGGCTATGTGGCACGTCTGCTTATGATAGGAGCATTGATGGGCTACAACTTCGCCATATCGATATTCCTTCAAAACGGTTTCGGATTTACATCGCTTCAAACAGGTTGTTCTTTTCTGCCGATGACCCTCACTACCTTTTGCGGTGCTTTGGCTGTTCCACGGTTAGTCGGAAAACATGGCAACATACCGGTCTTGCTATCCGGGCTTATGATGCTTGTCTTCGGATTTGTCTGGCTTGCACAAGCGAGGTGCGACAGCCCTTATCTGTTTGCTATATGCCTGCCAATGATTCTTATCGGTTTCGGGCAGGGGCTTGCCATGAGTCCGCTTACGAATCTCGGCATAGAGGGGGTGGACAGCAAAAACACTGGGGCCGCTTCCGGCTTTGTCAATGTAACCCATCAGATAGGCGGAGCCATAGGACTGTCCCTCATGGTGTCAACATCAGAAGGCATTTCCGATTGCGACATGCGTTTTCACCATTGCATGGTCATAGCAGCGATACTTGTTTCATTGGCTCTGGCAATAACCATATTCATTCAAAGTCTCAACGTGACAATCGCAAAAGAAAAAAAAGACAGAATATCCCATTAAAGATCAAGCCATTTTTGAACATCTACAATTTAATTTGTAAGTTTGTCAACGAATAAAAACTTACAGACGAACCATGAGTAACAACATTGACAGAAGAAATTTCTTTAAAAGAATCACAGGAGCCGGAGCTATTTTAGCTGTTTCGCAATTACCGGCAATGGCAGAAGATAATCCTTCAGTATTTCCGAAGCGTGGCCAATATGAAAGATTAGCCTTGGCTTTTGCAACTATTGAAATCGGATTGAAAAAACCGTTTACGGTACTCCACATTTCCGACACTCATTTGACAGCAGCCTACCCGCATGAAAACGAGATCAAACAAAGATTGAAAGAAAGCCGGACCCAATGCTTCGGAGGAAGGCAGGAAGAGGCTTTAAGAGACTCTTTGACTTGGGCCAAAGAACATGCGGATTACGTAGTCCACACGGGCGATTTGATTGACTGGCAAAGCGAAGCCAACTTCGATCTGGTACGCAAATATTTTGGCAAAGATATCTGTGGATGCATCGGGAACCATGAATTTTCCATAGATATGGGTATTAGTAAAAATCCCAAACAAGAAAATACAGAAACATACAAAGACTATACAAGGGATTTGCTCCAAAAAGTCTACCCTTTTGACATTTCATTCCAATCTCAGGTAATAAACGGCGTCAACTTCATCACTTTGGATGATGTGTATGGAACGGTGACACCTCACCAGGTGGCTCTTTTCAAAGAAGAAGTGAAGAAGAACATCCCCATCGTGCTTTGCATGCATGTGCCATTCACCACTGATCAAATCTGGAGGGCTTCCCAAAGATTTTGGGAAAACAAGTTCGCTTCAGACATAAATGACGAAAACTATACACCTACGGGTGATTACAAAGCACAAAAAACGGATGCCACCACACGGGATTTTATCGCTTATCTAAAGAAGGAACCTTTACTGAAAGCCATTCTTTCCGGCCATTTGCATGTCACCGTGGAAGAGCAGTTCTCGCCTACTGCCAGGCAATATGTCGTAGGAAGCAATTTCCTGTTCCATGGTCGAGAAGTCCTGTTTGTGTGAAACAAGAAAAAACACATTATCATCTGTGATTTTCCATATTCCACTTTTTATTCTTAACTTTGTGGTAGTAACTCATACTTAAAAACAGTAAAAGACTATGACGACAATCATTTTAATAGCAGTGATCGCGATCCTGGCAATCTGGATCGTTTCTTTGTATAACTCGTTAGTGAAATTGCGCAACAACCGCGAGAACGCATTTGCCGACATCGACGTGCAGCTCAAGCAACGCCACGACCTTATCCCACAGTTGGTCGAAACGGTCAAAGGCTATGCCTCACACGAGAAAGAGACATTGGAACGCGTCATCAACGCCCGTAACGGGGCGATCAGTGCCAAAACGATCGACGATAAGATCGTGGCCGAAAATGCCCTGACTTCCGCATTGGCCGGATTGAAGATCACGCTCGAAGCCTATCCGGACCTGAAAGCCAACCAGAATTTCTTGCAGTTGCAGGAAGAAATTTCCGACCTTGAGAACAAACTGGCTGCCGTACGCCGTTATTTCAATTCGGCAACGAAAGAGTTGAACAACGCAGTCGAGACATTCCCGTCCAACCTGATCGCCGGCATGTTCGGTTTCAAGAAGGAAATGATGTTTGACCTGGGCGAGCAACGCGCCACACTCGAAGAAGCACCTAAAATCAAGTTCTAAGGATGCAATACGTCGGCATACAAACCCAAAAGAGCAGGAACAATTTCAGGTCCCTGCTCCTGCTCTGCCTCTTTCCCTGCCTGGTGATGGGATTGCTTTTTGCGTTCTGTTACCTGCTCCACCTGTTGGCAATGAACGACGACGGCATGACGAAAGCCGAGCTGCTCAAATATTCCACCGGGATGTTCGTCCATCTGGCGCCATACGTGCTGGGCGGCGTACTCATCTGGTTCATCATCGCCTATTTCGCCAACACAAGCATCATCAACTCGGCAACCGGTTCCGAACCCTTGTCGAGAATGGAAAACAAAAGGGTCTATAACCTGGTGGAAAACCTGTGCATGAGCCAGGGTATGAAAATGCCCAAAATCAATGTCATCAACGACGATTCGCTGAACGCTTTTGCAAGCGGCATCAACGACAAAACATACACCGTCAGCCTCTCGCGCGGAATCATCGACAAGCTGGACGACCAAGAACTGGAAGCGGTCATTGCGCACGAACTGTCGCATATCCGCAACAATGACGTACGCCTGATGATCGTTTCGATTGTCTTTGTCGGCATCTTCGCCATGCTCGCACAGATGGCCATGCGTTCCGTCTACTACTCGTCGATGAGCCGCAGGAGAGACGAGAAAAACAACACTGCGATCATCATCGTCTTAGTCATGGTTGTTGCAGCCATCGGTTATTTCTTCTCCATGCTGATGCGTTTCGCCATCTCGCGCAAACGGGAATACCTGGCCGATGCCGGAGCAGCCGAGATGACCAAGAACCCGCTCGCCCTCGCCAGCGCACTGCGGAAAATATCCGCCGATCCCGACATCGAAGCCGTCAAACGGGAAGACGTAGCCCAGCTTTTCATCCAACATCCAGGCAAACAGGCCAAAAGCGCATTGAGCGGTTTAAGCGGACTTTTCGCCACTCATCCGCCCATTGAAAAACGGATACAAGTGCTCGAACAATTCTAAATTTAATCAAGATTTAATACTTAAAATCATTCCAATCCCGACATTAATTTAATATCTTTGGGGTCGGATAAAATAAGAGTTGGAAATGATACAAAAAGAATTGATTGGCGACCTCAAGCTGAAATGGGACCGCATGCAGCAGGCGATGCAGAAGATAAACGCTGACGGATGCCTGCTCAGCGTGGATGTGAATCTGTATTATACAACCGGACATATCTATAACGGCTATTTCTATCTTCCAGCGGAAGGAGTTCCCCGGTTCTTCGTGAAACGCCCGAACGGTTTGACCGGCGACCACGTGGAATACATCCGCAAACCGGAACAGATGCCCGAACTGTTCGCTTCCCACGGACTGAAAATGCCGGAGAAACTCTTGCTCGAAGCCGACGAACTGACATACAACGACTACATTCGTCTGCAAAAAATCTTCAATCCGAAAGAGACGGGAAACGCGACTGCCATGATGCGTGAACTGCGCCGGATAAAGACGCCGCACGAGATCGAGATGTTTCGTATCTCGGCCGAACGCCATGCCCAAACATACGCCGAAGTTCCCGAATGTTTCCGTCCCGGAATGACAGACCTCGAATTCCAGTATGAAATAGAAAAACGGATGCGCAAGAACGGTTCCATCGGACTGTTCCGTGCTTTCGGAGCCAATATGGATATTTTTATGGGAAGCGTCCTGGCAGGGGAAAACGCTGAAGCCCCCTCGCCTTTCGACTTTGCCCTGGGCGGTGGCGGCATCGATGCTTCCTGTCCGTTAGGGGCGAACGGGACGGTCCTGAAAGAAGGCACGGCCGTCATGGTGGACATGGCGGGAAACTATACGGCTTATATGACGGACATGACGCGCGTGTTCGCTGTCGGCCGCCTGCCCGAACTTGCTTACCGGGCACATCAGACCGCTCTCCTTATCGAAAGCGAGATCGAGAATATCGCCCGACCGGGAACACCCTGTGCCGAGCTGTATGAAATCGCCGCCAAAATAACCGAAAGCCAAGGACTCGGCGCTTATTTCATGGGGACCAGGCAGCAAGCCAAATTCGTAGGGCACGGCATCGGCCTCCAAATAAACGAGCTTCCGGTACTTACGCCCCGCTCGAAAGACAAGTTGGAGCCGAACATGGTATTCGCACTCGAACCGAAATACGTGATACCGGGGGTCGGCGCCGTCGGCATCGAAAACAGTTTCCTTGTTACGGAAACCGGACTGGAGAAGCTCACGCTCTTCACAGAAGATATCATACAATTAGACAAATAAATCATAAATCATAAATCATAA
>ERZ857801.1169-NODE-1169-length-29762-cov-4.384017_pt1 | contig 29762 bp, 23 predicted proteins | sample MGYA00519762_ERZ857801 | MGnify/ENA primary metagenome ERZ857801 (study PRJEB31778, sample SAMEA3449368) | human gut metagenome | biome: human gut; feature: human-associated habitat; material: faeces | place: United Kingdom | collected 2010/2012 ...
ATGATCCACATGCGAGCTGTCTCCGTATCTCCTCAAAGGCTTTTTGCAGGCTGTAGCAGCACAGGGTCTGCCCCATGCTCAGCGGTTCGGGGGCCGTATCCAGCGTTTTGCCGCACAGGCAGTGGGCCAGCCAGGGCACGTCCGGGCAGCCGCCGCCGGAGATGTTGACGATGCGCCGGTCGCGGCAGTCCACCGTGATCTTCATGTTGGCCGCGCGTACCATGAGCCAGTGTTCCAGACGGCTGGTCTGGAACAGGGACACGGGCTCCAGCAGCACGTCATGGGCGCTGACCACCTGTTCCGGCTCCAGATCGGCCGTTTTCAGGCTGGCCAGCACTGCGGCCTGGCGGATGAGCGGGAAGACCACCACCATGTCGCAGCCAGTACGCATCTGCGGGGGCGGGCCCTTGACGTCTACGTCAAAGCCCTGCTGCCGCAGCAGGCGTTCGGCCCGGATGACGTCGCCCGTATGGGAAAAAGCCAGCAGGCCCCGGTCGGAAAGGGCGCGGGGGCCTGCATCGGGAGCGGACTCTTTTTTGAACAGGCCGCCCAGACGGCGACCGAGAGAGGAAAAAAGGGAATGCTTCGAGGTCATGCGTTTCCTGAAAAGGGGCGGCCGGAGCCGCCCCTGCATGGATTTTTTTAGGCCTGACGGCTGATCTCCAGCCGCCAGATGCCGTTCTCTTCACTTTCCGTCACATTGAAGCCGCTGTTGCGGGCCGCGCGGGTCACGTTCTCGCGGCTGGCCTCATTGTCCACCAGGACGGAGAAAGGGCCTTCGGGCTGCTTTTTGGCAGCGGTCAGGAACATCAGGACAGGCTGGGGGCAGGAAAGCCCGCAAGTATCGATAAGGGTCGCCATTACGCACCTCGCTTGCAATTGAAGAAACCGATGAGCAGGCAGACGGCCAGGCCGCCCAGGGCGCCCAGCATGCCGTTGGGGCCGATGCCCGCCGTGCTGGAAGCCATGCCGAAGTTATGGGCGCAGGCCGCGCCCACGATGAGGCCGACCACGAACACGGCCGCGTCGTTGTCGCCTTCACCGGCCATGAAGAGCTGGCGGCCGGGGCAGCCGCCGGCCAGGGCAAAGGCCAGACCGGCCGTCACCATGCCCAGGAAGTTCCACAGGCCGTCGGTATGGGCCACGGGCTGGCCTTCAAAACCGGGATGGAAACCGCCGATGGCCAGATTGGCCACCAGCGCGGCGGCCAGCATGGCCAGGAAGCCCAGGGCCAGATGCCACTGGTTGAACAGCAGGACGTCACGCACGGCGCCCATGGTGCAGAAGCGGCTGCGCTGGGCCAGGAAGCCCACCAGCAGACCGGCACCGAGCGAGAGCAGGAAGGGGGCGTGCATGGAGCCGGGGCCCTTGAGGGAGTAGAAGAGGACGCCGTTCTGGGCCTGTCCTTCCATGGGCGGATTGAACAGATAGACGGCGACCAGGGCGAGCATGATGCCGGGCAGGATCAGGCCGGACGCCTTGCTCTGGCTCTGGCTGCGGCCCAGGGAGAAGCCCATGCGGAAGAAGACCGTGCCCAGACCGATGCCGACCACCAGGCCGGCCAGGCCGAACAGGGCGTTGGCGTCGCCGCCGGCCAGACGCATGATGACGCGCCAGGGGCAGCCCAGGAAGACCAGGGCGCCGATGGCTGCGATGACGCCCAGCAGGAAGCGGACGGCCGGAGCGGAGCCGCCGCGGGCGCGGTATTCGCCAAAGCAGAGGGCAGCGGCCAGGGAGCCCAGCACCATGCCCATGATCTCGGGACGCAGGTACTGGACGATGGGCGCGCGGTGCAGGCCCACGGCCCCTGCGATGTCGCGGTTGAAGCAGACCACGCAGATGCCCATGTTGCCGGGGTTGCCGGAGAACTGCAAAAAGACGGCGATCAGGCCCAGGATAAGGCCCGTGACCACGATGCCCGTGGTGGACGAGAAGAAATTGAAGCTGTTTTTCATGCGACCCCCCAAAAGACGGGATGCGGCAAAAGTTGAAAAAATGCGCGCAGATCCGTGACGGACCTAGGGGATGGGGGACCGTGATATGGCGAAGGTCAAGGAATCAGGACATGCCGTCGGCGCGACCACCCCGCTGCGCTCCACACCGTGAAGCCGGTGGTGTTGCGTCAGGTATGGTGCATGGGCATGGACGTGCTCCTTGGATCAGACGGGTCGTGATGGATAAGGGCAGCCTAGGAAAAGAACAGGGGCGGGTCAAGTTCTTTCGGGAAAAAAGGGGACAGGCGGCCGGACCGGGAGCAGGGCGGGCATGAAAAAAGGGGCATCCGGCGGATGCCCCTTCAGGTCAGTTCTTGGCGGTCAGCAGGACTTCGTCCCGTCCGTCCCGTTCTTCCAGCAGGACGTCCACCTGCTCCTGCGGGCGGGTGTCCACGCTGCGGCCGATGTAGTCGGCCTGGATGGGCAGTTCGCGGTGGCTGCGGTCCACGAGCACCAGCAGCTCCACCTTGCGGGGACGGCCGTAATCCAGCAGGGCCTCCAGGGCGGCACGGATGGTGCGTCCGCTGAACAGCACGTCATCTATAAGGATGATCTCCGCGTTGTCCACCGGGGCGGTGATGCGCGACTGGCCGATATGGGGCTTGCCTTCCAGGCTGGTCCAGTCGTCACGGTACAGGTTGATGTCCAGCGTGCCCAGGGGCAGGGGGCGCTGCAGCTTCTGCTGCATCAGGGCGCCCAGGCGGCGGGCCAGGTCGGCGCCGCGGCGTTCGATGCCCACCAGCATGACGCGCTCGCACTGCCCGTGCCGTTCCAGCACTTCGCAGGCAAGACGTTCCAGAATACGGGTCATTTCCTCTTTGTCCAGCAGCAATGTCGTGGGCATAATTCCTCCAGAAGTGATGTCTTTCCATACGCCTTTTTGGCAGCGGAGAAAAGCCCCGCGAGCGATTGACAATCTTTGGGGCTGACCTTACATGTTACGGGCAACACTGGAGGTAGTGCCATGCTTACGTTGACCGATGCCGCCCAGAAGGAACTGGAAGGTTTTTTTGCCGACAGGGAAAAAGCGACCGTTCGCATCTACCTTGCCCCCGGCGGCTGCTCCGGCCCGCGCCTTGCTCTGGCGCTGGACGAAGCCGGTGAGAACGATACCCGGATCGAACAGGGCGGTTTTGCCTTCTGCATCAACAATGAACTTTTGCAGCAGGTGAAAAGCGTCAGTATCGATGCCAACTACCTTGGCTTTCTGGTGACCCCCGAAGTGCCCCTGCCGTCGTCGGGCGGCAGCGCCTGCGGCGGTTGCTGCGGCGCCTGCGGCAGCCACCAGTAGCCTTTGACGGGAAGGCGCAGCATGTTCCTTCCCGCGTCATCCCTGCTCTGACGATACCTGTCACCTCCTGCGTCAACAGTTGCCGCACCGGCAACGGGCGCTGCCCTGAACGGCGCCTCTTCCCCTGCGGGATACGGGAAGTCCGGGACGCGGCATCGTCAAGGAGAAGGAATGATCACTTTGTCTGAAAATGCCCGCAAAGAGCTGGAAGCCTATTTTGCGGACAAGGAACGCCAGACCATCCGTGTGTATCTTGCTCCCGGCGGCTGCTCCGGCCCCCGGCTCGTCCTGGCTCTGGACGAACCCGGAGACGAGGACGCCAGGTTCGAACAGGACGGCTTCGCGTTCTGCATCAACAAGGAATTGCTGCAACAGGTGAAGAGCGTCAGCATAGACTTGAGCTATCTGGGCTTCACCGTGACCCCCGAAGTGCCCCTGCCTTCGTCGGGCGGTAGTTCCTGCGGCGGTTGCTGCGGCAGCTGCGGCAGTCATCAGTAGCCCCTGTCCGGTGGGGCCGGCTGTCCCGGCCCGGCCGGTTTTGTCATAACAGAAGGTCCCGTCTTCTGTTTCCATCAACTGCCGTTACCGGCGGAGAGGGCCTGTTGCCCCAGGGCATCGGTCCCGGTTCCTGACGGGCAGGACGCTCCGCAGATACGGCCCAGAGAGGAATAGGAATGATCACTCTGTCTGAAAACGCTCGTAAAGAGCTGGAAGCCTACTTCGCGGACAAGGAACGCCAGTCCATCCGCGTGTTTCTTGCCCCCGGCGGCTGAAGCGGCCCGCGTCTCGCCCTGGCTCTGGATGAGCCTAACGCACAGGACAGCACCGAGGAAGTTGACGGTTTCACCTTCTGCATGGCCACCGACCTGGTGGCGCAGATCAAGGGCGTCAAGATTGATATGACCTACATGGGACTCACCGTGGATCCCGAGGTGCCGCTGGCCTCTTCCGGCAGCAGCTGCGGCAGTTGCGGCAGCAGCTGCGGCAGTCACTAGGCGGATCGTGATCCGTCGGCTGTCCGTGCGGGGAAATGTTCCCACACCGCCCGGGATGTGCATGCACGCATCCCCCCGGGTCGCTTGAAGCATGGCCCCCGACAGCTACAGATAAGAGATCCCGCAAGGCGGCCTTCGGGCCGCCTTTTTTGAACCCTTTCCCAGGATTCGGCGTCGTTGGTGGCGTCGTTTTTGCTTTTCCGGCGGACAGTATGGCAGATATCCTTTCCCTGCTCTCAGGGCCGGCCGAGGCCCGACACTGGCAGCGCAGCGGCATGGCGTCCTGTTGCCGTCTTGCCTGCGCCGCGCTGGCCCAGGGACGCAGCAGCGTCATCCTGGTGCGCGACCGTGAGGAATACACGGCGGCGCGCGCACTGCTGACCCTTTTTTCTCCTTCGCTTTCCCTGGCTGACATGGCTCCTGATGTCCCTGCCTGGAAACTGCCCTTTGCCGCGCTCCCTGCCGGCCTTTTGCTGCGCCGTGACCGGGATTCGTGGGCAGGACGGCTGGCGGCCCTGTACGGCCTTGCCCAGGGCGGGCCCCGCTGCCTCATCCTGAGCACGGAAGCGCTGCTGCTGCGCCATGTGCCCCGCGATTTTTTTGCCGAGCATACGCTCGACCTGACGCGGGGCAGCGACTATCCGCCGGAGCTGATCCTCGATCAGGCCGTGGAGTGGGGGTACGAACGTGTCCCCCTGGTGACCCGGCCGGGGCAGATGGCCCGGCGAGGCGACATCTTCGACATCTTCCCGTCCGGCTATCCGCGTCCTGTGCGCATGGAGTTTTTTGGCGATACGCTGGAAGAGCTGCGCCTGTTCGATGCCGAGAGCCAGCGCTCCCTGCAGGGTCTGGACGAGCTGACCCTGCTGCCGGCTCTGCCTTTCGTGCTGGATGCGCAGGGCCTGGCCGCGGCCCGCAAGCGCATGGATGCCCTGTTCGCCGGGGCGCGCATCAGCGAGAACGACTGCTACACCTTCAAGAAGACCCTGGATGCCGGCGGTCTGGGCCTGCTGCCGGGCGTGGTGCACGAAAAGGCCAGCACCATCGCGGACTGGCTGCCCGAGGAGCCGCTCTGGTTCCTGCCCGGACAGGCGGACTGCGATGCGGCCCTGCACGGGACGGCCATGCAGTTGCGCGACCAGCTGGAAGAAGATGATGCGCCCCTGCCGCAGCCGTCCGCCCTGTGCCTGTGCGGCAGCCTGCAGGATCTGCCCTGGGAAAAGGCCCGCCGTTTTTATCTGGAGCCCCTGGTCATGGGCGTGGACGCCGTGGGGGACGACGTACAGGAACGTCCGCTCCATGCCTTTACGGATCTTTTCCCCGTCCCCGGCGCGGCCGACCGTCCGTGGCAGCATCTGTCTGCCGGTCTGAAGGAATGGCAGAACCGGCGCCGTCAGGTGGTGCTGAGCTTTTCCTCGCAGCGCAGCCGGGCCAAGTTCCTCAAACTGGCCGAGCAGGAGGGCATCACGCCTGCCTTGCGTTATGCGCCGGAACAGCGCGGACTGTTCGCCCTGGTCTCCCCCTGGCGTTCGGGTGCGGAGCTGGTCTGGGACGATGTGCTCGTGCTGGGCGAGGACATCCTCTATCCGCGTGCGGAAAAGAAGGCCCGTGCCTCCTCGCGTGCGTTCAAGGGACTGGACAGCTTCGATGACCTCAAGGCCGGGGACCTGCTCGTCCACCGGGATTACGGCATCGGCCGTTTTGCCGGTCTGCACCATCTGGTGCAGGGAGGGCAGGGCAATGACTTCCTTCTGGTGGAATACTCCGGGCAGGACAGGCTCTATGTGCCGGTGGACCGCCTGGGGCTCATCCAGCGCTTCAAAGGTGGCGAGGGTGCGGAACCGGCCCTTGACCGTCTGGGCGGCGCCAGCTGGAGTTCCGGCAAGGAGAAGGTCCGCAAGGCCATCGAAAAGATCGCGGCCGACCTGGTGGAGATGTACGCCTACCGCAAGGTGGCCAAGGGCTTTCGCTACGACCCGCCGGGCGAGCTGTACCACGAATTCGAGGCGACCTTCGGCTTTGAGGAGACCCCGGATCAGGCCCGGGCCATCGAGGACGTTTTGGCCGACATGGACAAGTCCGAGCCCATGGACCGTCTGGTCTGTGGTGACGTGGGCTTCGGCAAGACCGAAGTGGCCCTGCGGGCAGCCTTCCGCGCGGCCAGCGAGGGGCGTCAGGTGGCCCTGCTGTGCCCCACCACGGTGCTGGCCGAGCAGCATTACCAGACCTTCCGGGCCCGTCTGGCCGGTTTCCCGGTCACGGTGGGCCTGCTGAGCCGTTTCGTGCCCCGTGCCCGGCAAAAGGAAGTCCTCAAGGCCGCGGCCGAGGGGCAGATCGACATCCTGCTGGGCACGCACCGCCTGCTGTCGTCGGACGTGTCCCTGCCCAACCTCTCCCTGCTCATCCTGGACGAGGAACAGCGCTTCGGCGTGCGGCACAAGGAAAAGCTCAAGGCCCTGAAAAAGAACGTGGACGTGCTGACCCTGACGGCCACGCCCATCCCGCGCACCCTGCAACTTTCCATGTCCGGCATCCGCGACCTTTCGGTCATCGAGACCGCGCCGCAGGACCGCAAGCCTGTGGCCACGGCCGTGCTGCGGCGTGACGATGCCACCCTGCGCACGGTGCTGGAGCGCGAGCTGGCGCGGGAAGGTCAGGTGTTCTGGGTATACAACCGTGTCCAGGGGCTGGAGCGCGTGGCCGAATATGTGCGCAAGCTGGTACCCACCGCCCGGGTGGGCATGGCGCACGGCCAGATGTCGGAAAGCGAGCTGGAAAGCAACATGCACAAGTTCTGGCACGGCGAGCTGGATGTTCTGGTCTGTACGGCCATCGTCGAGTCGGGCCTGGACTTTCCCCGTGCCAATACCCTGGTGGTGGACCAGGCCCAGCTCTTCGGCCTTGGCCAGCTCTATCAGCTGCGGGGCCGGGTGGGCCGCAGTGACCGTCAGGCCTACGCCTTCTTCGTGGTGCCCGATACGGAGCATCTGAGCGAAGTGGCCGAGGAGCGGTTGCGCATCATCATGGACATGGACTATCTGGGTGCCGGTTTCCAGGTGGCCATGGAAGACCTGCGCCTGCGCGGTGCGGGCAACATCCTGGGCGAGGTGCAGTCCGGCCATATGGGCCGGGTGGGGCTCGACCTGTATCTGGAGATGCTGGAAGAGGCCGTGGCCCGCCTCAAGGGCACGCCCGTCACCCAGGACGTGGAGACGGAGCTCAACCTCGGTCTGCCTGCCCACATCCCCCAGTCCTACATCGAGGATGGCCGGGAGCGCCTGCGCTGCTACAAAGCGCTCACGTCGGCCACCAGCGGCGCGGCCCGCGAGGAAGTGGCCCTTTCCATGCGCGACCGTTTCGGCAGCTTCCCGCAGGAACTGGTCAACTTCATCGCCGTGCTCGACTTCAAGCAGTTCCTGAGCCATTTGCAGGTCCAGCGTGCGGACATCTATCTGGATCATGTCCGTCTGGTGTGGGGCGACGGCCAGACCGCCGTGCAACCGGAGCGCATCCTGCAACTGGTGGCTTCCATGAAAGGCGCCCGGATGCTGCCGCCGGCGTCGCTCATGCTGCCCCTGCCTGCGGACAAGGATTTTGCCCAGGGACTGCAGGGACTGCGGCAGGCCCTGGAAAACATCCGCACACCGGGATCCCCGGGCGGCACGGCCTAGGCCGCGGCGATTGCCAAAGAGGGAAATATTGGCTATTTTCGGCTGCTACTACAGCCTATGCGCATAACGGGAGAATTTGCCTTGAAAAAATATGCCCTTCTGATCCTGATGGCATGGCTCTGCCTGGCCTGCACGGCCCAGGCTGCCCAGCTCAACAAAATTGCCGCGGTGGTCAACGGCCAGGTCATCACCATGTTCGACCTGCAAAAGGCCGCGCTGCCTGAACTGGGGCGTGCCCGTCTCAATCCCAATGACCCCAAGCAGGCCGACAAGGTCAATGTGGTCTTCCGCAAGGTGCTGGATTCCATGATCATGGACATCCTGCTGGAACAGGAGGCCAAGCGTCTGAGCATCACGGTCTCCGACAGCGAGATCGATCAGGAATTGACCAAGATGATGAAGATGCGCCGCCTGAACCGCGCCCAGTTCGAAGCCGAGCTGAAGAAGCAGGGCATGAGCGTGGATGAGCTGCGCAAGAGCATGAAGACCAACATGCTGCGCCAGCGCGTCATGGGGGCCGAAGTGGGCCGCCGCGTGGTGGTGACCGATGACGAGATCCGCGCCTACTACGAAAAGCACAAGGACACCATGTATGACCGCAACGGTCTGCATATGGGCCTGATCGTCTACAATCCCAATGTCAATGCTAGGAGCATCGCGGCGCAGATCGCTTCCGGAGCCCTTTCGTTCGAAGACGGTGTAGGTTTGGTATCGGCTCGCGCCCTTTCGTTCGAAGAGGCCGCCCGCAAGTATTCCATCGCCCCCAATCGCGAAAAGGGCGGCGACATGGGCCCGGTGGAGTGGGGACGCCTCAATCCCGAGTGGGAGACCCGCCTGAACAAGATGAAGCCCGGCGATGTGACCGACATCTTCACCGTGCAGGGCCACAAGGCCCAGGTGCATCTGTTCCGTCCCGGACAGAGCGGTCCCGGCCGTCCCATGACCTTTGAGGAAGCCCGGCCCGTCATCGATAACATCCTGCGCCAGCCCAAGGCCATGGAGCGTTTTGACGAATACTCCCAGCAGCTGCGCAGCAAGGCCGTCATCGATATCCGTCTGTAAGATACTGCCTTCCGGCCGGAACCAGACGGGGAGACCCGGCCGGCAGATACCCGCTTTCCCCGTATCGAGGTTTGCATGACTTTTGAAGAACTGGGTGCGGCGCTGTGCGCGGAGCGCGAACGCCGTGGCCTGAGCCTTGATGATGTGGCCGCCCACCTGAAGATCAGCACGCGGCTCATCCAGGCCCTGGAGAGCGGGGATCTTTCCGCCTTGCCCCATCCTGCCTATACCAAGGGCTTTTTGCGGGCCTATGCCTCGTACATGGCCCTGGATCCCGAAGCCGTGGCGGAAGTGGCGCACGCCCTGCAGCCCGCGGCGGCCACGGAATGCACCGTCATGGGGGGCGACGAGGACCTGCGCAGCAATCCCGCCATCTTGCGTCACGGCGCCCGTCAGGGCATCGCGGGCTGGCTGCGTGTCTTCATCCTGCTCATCCTGGTGGTGGCGCTGGCCGGTGGCGGCTGGATGCTGTGGCAGCGGGGCGTGTTCAAGGATCTGACCGGCAGCAAGGAACAGAGCCTGCCGACTGCAGAGCCTGCAGCCGTGGCTCCTGCCCCTGAGCCGGTGGCTCCGGCGCCGGCTGCCACGACGCCTGCGGCGCCTGCTCCGGCCGGTGCCCAGACTGTCCCGGCTCCCCAGGGCAATGGCGGTGCGGCCGCTCCTGCCGGTGGTGTGGCGCCTGTGCCCGGTACCGCACAGCCTGAACGCAGTGCCGCGCCCGCGTACACGGGCATGATGGATACCCGGCCTGCGGAGCTGACCTGGGGCCAGACGGCCAATGCCGCCACGGTCCAGGATACGGCCGCCCAGGATCCGTCCCTGCCTGCTGGCATGCACCGTGTGGTGGTGACCGGTATCGGCGAATGCTGGATGCGGGCCACCGTGGACGGGGAAGTGCGCCAGTTCTCGGTGCGCAAGGGCGACATCATCACTCTGGAATTTGCCAAGGCCCTGGAAGTAAAGCTGGGCAACGCCGGTGGGGTCCAGGTCTCGTATGACGGGACGGAACTGCCGGCTCCCGGTCAGGCCGGTCAGGTGAAGACCCTGGTCTTTCCGCCTGCCGCCAACTGATGGAATGGACCGACCAGGCCCTCGTGCTGCGCATGGGGGCCTTTCGTGAGTCGGATCTCTGGCTCAAGCTGTTGTGCCGTGAACATGGCCTGCTGACGCTGTTCGCCTTTGGCGGCAGCCGCAGCAGGCGACGCTTTTGCGGCTGTCTGGATGTGCTGAACAGCCTGCAGTGCCGTGTCCGTTCCTCAAAGGACGGGCGTTTCCTCAATCTTGAGGAGGCGGCCTTGCTGCAGGGGCCGCGCCTGCTGCGACGCAACTGGCAGCGCATGGGGCTGGCGGCCAACTGCCTGCGCTTTGTGGAAGCCATGGGCGTAGGGGAGGACGCCGCGACGGAAGCCTTCCTGCTGGTGGAGGATCTGCGCGCGGTACTGGAGGCGGAAAAGGCCCCGCCTGTGCTCCTGCCCCTGTATTTCCGCCTGCGTCTGGCCGGGGCCCTGGGCTTTGCCCCCAACCTGGGGCAGTGCGGCCGGTGCGGCCGGACCATCAGCGAGGACGCGCTCTTCGTGGTCGATGAAGGCCAACTGCGCTGTTGCTCCTGTCGCAGCAGCCGCTTCGAACTGGAGCGTTATGGCGTGGAGATCCCCGCACAGGGGCTTGACCTTCTGCGCCATGTACAGCAAAGTTTCCCGTCCGGGTGGCCGGACGGCGAGCTGCCGCCCCCGGTGCGGCGGGCCTGTGCCCGGGCCATCGATGGTTTTGTCCAGTACCATCTGGGGCTGGCCTGGGAAGGGAACTATTTTCGTCGGGTTTGAGTCTGCCCGTCCCGTCTGCGGGACAAAAGACGAACGAAGGGGACGCGTCGGACTGGCGGCGCCGTAGCTGACGCGAGCGTCGCGTCGTGCCGAAATGTGTTAAAAAAGGACTGCACATGTATTTTCAGGATGTCATCCTTACCCTGCAACGCTACTGGGCGGAGCAGGGCTGTGTCGTGGAACAGCCTTCAGGCGTGGAATGCGGGGCGGGGACGTTCAACCCCAACACCTTCCTGCGCGTGCTGGGCCCCGAACCCTGGAGCGTGGCCTATGTGGAACCCAGCCGTCGTCCCACTGACGGCCGCTACGGGGAAAACCCCAACCGCCTGCAGCGCTACTTCCAGTTCCAGGTCATCATGAAGCCTTCTCCTGCCAATGTGCAGGAACTGTATCTGGAAAGCCTGAACGCCCTGGGCATCAATCCCGCCCAGCACGATATCCGCTTTGTGGAAGACGACTGGGAATCGCCCACCCTGGGCGCCTGGGGCCTGGGCTGGGAAGTGTGGCTCAACGGCATGGAAGTGAGCCAGTTCACCTACTTCCAGCAGGTGGGCGGCATCGACCTGCATCCCATCAGCGTGGAGCTGACCTATGGTCTGGAACGTCTGACCATGTATCTGCAGGGCGTGGAATCCGTCTACGACCTGAAGTGGAACAAGAACGTGACCTACGGCCACATCTACCACCAGAACGAAGTGGAGCAGTCCAAGCACAATTTCGAGGCCAGCAACCCCGAGATGCTGCTGCGTCATTTCAATGATTTTGAAGGCCAGTGCAAGGCCATGCTGGAGCAAAACCTGCCCTGGCCCGCCTATGACTACTGCCTCAAATGTTCCCACACCTTCAACCTGCTGGATGCGCGCGGCGCCATCTCCATCACGGAACGCGCCGGCTATATCGGCCGTGTGCGCGCTCTGGCTGCAGGCGTGGCCAAACTGTATGTGGCCCAGCGTGAAGAGCTGGGGTATCCGATGCTCAACACCGAGGCGAGGTAAGGCATGGCGACCTTTGTGCTTGAAATTGGCAGCGAAGAACTGCCTGCCCGTTTTTTGGCCGGCGAAGAAGCCGAACTGGCCGCCCGTTTCACGGCGGCCCTGCAGGAAGCCAGTGTGGAACACGGCGCCCTGCGTACCATGAGCACGCCGCGTCGTGCCATCGTCATCATCGAGGACGTGAACCCCGTGCAGCAGGAGCGCGAGGAAGAAGTGGCCGGCCCGCCGGTGCGCGTGGCCTTTGCCGCTGACGGCAAGCCCACCAAGGCCCTGGAAGGCTTTGCCCGCACCAACGGCGTGAGCGTGGACGATGTGTACCGCATCACCACCGAAAAGGGCGAATACGTGGCCGTGCGCAAACGTATCGGCGGCGCTGCCGTGGCTGATCTGCTGGCCGAGATCTGCCCCGCCGTCATCACCTCCCTGCCGTTCGGCAAGCGCATGCGCTGGGGCAGCAACACCCTGGCCTATGCCCGTCCGCTGCGCTGGATCGTGGCCCTGCTGGATGATGCCGTGGTGCCCTTCACCGTGGGCCCCGTGGCTTCCGGTCGCGAGACCATGGGCCACCGCATCCACGGTCATGGTCCCTTCAGCGTGGCCCATGCCAATGAGCTGCTGGCCGTGCTGGCTGACAAGGGCGGCCTGACGCCCGATGCCGCCGACCGCCGCAAGGTCATCGTGGAAGGCGGTGACGCCCAGGCTGCCGCCATCGGCGGCAAGGTGCTGTGGCGTGACGGCCTGCTGGACGAAGTGCAGGGCCTGACCGAACATCCCGTGCCCCTGCTGGCCGACTTCGATCCTTCCTATCTGGAAGTGCCCCGCGAAGTACTGCTCACCAGCATGGAAAGCCATCAGAAGAGCTTTGGTATCGAGGCTGCCGACGGTACCCTGATGCCGCACTTCCTGACCGTGCTCAACATCTCCCCCGAGGACATGAGCCTGGTCAAGCACGGTTGGGAACGCGTGCTGCGTGCCCGCCTGGAAGATGCCCGTTTCTTCTGGCATGCCGACCTGCGCGACAATTTCGACTACTGGCTGGAAAAGCTGGATCACGTCATCTTCATCGGCCGTCTGGGCACCATGGGCGAAAAGACCCGCCGTCTGGAAGCCCTGTGCCGCTGGCTGGCCGAGAACGTGGCCCAGGGCAAGGTCAGCGCCGAGGACGCCGCCCGTGCCGGCCGCCTGTCCAAGGCCGACCTGGTGACCGGCATGGTGGGCGAGTTCGATACCCTGCAGGGCATCATGGGCGGCATCTACGCCGAACGCAAGGGCGAGACCCCGGTGGTGGCCCAGGCCCTGCGCGAACAGTATCTGCCCGCCGGCCCCGACAGCCCCGTGCCTGCCAGCCTGTGCGGCGCGCTGCTGTCCATGGCCGACAAGGCCGATACCCTGGTGGGCTGCTTCGGCCTGGGCATGATCCCCACCGGTGCCGCCGACCCCAATGCCCTGCGCCGTTGCGCTCTGGGCATCATCCGTATCGCTCTGGAGTTCGACCTGCACTTCGACATCCGTCAGCTGTTCGCCCGTGCTCACGAACTCTATGGTGACCGCCAGTGGAAGCTGGCTCCGCAGGAAGCCCTGGACAAGCTGCTGGACTTCTTTGCGGGCCGTGTGCGCAATTACTGGCAGAACCGTGGCGAAGACAGCCTGCTGGTGGATGCCGCTCTGGGCGCCGGTGTGGCTGATGTCTGCCAGTGCGGGGCCCGTCTGGCCGCCCTTGCCCAGTTCAGCAAGGAAGCCGGCTATGCCGAGGCCGTGCAGACCTTCAAGCGTGTGGCCAACATCGTCCGCAAGCAGGGCGCGGCTGAACAGCTTGCCGCTGCCTGGCAGGCTGACCTGCTGCAGGAAGATGCCGAAAAGGCCCTGGCCGCCACGCTGGACGATCTGCTGCCGCGTCTGGACAGCCTGTGGGAGGCCGGTGACCATACCGCCGCCCTCAAAACGCTGCTGGAAGTCCGTCCTGTGGTGGATGCCTTCTTCGACGGCGTCATGGTCATGTGCGATGATGCGGCGCTGCGCGCCAACCGCCTGGCCATGCTCAATGCCCTGGGCACCCGGTTTGCTCGGCTGGCGGATTTTGCCGCCCTGCAGATCTAAAATGTGGCAAGGGGCACTGCCCCTTGCATGAAAATGCGCCAATATGGCCGCAGAGCTTGACAGATATGCCATGCTCTGCTAAGAATCCGTCTTCACACGAAGGCACTATACCTGCATTGCAGGCCAAAATATCGGAGGAATACCGTGGCTAACCATAAGTCTGCCATCAAGCGTCATAAGCAGAGCCTGAAACACGCCGCCCGCAACCGCGCTGCCCGTACCCGCGTGAAGAACGCCGTCAAGGCTGTGCGCGCCGCCATCACCGGCAACGACAAGGAACAGGCCAGCAGCGCTCTGACTGTTGCCGCTTCCGTGCTGGCCAAGGCTGCCGGCAAGGGCGCCATGCACTGGAAGAAGGCTGCCCGCAAGCTGTCCCGCCTGTCTCGCGCCGTCAACGCTATCGACGCTCAGTAGTGCGGCTGCACCGGTCACCGTCATTTTTGCTTGACGGACACGGCCGGGTAACGTAATATTTCAAACATGCGCTCGTAGCTCAGCTGGATAGAGCAACAGGCTACGAACCTGTAGGCCAGGAGTTCGAATCTCTTCGGGCGCACCATCACAAAAATAAGCGGTTGGCTGTTATGGCCGGCCGCTTTTTTTGTATTTTCAATGCCTTGTTTCAGGGCCCCGGGATGCCACGGGCCGGTATCTTTCGGGGCCCTGCCCGTACTGCCGCATCATTCCCGGTACGGACACCTTTCCCGTATGCTCCGGCGTGTCCTCTTTCATGACCTGGAGCGCAGGCCCCTTGGGTATCCTGTTGTGCCTGCCGTTTCCGGTGGCCGAGATGCCGGGAAAGGAAAGATGGCCGATCTCCAAGAGCTGGAGGCGTGCCGGGATGTCCGCAGGCAGCCGGAAAGGGGAGCCCTGCGCATGAAACGACATCAAGAGACGCCATCGACGGATACTTCCGCCCCTGATCAGGAAGGGGCGGCTCCCTCCACATCTCCTGTGCTGCCGTCGCATCGGCAGCGCGTACGTGAAACGGTCAGCGAGCTGCGGCTGCTGTTCGACCTTTCCCAGGTCATCGACCATTCCCGCGATATCAGCCACAGCCTGGAGGCGACGCTCTCTCTGATGGCGCAGCACCTGCACATGATGCGGGGCATGATCACCCTTGTGTCTCCCCATACCGGCGAGATCCGCATCGAGGTGGCCCACGGCCTGAATCCCGCCGAGCAGCGGCGGGGCCATTATGCGCTGGGCGAGGGCGTCACGGGGCGCGTCATCCAGAGCGGCCAGCCCATGGTCGTTTCCAATGTTTCGGCCAGCCCCATCTTTTTGAACCGTACCCGTTCCCGTGACCTGCAAAAGGATACCATCGCCTTCATCTGTGTGCCCATCAAGTTCGAGGACGAAGTCCTGGGCGCCCTTTCCGTGGACAGGGTCTTTGCGGATGCCGTGACGCTGGAAGAAGACGAGCGCATCCTGACCATCATCGCGTCCATGATCGCCCATGCGGCCAGGGCGCGTCAGAACGTCATGGACGAGCGTGTCGCGGCCATCGAAGAGAACATGCGCCTGCGTAACGCGCTGTCCGCGCCGCTGCGCCCGCACGGTTTTGTCGGCAATTCCGATGCCATGCGCCTTGTCTATGAGCAGATCTCGCAGGTGGCGCCTTCCACGACGACGGTGCTGCTGTACGGCGAGAGCGGCACAGGCAAGGAGCTGGCCGCGCATGCCATCCATTCCGCCGGCAAGCGGAGCAAGGGGCCGTTCATCTCGCTGAACTGTGCGGCCTTGCCGGAAAACCTCATCGAAAGCGAACTTTTCGGCCATGAGAAGGGAGCCTTCACCGGAGCTTCGGGCATACGCAAGGGGCGCTTCGAGCTGGCGGATGGCGGGACGCTCTTTCTTGATGAAGTGGGGGAACTTTCCCTGTTGACGCAGGCCAAGCTGCTGCGTGTCCTGCAGGAGCGCTGTTTCGAGCGTCTGGGCGGTACGGAGAGCCTGTCCGTGGACGTACGCATCATCACGGCCACCAACAGGGACCTGGCCCGCATGGTGGAGGAGGGCACGTTCCGCCGCGACCTCTATTACCGTCTGAATGTGTTCCCCATCCACATGCCGCCCCTGCGCGAACGGCAGAATGACATCCAGCCGCTGGCGGCCTATTTTGTAGACAAGTACGCTGCGGCCAACGGACGCTCAGGCATCCGCATCTCGCTGGCCGTCATGGACATGCTGCAACGCTATTCCTGGCCCGGCAATATCCGTGAGCTGGAGAACGTCATGGAGCGGGCCGTGCTTCTGGTCGGTCAGGATGGCCTGATCCTGCCCCAGCATCTGCCGCGTGAACTGCACAGTACGCATTGTCCGTTCGGCCCGGAGGCGCACAAGGGGCCTGTGGAGCCCTATACGGCCTCCGGTACCTTGCAGGATCGTCTCGACGAGCTGGAACGCGCCTGCATCACCGATGCCCTTGCCCGGCACAAGGGGCACATGGGGCATGCGGCCCAGGCCCTGGGGCTCACGGAGCGCGTCATGGCCCTGCGTATGAAGAAACATGGCATCAGCTACAAGGATTTCCGCCAGCACTGATGCAAGGATTTGCTTGGGAAGGGCGGAGGCATCCCCATCCATGCTGATGGCCGCAGCGTCCGCTCTTTGTCTGTTACAGCACGGAAAAGGCCCGCCGGAGTCATGCTCTGGCGGGCCTTATGCATAAGGGAGCGCTTCGTGCCTTCCCCGCGCTCCGGTATGCCCTTGGGGAAAATCGTGTCTGTCCTCCAAAAGAAGACAAACGTGTGGCGGATGGGCCCTGCCGCTTTGCTGGCAAGGGCCCATCCCCCGAATGAGATTCTACAAGCTCAGTCCCTGCAAACGTTCCAGGGCCTCGGTGGTATCCTCCTCACTGCCGAAAGCGGTGAAGCGCACATAACCTTCGCCGCTGGGCCCAAAGCCCGCACCGGGGGTGCAGACCAGGGAAGTGCGGGAGAGCAGAAGGTCGAAGAACTCCCAGGAACCCATGCCGTCAGGTGTCTTCACCCAGATATAGGGGGCATGGATGCCGCCGTAGCAGGAAAGGCCCATGCCCTCGATGCCGGAACGGATGCGGGCCGCATTGGCCATATAGGCCGCGATGGTGGCGTGGACCTGTTCCTGCCCCTCTGGGCTGTAGACGGCCTCGGCGGCACGCTGCACGATGTAGGGGCAGCCGTTGTACTTGGTGCTCTGGCGGCGCTTCCACATGTCTTGCAGGCGGACGCGGGAACCATCCGGGCCGGGGATGGTCACCGTGGCCGGGATGGTGGTGAAGGCGCAGCGCAGGCCCGTGAATCCCGCCGTCTTGGAGAAGGAGCGGCACTCCACGGCCACTTCTTCGGCGCCGGGGATCTCGAAGATGCTGTGCGGCACCTCGCTGTCCGTATCCTTGATGAAGGCTTCGTAGGCCGCATCATAGATGATGAGGGCCCCGTGGCGGCGGGCATAGTCCACCCAGGCAGCCAGGGCATCCCTGTGCAGCACCGTGCCCGTGGGATTGTTGGGATAGCAAAGATAGATGATGTCGGGCACCGCGTCGGGGAAGTCCGGCACAAAGCCGTTGGCTTCCGTGCAGGGCAGATAGATGAGGTCGCTCCAGCGCTCGCCCGTCCACCGGCCCGCGCGGCCTGCCATGGCATTGGAATCCACATAGACAGGATAGACAGGGTCGGTGACCGCCACACGGCAGGACAGGGAGAACAGCTCCTGGATGTTGGCCACGTCGCACTTGGAACCGTCGCTGATGAAGATGTCCGCAGCGTCCATCTGCACACCGTGGGCCCGGTAGTCATGCGCGGCGATGGCTTCGCGCAGGAAATCATAGCCCTGTTCCGGGCCGTAACCCTTGAAGGAGGCGGACGAGCCCATCTCGTCCACTGCCGAATGCAGGGCCGTGATGACGGCGGGCGGCAGGGGGCGGGTCACGTCGCCGATACCCAGGCTGATGACGGGCAGGGCGGGATGCTGTTCCCGGTGCGCGCGGACCCTGGCGGCCACCGTGGCGAAAAGATAGGCACCGGGCAGTCCGGCGTAATGCTCGTTGCTGCGGATCATGGCTAGTCCTCCTGTCCCTGGGCAGGGCTGTATTCTCCAGAAAATACGGTGCGGGCCGGGCCGGTCATCAGGACGTGCCCCGTCCGTTCATCCCAGCGGATGTCCAGCGTGCCGCCGCGCAACTGCACCGCCACTTCCCTTCCCGTACGGCCGGTCAGATGGCAGGCCACGGCCACGGCACAGGCGCCGGTACCGCAGGCCAGGGTCTCTCCGACACCCCGTTCCCAGACGCGCATGCGCACATGCCCCGCGTCCATGAGCTGCACGAATTCGGTATTGGTGCGGCTGGGGAACCAGGGATGGTGTTCGAAGGCCGGTCCCACCACAGGCAGGTCCAGGCTGTCCACATCGTCCACGAAGACCACGGCATGAGGATTGCCCATGGACACGCAGGTCACGGCCCATTCTCGATCCAGCACCCGGATGGGCTGGGCGATGCACGGGCTCTCGGGATCCGATGCCGTGTCGGGGCGGACGGGGATGCGCTGCCGGGCCAGTTCCGGCGTGCCCATGTCCACACAGACACGGGAGGGGCAGCCTTCGGCATCGTCCACCCGTTGCAGGAGCTTGACCCCGGCCAGGGTCTCCAGCCGGATGACGGGCCTGTCGGTCAGGGCGTGTTCCCAGGCAAAGCGTCCTACGCAGCGGGAAGCGTTGCCGCACATCTCGGCTTCACTGCCGTCGGCATTGAACATGCGCATGCGCAGGTCGGCACTCTCCGGTGAGGTGGGTGGCAGGATGAGCACCAGCCCGTCGGAGCCCACACCGTAATGCCTGTCGCTGACGGCACGGGCCAGCGAGGGGATGTCCCCTTCCGCGAGCCGCAGATCTTCCGAAAATCCGTCAAGATAGACGTAATCGTTGCCGCAGCCTTCCATCTTGGTGAAGGCGATCTTACGCATGGTCGTTCTCTCCTCGTGCATGGAACACTTCTTCGGTGGCGGAGGCGGTCTCCGCGTCGTGGGCGGCTTCCGCCTGACGGCGGAGCACGTTCTTGTAATCCAGCGGCATGACCTTGACGAAGAGCGGCAGGGCGGCATCCCAGTTGGCCAGCAGGGACGCTGCCTTGGCGCTGCCGGTGCAGGCCGCGTGCCGTTCCACCAGACGGCGCAGCAGGGCCTGATCCTCTTCCTGCCAGACGGATTCCAGATCCACGCTTTCGATGTTGCAGCGGTTCTGGAAATGCTCGTCCAGATCGTAGACGAAGGCCGTGCCGCCGCTCATGCCTGCGGCGAAGTTGTAGCCGGTGCGTCCCAGGACGACGACGGTACCGCCGGTCATGTATTCGCAGCCGTGGTCGCCCACACCTTCCACCACGGCGCAGGCACCGGAGTTGCGCACGGCAAAACGTTCCCCGGCCTGGCCGCAGAAGTAGGCCTCCCCGGCGGTGGCGCCGTACAGGGCCACGTTGCCGGCCACGGCCTGTTCCGCCGCCACGAAGCGGGCCCCGGCATCGGGGTGGACCACGATGGTGCCGCCGGCAAGGCCCTTGCCCGCGTAGTCATTGACGCTGCCTTCCACCTCAAGGGTCACGCCGGGGGCCAGGAAGGCCCCGAGGCTTTGCCCGGCCTGACCGTGGAAGTGGAGGTGCAGGCTGTCCTGGGGCAGACCGGCGGCCCCGTGACGCAGGACGATGCTGCCGGAAAGGCGCGCGCCCACGGCACGGTCCACATTGCGGATGGTCCGCTCGATGCGCAGATGGTCGCACTGTCCCGCCAGCACGGGTTCGGCGGCCTGATCGAGGTCCTGTTCCAGGGCCGTGGGTTCACAGACACGGGGGAAGCCCCCGGCATGGTGTTCGCAGGCCGCGGCAGGCGTCCAGAGCAGGCGCGAAAGGTCGAGGGAGGCCGCCCGGCCCGTGATGTCCGTACGCTGTGCCAGCAGATCGGCATGGCCGACGGCTTCGTTCAGGGAGCGGAAGCCCAGGGCGGCCAGTTCGCGGCGCACGTCCCCGGCCAGCAGGCGCAGGAAACGTTCCACATGTTCGGGGCGGCCCTTGAAGCGGGCACGCAGCTTTTCGTCCTGGGTGGCGATGCCCGCCGGGCAGCGTCCCTTCATGCAGTTGCGGCACATGACGCAGCCCATGCTGACCATCAGCGCCGTCCCGAAGGCGAATTCCTCGGCGCCCAGCAGGGCAGCCACGAGCACGTCGCGCCCGGTGCGCAGCAGACCGTCGGTCTGGAGGGACACCCGCTGGCGCATGCCGCAGGTCACCAGCGCCTGATGCGCCTCGGCCAGACCGGATTCCCACGGCAGGCCCACATAGTGGATGGCGGAATGGGGGCTGGCACCGGTGCCGCCGTCATGGCCGGAGATGACCACGCAGTCCGCACCGGCCTTGGCCACACCCACCGCGATGGTCCCGACACCGCTTTCGGCCACCAGCTTGACGGAGATGCGGGCCGAAGGATTGAGGTGACGGAGGTCGTAGATGAGCTGCGCCAGATCCTCGATGGAGTAGATGTCGTGATGCGGCGGCGGGGAGACCAGGGAGACCCCGGGCATGGTGGCGCGGACGCGGGCGATGTCCACCGTGACCTTGTAGGCGGGCAACTGGCCGCCTTCACCGGGCTTGGCACCCTGGGCCGCCTTGATCTGGATCTCTTCCGCATGGGCAAGATATTCCGCCGTGACGCCAAAGCGGCCCGAAGCGATCTGGCGGATGCGGGAGCGCGCGTCATGACGACGGCCGTCCGCGTCCGTCCGGGGCGTGTTGCGGGCCGGATCCTCGCCGCCTTCACCGCAGTTGGAGGGCACGCCGCAGGCATTGCAGCCTTCGGCCAGGGTGCGGTGGGCTTCGTCACTGATGGCGCCATAGGAGATGGCCGCACCGACGAAGTGCCGCAGGATGGCCTCTTCCGGCTCAACATCGTCCAGAGGGACGGGGGCGCGGGCCGGGTCGGGCGCGATCTCCAGCAGGGAGCGCAGCGTGAAGCCCTGGGCTTCCTGTTCGTTGCAAAGGCTGGAGAAGGTCTGCCAGGCCGGGGAGGGAGCCTGTCCGTCCATGTCTTCATTGACGGCCGTATGCAGGGCGCGCACGGTGCGGGGGCTCCAGAGACGCGCCGCAGGGGCGGCAGCGGTGGTATCGGCATCGTCCCAGGCCTGCGCGTGACGCAGGGCGGCATCGCGGGCCAGGGTCTCCAGACCGATGCCGCTGATGGAGCAGGGCGTGCCCGTGAAATAGCGGTCGATGACATCCTGTGACAGCCCCAGGGCCTCGAAGGGCTGCGAGCCGCGGAAAGATCGCAGGGTGGAGATACCCAGACGGGCAAAGGCCTTGAGCAGGCCCTTCTTCAGGGCGTTGATATAGCGCTCCTGGGCGTCTTCTTCGTCAAAAGGCCCGGCGTCCGTACTCAGGCGGCCTTCCCGTGCCATGCGGCGGACGGCATCCAGGGCCGCGTGCGGGCAGACGGCATTGACGCCGTAGCCGATGAGCTGCGCCATGTGGATGACCTCGCAGGCTTCGCCGCTTTCCGCGATGATGCCGCAGGCATGGCGAAGCCCGGCACGGATAAGATGATGGTGCAGGCCCGCGCAGGCCAGCAGGGCGGGGATGGGCGCCTTGTCCGCCGTCATGGCCGTATCGCTCACCACCAGGATGGTGGCCCCTTGGGCGATGGCAGCCTCGGCGTCCGCGAACAGGCGATCGAGGGCCGCGCGCAGGGCTTCCCCGTCGCCGTGGGCCGGGAAAGTGGCGTCAAGGGTGACGGCCCGGACGGCGGGACGCCGCGAGGCCCGGATCCGGCGCATGTCGTCCGTGGTGAGGAAAGGATGGGGCAGGCGCAGGACAGCGCAGCTTTCGGGGCCCGGTTCCAGGATGTTGCCCGCACGTCCGGCATGGCCCATGAGCGACATGGACAGCTGTTCCCGGTAGGGGTCGATGGGCGGGTTGGTCACCTGGGCGAAACGCTGCTTGAACCAGCGGAACAGGGATTGCGGCTCGTCGCTGAGGCAGGGCAGGGGCTTGTCCGTCCCCATGGAGCAGACGGGCTCCTGGGCGTTCTCGGCCATGGGCACGAGGACCTGGCGCTGCCATGTGCTGTCGCAACCGGCCTGACGCAGACGGCGGTCCAGCGGCGGCAGGGCGTGCGCGGGATCGCTTTCTTCGCCCATGCCGTTCAGGGTCTCAAGGCGCACGGCGTGCTTCTGGAGCCAGCGGCGCCAGGGCTGGGAGCGGATGACCTGCCCCTTGATCTCCGCATCAGGCGCGATGCGGTGGTGTTCCACGTCCGCCAGGATCATGCGCCGGGGCTGGAGCTGGCCGCGCTGGATGATGTCCTCTTCAGGCACGTCCACAAGGCCGCTTTCCGAGCCGAGCACCATCAGGCCGTCCCGGGAGACGCTCCAGCGGCAGGGGCGCAGGCCGTTGCGGTCGAGCATGGCGCCCACGCGCCGCCAGCCGTCGGTGAAGACGAGGCAGGTGGGGCCGTCCCAGGGTTCCATGAGGGACGAGTGATATTCGTAGAAGGCGCGCTTGTTGTCGCCCATGACGAAGGTGGGCCCGAAGGGTTCGGGGACCATCATCATCAGGGCGTGGGGCAGGGTGTAGCCCGCGCGGACCAGCAGCTCCAGCACGTTGTCCAGGGTCCCGGAATCCGAGGTATCGGGATTGATGACCGGCAGGGCGTCCTTCAGATGTGCTCCCAGCAGGGGCGAGGCGAGCACGGCCTCGCGCACGCCCATGTGGGCCGCGTTGCCGCGCAGGGTGTTGATCTCGCCGTTATGGGCGGCCAGACGGAAGGGCTGGGCCAGGGGCCACGAAGGCAGGGTGTTGGTGGAAAAACGTTCGTGGAACACGGCAAAAGGCGCGGCGCAGTCCTCGTCCGTCAGATCGGTATAGAACTCGCCCAGCCGGGAGCCGGGGAGCATGCCCTTGTAGACGATGCTCCGGCAGGAGCAGCTGGCCACATAGAACAGGCGGGTGTCCTGTCCCTGCCGGCGCAGTTCCTTCCAGATCAGGTTCTCGGCCATGTGCCGGGCAAGGAACAGGCGGCGTTCAAGGGCTTCGGGATCATGGAGCTCGGCGGCTTCGGGGGAGCTGGTATCCGGCAGGACGAGCAGCTGCAAAAAGCCGGGCATGGTCTGACGGGCGGCGGGAGCCAGCACGTCTTCGCGCACAGGGACGTCGCGCTCGTCTTCTACGCGCAGGCCGCAGGTCGTGAAAATCTCTCGGAAACGCTGCAGGCACAGCGCCCGCAGGGCCGCATCCCGGGGCAGGAAAAGCTGGGCCACGGCCCAGGGGGCGGCACAGACCGATAATGCAGGCCACTGGCGCAGGAAAAAGTCGCGCGGCAGGGGGAAGAGGATGCCGGCGCCGTCACCGTTCCTGCCGTCACCGCCGCCACGATGGGCCATGCGGGTCATGGCGCCCAGGGCCATGTGCATCACGTCATGACGGCTCTGGCCGTCCAGATAGGCAACAAAACCCACACCGCAGGCATCATGCTCCCGGCGGGGATCGAAAAGACCGTTCATATGTCACTCCTGGGAAGGCTGGGGAGTGGAGGGAAAACGTCCCCGGGCGGGGATGGTCATGCCCGGCCCGGGGAGACAAAGGAACCATTTCGGGGATCAGTGCAACCAGAGCATCTCCGCATAGGAGGGCAGCGGCCAGACGGCGGCATTGAGCATGCGCTCAAGGGCGTCGCAGTGTTCGCGGCAGGCCTGCATGGCAGGGACCACGCCGTCACGGGCGATACGGGCGGCCGTGTGGGCGTTCGCAGCGGCACGCAGCGCGGCGAGCTGCTGTTCCAGGGCGGAAAGGGCAGCGTTCAGGCCCGCAGTATGGCCGCGCAGGCAAGTGAAACGCTCTTCTTCCATGGCGGCCTCATTGCTGACGGCCCGGGTCTTGAGTACCAGATCCGCGGCATTAGCCTGCTCCTGCAGGGCGACGGGCAGAATCTGTGTGCGAGACATGTCCAGCATGAGCGAGGCTTCGATGGCGATGGTCTTGGCGTAGGTGTCCAGCAGGATCTCCTGGCGGGCCAGCATCTCGCGTTCGGAAAGCACGTTCTGGCGCAGGAACACGTCCATGACTTCAGGCGTGTTGTAGCGTTCCAGGGCATCCACGGTGGTGGTCAGGTTGGGCAGGCCGCGACGGGCCGCCTCCACGGGCCACTCGTTGGAATACCCGTTGCCGTTGAAGACCACGGCCTGATGCTCGCGGAACAGACGGGGCAGCAGTTCCTGCAGGGCGGCATTGAGGCTCGTACCGGAGCCCACAGCAGCTTCCAGCTCGGTGGCGATGTCGTCCAGGGCGCAGGCCATGGCCGAGTTCAGGGCGATGTTCACCGGCGCGATGGACTGGGAGGAACCCACGGCCCGGAATTCGAACTTGTTGCCGGTGAAGGCAAAGGGGCTGGTACGGTTACGGTCGGAAAGATCCACGGGCAGGGGCGGCAGGGAGGAAACGCCGATCTCCATGCTGGTGCGGCCGGGCTTGTGGGCCACACCGTTCATGATGGTGTCGATGACGTCGGTCAGCATGTCGCCCAGATAGACGGAGATGATGGCCGGCGGGGCTTCGTTGGCGCCCAGACGATGATCGTTGCCCGCACCCACCGTGCCCAGACGCAGGGCGATACTGTGCTTGTGCACGGCCCGGAGCACGGCGGCCAGGAAGACGAGGAACTGGGCATTGTCCAGCGGGGTCTTGCCGGGATCGAGCAGGTTGTTGCCCTCGGAATCACTGATGGACCAGTTGTTGTGCTTGCCGCTGCCGTTGACGCCGGCAAAGGGCTTTTCGTGGAGCAGACAGATGAAGTCATGCCGCGGCGCGATCTCGTGCAGCAGGTTCATGATGAGCATGTTGTGGTCGGTGGCGATATTGGCGTCCTCGTAGATGGGCGCGATCTCGAACTGACCGGGGGCCACTTCATTATGCCGGGTCTTGGCCGGGATGCCGAGGCGGAACAGGGCGTCCTCCACATCCTGCATGAAGGCCATGACACGCGCCGGGATGGAACCGAAGTAGTGGTCCTCCATCTCCTGGCCCTTGGCAGGCGGGGTGCCCATCAGCGTGCGGCCCGCCAGCAGCAGGTCGGGGCGCAGGGCGGCCAGACGGCGGTCAACGAGGAAATATTCCTGTTCCGGCCCCACGCTGGGACGCACGAAGGTGGCCGTATCGTTGCCGAACAGGCGCAGGATGCGCAGGGCCTGGCGGGAAAGGGCGGAGATGGAGCGCATGAGCGGGATCTTGCGGTCCAGGGCCTCGCCCGAATAGCTGTAGAACAGGGTGGGCACATGCAGGGTGCGACCGATGATGAAGGCAGGGACCGTGGGATCCCAGGCCGTGTAGCCGCGGGCCTCGAAGGTGGAGCGCAGGCCGCCGGACGGGAAGGAGGAGGCATCGGGCTCGCCGCAGATGAGCATCTTGCCCGAGAATTCGTTGATGACGCGGCCTTCGCCGGTGGGGGTCAGGAAGGCGTCGTGCTTTTCGGCCGTCAGGCCGGTCATGGGCTGGAACCAGTGGGTGTAGTGCGTGGCCCCCTTGCTGATGGCCCAGTCCTTCATGGCACAGGCCACGGTATCCGCGATGTCCGGGTCAAGGCGTTCACCGCGGGCGATGGTGGCCTTCAGCGTGCGGAACACGGGCTTGGGCAGACGCTTTTGCAGGATGTCGAGGGAGAAAACGTCACAACCGAAGATGGTGTCGATATCGGTGGCAGGGGGCTGGTGGTCCGGATGGCTCTGGGCGATCTGCCGGATGGCATCAGTTCGAGCATTCATGGGGAGACTCCTTGGATCTCTTTTTTCAGGCGCGCCGGAAAGGAGAGGGTGACACCTTTCACGGCGGCCTGATGGGGAGGAAAACGGGAAAACTTCTGGCGGATGTTCCTTACAGGGCGGCGGGGCCGCGTTCACCGGTACGGATGCGGATGGCATCCAGCACGTCGTAGATGAAGATCTTGCCGTCGCCGATCTCGCCGGTGCGGGCCACGTCGATCGCCTGCAGCACCTTTTCCAGCGCTTCGTCATGGACCACGATCTCGATCTTGATCTTGGGCAGGCAGTCCACGGCGTAGGTGGTGCCGCGATAGACTTCCGTATGCCCGTGCTGGCGGCCGAAGCCGCGCACTTCACTGTAGTTCATGCCGTGGATGCCGATAGTGGTCAGCTGTTGCTTCACTTCTTCGAACTTGGAGGGGCGGATGATGATTTCGAGCTTTTTCATAGTAGGCTCCAGATATTCCTAGTGACAGGTGGAGATGTCTCGGCAGTTACAGGGTGTAGCCGCGTTCGTTGTGCAGGCTGAGGTCCAGACCCCGGGTCTCGGAGGCGGGATCCACACGCAGGCCCACCAGGGCATCCGTCAGCTTCAGCAGGATGCGGCTGACCAGGTAAACAAAGCCCCAGGTGGCGACGATGGAGATGATCTGGACCACGAGCTGCCACGGATTGCCGTAGAACAGGCCGTTGACACCGTTGATGCCGGCGGAGGCGAACAGACCGGTGGCAAAGGCGCCCCAGGTACCGCCTACACCGTGGATGCCTACCACGTCGAGGGCGTCGTCATAGCCCAGGCGGTTCTTGAGCAGGATGCCACCGTAGCAGATCATGCCGCCGGCAAAGCCGATGACCAAAGCAGGCATGGCTCCCACGAAACCGGCTGCGGGCGTAATGGAGACGAGGCCCGCCAGCGCACCGGAGATGGCACCCAGGGTCGTGGCCTTGCCGAAGCGCAGGTATTCAAGGAGCATCCAGCCGAAGATGCCGCCGGCCGTGGCCAGATGGGTGGTGACCAGGGCGTGACCCGCAAGGGCGTTGGCAGCCAGAGCACTGCCGGCATTGAAGCCGAACCAGCCGAACCAGAGCAGGCCGCCGCCAAAGAGCGTCATGGGCAGATTATTGGGGATCATGGGCGTCTTGCCGAGATCAGCGCGGGGACCTACCGCATGGGCGCAGGCCAGGGCCGCGGCGGCGGAAGCCATATGCACTACGGCACCACCGGCAAAGTCCACGGCGCCCAGCTTGGCCATCCAGCCACCGCCCCAGACCCAGTGTGCCATGGGGCAATAGGCAAAGACCGTCCAGAGTGCGGAAAAGACCAGCATGGCCGAGAAACGGATGCGTTCGGCATAGGCACCGGAGATGAGCGCCACGGTAAGGGCTGCGAACATGCACTGGAAGGCCATGAAGACATTATGCGGCAGATTGGCTGCGGGGCCGTTGGCTTCGCCCCCCACGCCCATGAGGAACACATGGTCAAGGTTGCCGATAAGGCCGGAGATATCGCCGCTGAAGGCAAGGGAATAGCCGAACAGGGCCCAGATGATGGAAACCATCCCCAAGGAGGCATAGCTGTGCATGCATGTGGAGAGGATGTTCTTTGACCGGACGAGCCCGCCGTAGAACAAGGCCAGGGCCGGAGTCATGAGCATGACGAACGTGGCGCAAAGGATGATGAACGCGGTGTCTGCAGGATTCATGGAAAACCTTCCTGTGGTCTGGCGGTGCGACAGGTATCGGGCCTGTGCACTGCGGAAAATATGATTGCCGTTTTCTCAGACAGCGAGCAGCGGCAGACGGCACAGGACAAAGCAATCCTTGTGCCAGAAGCAGATATGAGGAAGGTTTGTTGATGTAATAAGCTAAAATTATTTATAAAAAATTTATATTTAACGAAAGCGCACCAGAATGCAGAAGAAAAAGAGTCCTTGGGAAAGGTATATTTCTACCAAATGGTAGGAATGTGCCGAATGTACGAACATGCGCTTTACGGCACAAACGGGATTTGAGGTTGATAATCTTTATAAATCAACTAGATATGAAGACATTTTTATTTTTCTACCAGGATGTAGAAAGTTGATGCGCTCTGCATTGATTGAACACCCAATCACTGAAAATCGAAATATATCATATCGATATAATTATATTTTTTTAAATTTATACCAAAACGTGGACAAAGCGGAGCCGCAGGCACGGACGGACAGACGCTATGTTACGAAGCGTTGTTTTGTGCCGGATAGTTCCCTGCGGACCAAGGCAACAGGGGCGGAAAGGCATGCCCTGGACAGGATCTGTGCAAAGGCGAAGCTGGCCTGCCTGCATGGTGAGGAATCCATCCTGCTTCTTGCCGGGAAAAGATGGTTTTCGTGCGCCCGCACACGGAATCCCGGGCGTGATGCGGGTATCTCCCTGTGGAACAAGAGGATGACCTTCAAACACAGACAAGGAGATCAGGATGCCCGGACAAGCATGGTTGGCAGGAAGGGGCGCAAGTGCTCTCAAGGTAGGGCGTGCCTGGCTGGGGAGCTGCTGCGGCCTGTTACTGGTGGCGGCTTTGGACAGACTGGCCGTAGGCGATTACGGCGTGCCCATGTTGATAGGTTCTTTTGGTGCCTCGGCGGTACTGCTGTTCGCAGCCCCGGACAGTCCGTTGTCCCGTCCACGCAATCTGCTGGGAGGGCACTTTTTTTCTGCTCTGGTCGGTGTGGCCTGCGCACAATGGCTGCCGCCCTTCTGGGCTGTATGCCTTTGCGTGCCCACAGCCATCGCCGTCATGCTGCTGAGCGGGACAGTGCATCCGCCGGGAGGGGCCACGGCCCTTATCGCCGTCACAGGCGGAGAGCAGATCCGGCAGCTGGGCTTCTGGTATGCTGTAGTCCCCTGCCTGGCGGGTGCTGCCCTCATGCTGGCTGTTGCCTGGTCCATGACGGCAGCGGCATATCTGTGGGCCCGCCTGTACGGTCGTGTGCGCGTGAAAGAGGGAGAGACGACGGGTCTCCATATCCTGTCAGGAAGGTAAAGTTCACGGGCGGTTGGGCAGGGAGCAGGCTGCCGCATGACAGGATCGGCGGATCCGGCAAAGAAAGGACTGTCCTCCCTGTATGTTCCCTGTTATCCAGCTGTCTTGCCTGCGGAAAGGGAATAGGCTACATTATAAAAGGAGTAACCGAAGCACTGTCCTCCAGTGGCTATTCCCTTTTTAAAGGAGATTGTTGATGATAAAAAAGGTCTTTACCGTGCTGCTGGGCCTTCTGGTGGCGGGCGCCATGATCTCTGTGGACTGTTCGGATGCGGCGGTCAAGCGTAACCGTGTGCGCCCGCGTACGGTCAGCAAACCGGTGACCCAGCCTGCCCCGACGGCCACGCAACAGACGACCGCTGCCCCGGCAGCGGCGGCTACGGCGACCGCTCCCAAGACGACTACGGCTCCTGCCGCTACGGCCACCCAGCCCACTACGGCCCAGGGCATGCCCTATGGTCAGACGATGGCCCCCGGCCAGACCATGGCCGCACCGCAGTCGCAGGGCAGCGGCATGGGCAGCGCCCTGCTGGGCGTGGGTGCCGGCCTTGCCGGCGGCTATCTGCTCAACAGCGCTCTGTCCGGCTCTGATGCCACCGCCGCTACCGCTGCTGCGCCTGCCGAAGGAGGGCAGTCCGCCGTGGCTGCTACCCCGGCTCCTGCGGCTGCTCCGGCCTCGCCTGTGGGGAACCTTCTCGGCTACGACACGGCCAACTACTGTACCCAGCTCTCGCAGGGCAATGCTGACGTCATGCAGCAGTGTACTGCCGTTGAGGCCGCAGCTACGGCGGCTTTCCGCCAGTGTGTGGCCATGTCCACTGGGTTGAACGGCATCGGCAGCTACGATGCCCTACTGCGCTGCCTGCGCGGCACGCCCGCTGCCCAATAAGCCGGGCTTTCTATCAAGAGAATCGCCCCGTCTGATGGTTTCAGGCGGGGCGATATTGTTTTGCAGGGCATGGCGAGAGAAATGGTAAATGGAAAGACGCCTGACTAGATAGTGTCGTCAAATTATACCTGCCCACAAAGATATGCATCTAATTTGAACG
>ERZ857801.1173-NODE-1173-length-29678-cov-4.280154_pt1 | contig 29678 bp, 27 predicted proteins | sample MGYA00519762_ERZ857801 | MGnify/ENA primary metagenome ERZ857801 (study PRJEB31778, sample SAMEA3449368) | human gut metagenome | biome: human gut; feature: human-associated habitat; material: faeces | place: United Kingdom | collected 2010/2012 ...
TGTGTGTGTGTGTGTGTGTGTGTGTGTGTGTGTGTTTACACGAATTTCACACATTTCCAAATTTGCGACAGACTTTTTTAATACATCGTACAGATGTTTCTCGAAGCTGAAAATGGCCTTATGAAACAGTGACGGCACGGAAAAAGTCTCCGCCTGACAAGGCGAAGCACCGTTTGAACAAAAAATATTTGTTATATACGGCTGGCATTTATCTGTGCTTTTATCACCATTCATACATCATAGATAAAACATTTTTCAAATTACAATAGCGAAAATACAAATAATGTTTCATTCCACAATGAATTGAATGATATTATTTTGCGAAACTTTGTACACAATTCAAAACACATTTCTCACCATGTGTATACGATAAAGTTTACAAACCAGATACCAGGCACGTTCTCTATCTTGCATATGGCTCCCTGCAACATATTCTTCGCCCCTTTCTGTATTTACATTTAACAATTTATATTGTTGCTATTTTGTTACTCAAACAACAATGTAAAATTATATATCACTTACAATAAACTAATTATATTTAGTATTTATCTTGGAGGGAAAAGCCGCAAGGTAGAGAGCGATCTCTATCTTGAAGCTTTTTCTTTTTTTTATGTTCTTTTCAGTCAGTCTGTTCGTGTGAAAATCCGGATGCGGAGTCCCGTTTCTTCGGGGCATCCGCGGGAGCGTTTCTTCTATTCGCCCGCTTCGAAAATCCAGTGAAAAAGGCTTTTCTCCCTGCTTTTGACAGTCAGCCGGTTGGATTTCGAGATCGCAATCTACACAAAAAAAATAGAGAATTTTATTAAAAATATTTAAGAAATTTGGAGTTTACCGATATTTATGCTTATCTTTGCAGACGAAGTTTTAGGTTAGTAGTTTTTAGGTTAGTAGGGAGGAAAAGCGGTAGACAAGAGCCTCGGGCTCTTTCTGCTGGCTTTTCTTTGTTTTTGTACCGTATCTTTTCGACCTCGACGAATAAAAAAAGGGAGGGCGCACACGGTTTGTCGTGCGCCCTCCCTGTCGTTTGCCCGAGGCCGTTACGGAATAATGAGCCGGCTGTCGGGGGCGTCCGGCTATTGAGGGCGTTTCGTCCGTCCTCGGGGGCCGTAGCGGATAATCAGCCATACGCCGGTTGCCAGCAAGGCCGTGTAGAAAATGTACTTCCATCGGCCCGTCGGGCGGACGGGAACGATGTTCTCGGTCCGTTGCTCGCTGATCGTCGTTCCGGCGCTATGCTCCGTTGCCAGTGCGATCGTCCGGTTCTGTTGCCGTTGGCGCTGTTCGTTTCGGCGGATCGTCGTCACGCTTTTCACGGCGGGCTGCGAGCCGCTGCCGTTGAGGCTGTCGGGAAGAGGGTAGTAGTCGGTTCGGACGATTTCCCAATTCCGGATCCGTTCGTCTTTCAGCGACCTTTCCGTTTCCTCGAGCGACCGGTCGATCGAGGCGCTGTCCGTGCGGATGGCTGTCTGGCGCTGTGCTTTCCGCGTGCTTCGGCATCCGGTCGCGAGAGACAGCCCGAGTACGGTCCAGACGAGGACCTTGCACTTAAAAGAGAATGGAACGGAATTCATCGGGAAAGAGCTTGGGAAGCCGGCGGCGGAACTCGCCGGCGGTGATGCGGCCGTCCCGGTCGGTGTCGAACGCCGGATTCTGCCGGGCGATCCGCTCGGCGGACAGCTTCCGCGTTTGCAGCACATAGTCGTCTTCCTTGCCGATGGCCGCCGGGAAAAAACAGGCCATATAGAAATCGCCGAACGTATGGCAACGCGGGGCGTACGGGCGGAAAAAACGTTCGACGTAGTCGAGCTGATCCAAGGCGCTCATTTCCCGCAGCGCCTCGCAGCTGGTTCCGAGTCCTGCGGCGGTGGCCGGCATGAACTGAATCAGTCCGGTGGCTCCGCCTTCGGGGTTCGTGGCTGCCGGGTCGAGCCGGCTTTCGCTCCACATGACGGCCATCAGGTAGTCGGGCGGCACGCCGAGACGCGAGGCGATCTGCCGGACCTTGGCGGCGAACGGAGAGGATACTTGGTTTTCGAGAATCATGGTTCGGGATGGTTTAGCTGGTTGTCGATCTTTTGTTTCATCAGTTTCTGAAGCCCGCGGAACAACGGATGGTCGGACAGTTCGGCCGCGTTTTCCAGATAGCTCCACAGTTCGACGCCGCATACGAATCCGGTGAACAGGTTGGCCAGATGCAGCTCTGCGAACGGCAGTACGAAACGGTCGATCAGCCAAGTCAGCGCGATGCCGACCGTCACGAGCACGATTTTGTAGACGGTCTGCCATGCCTTCGCGCTTTCGAAGGCCCAGCGAGCCCGCTGTCTTCGGGCGCGGACGCGGCTCGCTACGACGCCGGTTACGAAATCGATGCAGACGAAGGCCAGCGCGCAGCAGACGAGCGTCTGGACCGGGGCGAGCAGGCCGACCAGCACGGAGAGCAGAACGGTAAGCTGCTTCATGGCCGGTCGTCGGGTAGGATGAGACCTCCTTTGAACAGGACCCGGCGGCGGATACCGAGGTCCGGATCGTACTCGGGAAAGTCTTCCGGATGCCGTTCGATGAATTCGATCGCTTCTTCGAGAAGCGTTTCCGCATCCCGGAGAGCCTGCCGGCGCAATCGCCCGGCCGCCTCGGCCGGGGCCGCTTCCGTGTATTGCGTACGTGCCTGCACGATACCCGAGGGACCGACGGCGGCCGCCCGCGCGTCGATCACCAGAGCGCGCACATAGCAGGCCAAAGCCGGCTTGACGTATCGTTCGACGAAGGCTTCGTAGCGCGGTTCGTTCAGGCTGTCGTACAGCGGGCCGAATGCCGGTTTCAGGTAACGGAGTTGGGCCGTCTCGATCGTCACGGCCGGGATCAGCTCCTCGCGCTGGAACTCGGCCGGAGTGAATGCGAGCGACAATGCCTCGGCGGAAGAGATCAGCAGTGTATTCATGGCGTGAAGGTTTTAGTCGATGCTGCGCATCGCGTATTTGGTGATTTGGGCCAGATAGAGATTCTGCTCGGGGTCCTGCGGGTCGTAACTCAGTCCGTCGCACTTGCGCGCTTCCCACACTTTCATGTAGAGCGGCTTCGAGCGGGTCGGCGGCCGGTTGACGATCTGCAGCGACGAGGCGTCGCAGCCGAGCCGCGTTTCGATAAGACGCCGAACAGGTTCCAGCAGTTCTTGCTGCTCGTCGAGAATCAGCGTGTTGAGCGCGATTTCGTACTCGTGCAGGATACGTTCGGCGCTGAATCCCGTCGAATAGTCGAGTCCGCTGAGCGAGCGGAACCACGAGTGCGCGACGACGATGTCGGAGGTGGCCTGCTCGTGCAGCAGCTTCCAGTCGCCCTCGTTGGCCGACTCGATCGGGACGAATTTCGAATGGTCGGATTCGTCCGTGTTCTTGACCATGAACATCACCTGTCCGGGCTTGCCGGCGAACCGCTTCTCGGCGGCTTTGACGATCCGATAGGCTTCCTGCTCGTTATCGACCTCGCCGTCGAGTACCATAACACCCGATAGCTGGAACGAGTTATCGAGCCGGCTGATGTTCCAGCGGTCGGTCTTGTAGGCGATCGCCGACACGTTCATCCCGGCGATGTAGGAGGGAAGGCCGTAGTGCTCGAACATCGGCTCGTAGTCCTTATAGTGGATCAGGCTGCGCAGCGTGCCGTCCTCGGCGGGCTCGAACAGCGGGTAGAGCGGTAGCTGCCGGGCTCGTCGGGCGTCGTAGGCCGTCCAGTCGTGGTGCAGGATCGCGTGCCGGCCGTCCCTTGCGACGCGGCAGCGCGAGGCGTCCTGATGGAACAGCGCGAGGAAGGAGCCCTGCGCGTCGGTCGCCGCTTCCAAAAAGGCGTTGCCGAACAGAGCCTTGTCGAAAGCCACTTTGTTGAATACCTGCCGCAGCGACTCGCCGCAGCCGTTGGCCCGCTCGACGAGTCCGGCCAGAGCCGGATTTTCCCGGTCGCAGACGAATCCTTTGCCCGAAATGTAGTCGGCTTTGTCATTGATAATCCGGCGGTGTGTCGTCGAGAGGCGCGACATCGCCGCCAGCGCGTTGGGAAACAGGTTGTCCGATCCCCAGCGCCAGTATCCCGTTTCTCGCCGGGCCGGGCGCTCCGGGAACGACCCGGACAGCGGGCCGAGGGGGGAGCGATTCGTTTCTGTCTTTGTTTTCATAGGCGTGAGGTTATGACGGAGGGCGTGCCGTTAGCCGGCCGCCCTCCGTGTCCGGACGACTGGCGGAGGATACCGTGCGGAAGAGTCCGCCGCGGCGGTTCCGCCTGCCGGTCGTCGCGTTCGGTCGAAAGACCGTCAGATTTTCGAGAACAGGTTGTTCAGGTCGTCCAGCAGCGGCCGGGCCTTCGAGACGTCTTCGCTCCGGAGCGTGACCGTCTCGCTCGTGGTTTCCGACAGCAGGCGACCGGTGGTGGCCTGAGCCGATGCGATCCGTAGCGGGCGCTCCTTGCCGAATTCCTGCGAGTAGCCGAGCAGCAAGGCGTCTCCGTTGATCGTGACGACGACGGCGATCAGGCCGCTGCGCGATGCTTCGATGATCGCCTCGATCGCGGCTGCCGTGTCGGCGTCCATGCGCTCGAGCGTGAAGGTCAGCTCGTGCGCTACGGTCGGAGCGCCGTCCTTTGCCGCGATCGTTTCGCGGTATTCGGCTCCGTCTTCCAGAAACTCGAATTTCGACAGAGAGGCTCCCTCGTCGAGCGTCAGCTCGGTAAATCCCTTGTCCAGCTCGCTGTACGTCGCGGAGACGACTTCCCGCTGGTCGATCAGGCCCAGCAGGCGGATTCCGCCGTTTCGCCGGCGGTGCTTTTTCGTGAAGTTGACCAATGTCATGTCGTGTCGTTTTAGTCGTGGGTCAGACAGTGTACTCGAGCGAGGCGCCGTTTTGGAGTTCGATCGTCAGCCGGACCCGGTCGATCGCCGTTCCCGCGAGCGTTCCGCCGTACGTGCCCTTTTCGCCGCTCAGCACGACCGGATCGCCGTCCGTCTTCCCGTCCGCTTTCACCCCCTGAGCCGTCACCTGCCCGATGAACGAATAGCCCGGAATCCGGACGCTGAGCGTCCCGCCGGACGCGCCGACCGGCTCCGAGACGAGTTCCGGATCGAAGCCGCCTGCAGCCATCGAGACGAGCTCCGGAAGCAGGTAGTCGCATCCGGCCATAAAGACGGCCCGCTGACGATTTTCCATTTGGTCCGGGTTGTACCACATGCGCACTTCCGTACCCGGGAAGTCGGCGGTATTGACCGCCAAGGCCAGGTTGCGCCGGTCCGTGAGCAGCGCGAACGACTGCGGAAGCTCGGGACAGGACCGGAGATAGGGAGCCACCTGAATGTCGATCACCGGAATGCCCCGGAACGACAGGCCCTCGCGTCCGTTCTGCTTGGCCAGATAGGCCGCTTCGAGTGCGACGCCGTCGAGCTCCTCTTCGTAGCGGGCGTATATGTCCGACGTGACCAGATAGACCAGCTCGCCCTGAGGCTTGAATGCCCTGAGTACGTCCGGGGCCTCGTCCCATAGCCGCTTGAGCAGCTTTTCGGCCGTTTCGCCGGCCGGATCGAATCCTGTGCAGCGAACGTCGTTTTCCGTGTCACCCGTATCGGCGAGCAGCCGCTTGAGGAAGCCGTCGAAAGTCGACAGCGCTCCTTCCCTTTCCGTGTCGCCGAGCCACATCGTCGCCCGGATGCTTTCGGCTATGGCTTCCTTGAACAGCGCGGTTTCGGCCGCTTCGAGCTCGGTTCCCGTCAGATCGTCCAGATTGACGTCCGGCCGTCCGGTAATCAGCTCGTATACCATGTTGAAGTAGTCTTCCGCCGAGTAGCCGGCCTCGGCCTTGACTTTCGACAGCGCGATCTGCTTGCTGTACTTCGTCGCGGCGTCGCCTCCTTTCCAGCCCGCCGCCGTGTATTTCTGCAGGATGTCGCCCGCGCGCTTCCAGAATTGGAGCGTCGTGGGAACCGGCGTGTTGTACATTACCTTGATACCGAGGGCTCGGGCATCGGGGCCGCTGAGCATCGGGCGGAAGAAAATCGTCTCCAGATCGCGTCCGCTGTAGTTTTTGGGATTTTCGATTTTTGCCATGTTGCGATGAGTTTGGTTGATGTCGTTGTCTCGTTAACGAAAGTTACGCAGGTCGTCCTCGTAGGCTTTGGCGTTGGCCGACAGCGTCGCCTCGGCCGGAGAGGGGTCCTCGCGGGGCTCGGTCCGGGTGGCTCGCGCCGTTTCCCGGAGGTCGTTCGCCTCCGGATGCTCCTGTACGACAGGACCCGTCTCTTTCGGGAGGTCGGGGTTTCCGTCGGCCGGTTCCGGGTTTTCGTTCGGGTCGGAGCCGAGAGCCTCGTTCAGCCTTTCGACTTGCGCCGGCTCGACGCGGCATGCGTCGGAACCCGGCAGGCCGAGCCGTTCGAGCAGCGCCTGCCATTGTCGTCTGATCGTCATAGTTAGGATGGATTGTGTTTGTAGGATTAGGTGGATTTCCGGCCGGAAATCGTACGGCGAAGATCGCTCCTCGCCCGTTCGGATTTTTTCTACGGAATCCGACGGCCGTTCAGCCGATGTTCATATCGGTGTAGTAGTACATGCATTTGCGTACGTACTCGTAGGAGCAGGCGAACCGTTCGGTCGCCAGCCACATCGCGTCGGTCTTGCGGATTCCCGTCTCCATGATGTCGCGAACGTGTTCGCGCACGGTCAGTACCTTGCACAGCGTGCTGTCGATTACGCCGAGGGCGGTCAGCTTTTCGACCGTCTGTCCGGTCGTGAGCTCTCCGCAGCGCGTCCGCAGAATGCGGATCAGCTCCTTTTCGTAAATTGTCAGAGGCATGTTCCGAGAATCAGAAAGAGGCTTGTTCGACAACAGTTTTTACGGATCGCTGCGCGTCGGTGATATCCGATTCGAGCACGTAGACTCTCAGCGAGTTCAGCCGCGAGTCGATCATCTCGCCGATCTGTTGCCGGTCGAGACTTTGCCGCGTCTCGTACCGTCCGTCGGCTTTTGCCTGCCGGTCGTTCCCGACGGAGCCGAGCGAGGATCGCCCGGCAAGGGGCCGGGCCGGGTAGATGCTTTCTTGCGGAGCATGTCTTTCTGCGTAGCCCGGGGGTATTGCGGGCGACAGGCTTCCGAATCCGGCTTGCATCAGCCGTTCCGGGGCATAGGTTCGATACCGGTCCGCGTCGGCAGGTTCGGCCGGATGAGACGCGGTGGGAGAGGCGATTGCTTTCGATGGCCCTTGCTCGGTCGTTTCGGACCGGACGAAGCCGGAGCCGGAGCCCGTTTTATCGGCCGAGCTGCGGGTAGTCTTGTCTGCCGGCATGTCCGGAGCGCCGGACGTCGGAGGCATGCCGTTCGACTGTTGCCGCTCGAATGCCGGTCCGGCGTGGTTCCGGCCTGCCGTGTCCGGTGCTCGGTTTTCCGACGGCTGTGCATCGTGCCGGGGCGGGTCGTCTTCCCAGACGATCCGGTAAGTTTTTCTTTTCATATGCGATGAATTTGAATGGGACGATCCTTATGTCGTGTGCTGCACGGCTGTTCCGGGCTGGTCGCTGGGAGAGCGATGCGTGGATTGGAGCGTCAAGCGAGGGGCGGGTTGCGTCCGGTTTCGCTTCGGAAAATTTTGTCTGACGGGTGCGCAGGCGGACCGCTATGTTTCTTTGAGAAAGACGCACCGGGTCGATCCGGCCGACGGGTTGTAATCGCTGATCTCCTCCAGCCGACACATGACCGTCTCGCCTTCGATCGCCAGCTTGAACAGGGCGCGGAAGTCGCGCCGAAGCCCGTTCGGGGAGATCAGCGGCTCGATGTCCTCCGGGTTGAGGCGCAGATAGAGCGTGATGCGTCGCCCGCTGTTGTACTGCTCGATGCTTCGGTCGTATCCGCCGTGCAGTCCGGTCACGCCGTCCCTGTCTTCGAAGCAGAGGGTGAACGGCTCGTCGCCCGACGGATCGTGGAACGCGATTTCCGGATACTCGTTCCCGTAGCCGGGCCAACCCCAGCGTTGCGTGTCGGGTAAGGTCCGGACTCCGAGAAAGCGAACGATCTTCGGCGGAAAGTTCAGGTTTTCCGTGTCGGCCGGTACGCCCGTGCGGTCCCGGTCGCCTACTTGCGCGAGCGAGGCGTCCGGCGCGTCGGGGTAGGCTCCGGTTCGGTTCAGCGTGGGCGTGAAAAGGGGATTAGCGTAGACTCGCTCGCCCTCCGAGGCGAAACGGTTGAGAATCGGCGTGCTCCATCGGCCCAGAATCTGCTTGTTGCGCTCGTCCCAGCGCGCGACCGTCCCGTCGCCCTCTTGATAGCGGAGCGTAAAGAGTTTCGACAGGTCCGCTCCGAGCTCTTCGACCGTGACCGGCCGGCTGCGATCGATCCGGTCGCTCCAGTCGATGACCGTGTCGTCGCGGTAGAAATCGTCGCGCGGCTCGATGTAGAGCGTGCCGGTCAGCGCGTCGCTGTAGAAGCAGAGATTGAACATTTGCTTCAGCGCGCCGATCAGGTCGATCTGGCGTACCCTATGCGCGGCCACGTCGGCGAAGCGGACGGTCGATCCTTCGCAAGGGTGGGGCAGGAAAATCGGCTTGAGCGTCGTGCGACGGCCGAGCGTCAGGTTCATTCCTTGGTCGGCTCCGCCGAAATAGACCCGGTCGAAGTAACGGGGCGACGACGGGGCGATTTCCCGGGCCGCGCTGCGGATCGTCAGGCGGATGTCGATTTGTCCCGTCTCGGCCACATAGCCGTCGTACAGCGCCCAGTCTCCCTCGTAAGGGATATATGTGCCGTTCGACAGGAACTCGAGCGACGCTTCGGTCGCCTGCTCGTCTGCGGGTACGTCGATCAGTACGCTCCGCTGCGAGAATGTCTTGAGACGGACGGTCTCGTAGTCGCCCGGTTGCAGGTCGGCGGTATCCGCTGCCGGGTTCGCGATGCGCCGGTACGAGAAACGGTATTCGGTTCCCGGTTGGTGCCCGAAAACGATCAGTCGGTACTGCCAGCCGCCGTGAAAGACCGTCCGCCTGTCTTCGTGCCGGTTCACGACGCGGAAGCGCCGTTCCACATCGTCGTCGAGAAAGACCCGGTCGAAGCATTTGAGCTCTTCCCTGCTGGCGATCCGGTAGTCCGTCCGGTAGGCGAGCGAGTATTCGAATCCGGCCGTTACTTCCTCGACCGGACAGTAGGCTATGCGCTGCCCGTCTTCCCGGAAGCAGTCGTTGCGGTTGTAGACCCCGGCGACCGTCGCGCCGTCCTGCGTCCGGTCCGGGTCGGCCGTATCCACGAGATTGCCGACCGACGAGACGGCGGTCAGCGGATCGGCATAGACCCGTCCGAACCGGTCGGCCGAGGCCGTAGCGTCGCCGAAGCGTCCGGCCAAGAAGCCCATTCGCTCCTTGAACGGCTCGGTCTGCTGCTCCGGATAACGGCCGCTCATGTAGAGCGATCGGAACGGCGCGCCGTCCATGAAGTCGGAGCGGATCGTATACCCTCCTGCGGCCGCGATCGCGTCGACGAGCGTGCGGACGTGCAGGAAAGGATGGTAGTCCGTGAAGGTCAGCATCCGTACGGTCGGCTCGATGCTGCCCGACGACACGCGGAACGTGTCCCGCAGTACCGGAAAGAAGCGCACCGGCTTCTCCCATGTCCAACTGTCGCGCACCATGCTTTCGGAAACCGTCTCCTCGAACGGAATGTCGATTTCGTTGAACATGTTCTCGCATGCCAGGCTCACCCATTGCTTGCCGGGTCCGATGATCTGCAACAGATAGGAGCCGCCTCCGGCTTCGCTTTCGTATCGGACCAGGCGGGGCGATCCCTCGATGACGGTGAATCCGTCCGCTTCGATACGGGCCGTATGCGGCTGCTGGTTGAACAGCTCGGGAGCGTGGATCCGGTCCGCGTCGCCCAGCAGCGACCGGTTGCGGACAGTCGCCGGGAGACGGACCGTTTTGCAATAGCCGGTGCGGTTCGTCTCGATTTTCGTGATCGACGAAACGGCCAGCGTGATCGAGACGGCCGCATGCTGGTCCGTGTCCGCCTCGCGGTTGTCGATAAAGATGCGTATCATCGCTACCGGTTTTGAAAGGTTTCGGGTTGCGCCTCGCGCAGAACCATGTCGATTCTCGACAGCTCGTCCGACGCGACGACGGCCTCTGCAGTCAGCACGTCCGCTTCGACGAACCGGCTGTCTTCCGCGATCCATACTTTCGGCGCATTGAGCAGCTCGCACAGCCAGCGCATCGTCTTTTCGTTTTCGTAGTCCGACACGAGCCGCAGCCGGCTCTCGCGGCGGCTGGCCGTCACGGCGTATCCTTCGGCCGTCAGTACGCGCTCCTTCCCGATCGCGAAGCCTTCGGCCAGCGGCCTGCGCATCGTGTAGTAGTCGATCTGTCCGAACGTGTTCCACCAGCAAAGCCGGACGTCGCCCGCGTAGTGCGGAACGAACTTGTATTCGCGTGCCAGCACGGTCTCGTCGCCTGACGCGATGCGGATTTCCATTGAGCCGTACCGGTCCAACGAGTCGTTCCCGTCGTTTTCGACCTGAGCTTTCAGATCGCTCATCTTCAGGCAGAAAACGCTTAGATCGTCTGTCGGGGTCTGAGATGCCAGCTCGATGCTTCGCTGAGTGCTTCCCCGGAGCACGGCTTGGGCGGTCAGCGCGCTGCCTCCGGGTAATACGGCGATCTCGTCGGATTCGTTCGGGGCGATTTTCACGGTCGTCGGCGCGGCCGACAGCGCGTCCCACTCGAACAGCGTGCGCGTCCCGGCGCAGAGCAGCGCCGAGGCTTGCGCCTCTGCCGAACGGACGGTCGTGCGGACGATCCGTCCCGCCGGCTTCGCGAACGTGCACTCTACCGCATAGAGCGGCAGGACGTCGAATTGGCTCCGGGCGTATCCGGCCACGTTGACGTCGTAGGAAGTCTGTCCCTTGAACCTCCGTCGTCCGACGATCCGCTGGTCGGCGTGGTCGTAAATGTCCAGCTCGACGAGCTCTTGGGCTCCTGCCGTCACTCGGAACAGCGCGTCGCGGTACGCCGACGCATACGGAGCGGGAGTTTTCGTGATTTTCATGGCTTATCGTCCGGTTCGTTGGGGAAATACAGACGGGCGTCGAATTCGGCCTTCATCGACAGTTCGCCCTGCCGGGTTAGCGAGAATTCGGCGGGCGTCAGCGCGATGTTTCCGGTGCAGAAAATTCCCTGCAGCTTTCCGATCCGGCCGATCATAGCCAGCGCGTCGCGTTCCATCTCGGCCCATTGTCTTTCCTTGGCTTGCTCGTCGTATCGGCGGTCGAGCCGCATCAGATGCAGCGTTGCGCGATAGACGATCTCTCCCTCTTCGCGTCCTTCGACGCGTACGACGTGCGGGGGTACGAGCCAGACGGCCGGGAACCGGATCGGGACTTCGCCCATACGGTACTCGAACCCTTGGCGGAAGCCGTACCCGAGTTCTTGTGCAGCGCTCTCGACGGCTGTGGATAGTTGGTTTCTGAGCATGATTTGAATCGTGTTGATTGGTTTCGGTATCCGGCACCGGCTGTCACCGCCGTGCCCGTCGGAAAGGCGGGGCGCACGGCTGCGCTGTCGGCTGGCGGACGGTTCGTCGGCGCAGGCCGCAGGTCGGTTCCGGCATCCGATCCGCCGCGCTTGATCGGTTCTTGCATCCGCTCCGCGCTTTCGGGCCGGTCCTGACGGCCTCTACTGTCATAGGAATAGCAGGGAACGACAGATCGCTTTCCGAACCGTTCGCATGACCGGAAGCGTCGTTGCATCGATTCGGCCTGTTTGGACTTGACCGTTTTGCCGGGCTATGTTCGCCTTGTCCGGATTGCCGGACCGATACGGTCCCGCTTGCATGGCCGGGACGCGTTTGACAGCGTATCCCGCTCGAACGGTGCGGACCTCGGTGCAGAACCGGTTCCGAGGCTTGATCGTGTTTCCGGACTTTCGGACAGAAAAGGGGCTGCGGTCTGATTGCCGAACCGTTCGGCCGTACGGATAGAGGCGTTCGCCGCTTGGATCCGAGCGTTTCCCCTCTGCCGTACTTTCCCCTGCCGCGCGATCCGGACAACGGCCCGGTCCGTAGTCGGGCGTTCGACTGTGCTATCCGTGCATTTTCAGCCTGCTGTGTACCAAGTCCATGAAATCCGGACATTTCATCTGACCCGTCCGTTCGATTTCCCCTGCGACATAGTGCCCGGTCCATGCCAGCAGGTCGCACCACGTACTTTGTTCCGTATCGTGGCCGGCCGGCGCGACGGCTTGAAGTAACAGAGCGGATAGGCTTTGCGGAACAGCCGGTGGGCCCGTTCGATTCGGGCGAAGCAGGCTGCGAAAAATGCTAGCGGTTTCCGTTTCAGAGCTTCGGCCCTGAGGCGGACTTTTCGGTCGCAATCGTTTCCCGCTGCCGGCCAAAGCAGGGCCGCGATCAGCGGCGCGTACCGCCATTTGTCGTGTAAATAAAGGTCCGAGGCCCGGCACCAGGCCGAAGCCGTTATCCGGGACATCGGTATCGGGCTTCCTTCCCAGTCCGTTTCGTCCTCGGGCGGCAAACGGTTGTTCCGGTTCGCCTTTTTCCCGGGGCTTCGTGTCTCGTCGGATAGCATGTTTTCGAGTCGCCGCAACTCGTGGGGAAGATACGAGACGAGGCGCTCCGCGACGAGTATCCGGTCGTCCGGGTCGGTACGGTATGCCAGCGGGCGTCGGACGCCCGCGATTTTCGTCAGCAGTTCCGCAGTCAGCCGGTCCACGCTTTGTCTGTCGCTTCGGCGCCTCTGCTCGTCGTAGCGGAGAATTGCGTGCAGCTTGTCCCAGCTCATGAGTTCCCAAAGTTCGCAGGTGTAGCGCCGGTTGTTGATAAGCAGCGTATTCATTTGTTGATAACTGTCCTTAGACTGTTGGCAGTTTGTCGATAATCCGGTCGATTCTCACTGCGGGCGAGCACTTTCTCCAGTTCTCGGAGTTCGCGCGCGACCCCGTTGGCCCGATTGCTCGACTGTTTGTACTGTTGTTGAACTTCGGCCAGCTGGACGACCGAGCGGACGGCCTGACGGATCTTTTCCAACGTGCGCTCGAGGTGCTCGTGCGGCTCGTCGCGCCGGTTTTCGGCATTCGGTTCGGACGGTGCGTCCGGATTCCGGCAGGCCGTTGCCGCAGCCGGAATGCCCATAGAAGGGTACTCTTTCATAGAAACGGGATTTGAAAAGCGAAGCGGTTTATGCACGGTTGTGCAAAAGCCCGCGAACGAAATGTTCATAACTCCGTTTTTGCACGAACGGAATATCGGGCGAACCGTGACGGAAATGTGGATAACTCGGTAGGGTGATCGGGAAACGGCGGAGAATCGGATCGTCGGCGACCGTGCCGTTTCCGGAACAAATATACGATGCGGAATACCCCTTTGTCAAGAGGTATTCCGCTATTTTTTTCGATGCCGATGTCCGAAGATCGTCCTGGATGCTTGTAAGATCAGTTCGGCTTGTATTTTTTCTCGGTTTGGAAGTTTTCGCCTTTCCGGTTTTTCGGCGGATCGCCGTTTCGCTCGTCCATTCGTCGGACAGCCGGCCGGCTGTCCGTCCGGTTCGTCCGTCGGGGTGTCGGACTTCTTCTGTCAGGGCTTCGTTGCTTGCTCCCGATCGCCGAACAGATCCGGCTGGGCGAAATGGCTGCTGAAGGATAGCCTGTGATAAGGCGAGAGCCCGTACCGCATGACGGCTTCGCGGTGCTCGCGGGTCGGATAGCCCTTGTTCTTTTTCCAGTTGTAGACCGGATATTCCTCCGCGATCCGGTTCATGTAGTCGTCCCGGTAAGTTTTTGCCAGAACCGAGGCGGCGGCGATCGAAACGAATGTCGCGTCGCCTTTGACGATGCACTCGTACGGAATGTCGAGCGACGTGCGGAACCGATTTCCGTCGATGAGCAGCATCTGCGGTACGACCTTCAGCCGGGCGACGGCCCGCGACATGGCGGCGAACGAGGCATTGAGGATATTGATCCGGTCGATCTCCTCGGGCGATACCATTTCGACGGCCCAGGCCACGGCTTCCCGCTCGATCGTCTCCCGAAGCAGATAGCGGTTTTTTTCGCTCATCTTTTTCGAGTCGTTCAGCAGCGGGTGGTTCCATCCCTCGGGCAGGATGACGGCCGCCGCCGCGACGGGACCGGCCAGCGGTCCGCGACCGGCTTCGTCGCACCCGGCTTCGATCCGGCCGGCCTGAAGACAAGTTCTTAACATGTGTCTTGGCATGGGTTTTATCCGCGACCGGCAGCCGCTTCCGCATATGTGCTGAAGAGAGACGGCTGCCGGTGGTCGGTAAGTCGTGCGCTCGGCGTTTATTGATCGGTCAGTCCGATCGACTGGAAGTATTGATCGAGTCGCTCGATCTGTTCCTGCTGCCCGAAGTCGGCGGCAGTCTGATGAAGCTCGAGCAGATTCTGCAAATTGTCGTACAGTTGAGGCTCGACGAGTTCTTTGGTTTTTCCGGTGAAACGCAGGTAGTGGTCGATGTACTGCTCCAGATTCTGGGCGTAGTCTTCCAGTATCGCGTTGCCCTTATCGAAGGCTCCGGCCTTGTAGTACGACTCGATCAGCGGAATCGTCGTCAGATAGTCGTGCCGGATCTGGCTGAACGGAATTCTTCGCACGACGGAGTCGAGCACCTCGACGGCCCGCGTCGTGTCGCCTTCGGCGAGCAGCTGGTCGGCCAGTTGGGCGTACAGGCCTCTGGTGAACGTCGCCCGGAAGTTCGTCTGAATCGTATGGTCGGCGTAAACTCTCGGATCGTCGATATTGCCGTACCGGAACTGGTTCATCAGCTTGTCGTACAGATACTCGCTGTCGATGCGGCCGACCTTCAGGTAGTCGCTGGTCTTTTTAGCCGGCGCGCTGGGCGTCCGGATCGGCACGAAACGGTATGCGAAGCCGTCGAGTTGCAGATAATCCTTCAGACCGAGCGACGCGGGGGAGGAGAATTGCGTGAAGTAGATCGGCCGCTTCCAGTCGAAATTGGCCAGCAGGTCGATCAACATCAGCTCGTCCCGCGTCAGATAGTGCTTGTTCGGGTTGATGTTCAGATAAACCGTGTCGACCATCAGGTGAGCGTCCTCGGGCTTGACGATACCGCTTTCGATCGCGTTCTGCTTATTGACCGGGATCGCGATCTGGCGAGAGGGCAGAAAGTCCATCTTCTCGCCGCTTGTCATCGGAAGCATGGTTCTCGGGTCTTCCGACGCGATCCACTCGATGAGCTGTTTGGCCGGAATGGGCCTGTTGAACAGCTCCTGAATGAGTACCGTTTCGTTCCGATAAGTGTACTTGGACCTCGGCAGCGAGAACGGAAGCGGGTCCGAGTCGTTGCTCTTGATGCGCATCTGATCGATGTACCACTCGGCGCCCAGGTAGCTCATATTCATCACCCGCACGTCCTTGCGGACTCCTTCCACCTCTTGGGCGTACCACAGCGGGAACGTGTCGTTGTCGCCGTAATTCATGATGATGGCGTTCGGCAGCGTGGAGTTCAGGTAGTTTTCTCCGAAATCGCGCGCCACATAGCGGTGCGACCGGTCGTGGTCGTCCCAGTTCTGGGCGGCCAGTATCGTCGGTACGACGGCTCCGATGAGCGTGGCGGCGACGGCCGTCGCCGCTCCGTCCTTCTTGAACCAGCGCTTGAACGCCTCGTAGAGGGCAGGCACTCCGAATCCGATCCACATCGCGAAGGCGTAGAACGAGCCGGCGAACACGTAGTCCCTCTCGCGCGGCTCGGCCGGCGGCGAGTTCAGGTAGACGGCGATCGCGATGCCGGTCATGATGAAGAAGGCCATCACGACCGAGAAGTTACGGCCGTCCCGGTTGAGCTGGTAGATCAGTCCGATGATTCCCAGAATGAACGGCAGGAAGTAGTACGTGTTGCGTCCTTTGTTCGAAGCCTGTTCCTGCGGCAGATTATCCTGCGGCCCGAGGAAAATCCGGTCTACGGCGTCGATTCCCGACAGCCAGTTGCCGTCCGTGATCTCGCCGGTGGACTGTATGTCGCTCTGGCGTCCGACGAAGTTCCACAAAAAGTAGCGCCAGTACATGAAGTTCAGTTGGTAGGCGAAGAAGAATTTCAGGTTCTCGGCGAACGTCGGGACGGTCACCGTCTCGTCGTCGTACGGGATCTGGCGCCCTTCGATATCGACCCAGTTCTTGTAGGCTTTGATATCCGATTCCTTGTCCGAGTACATGCGGGGAAAGAAGAATTCGAATCGGGGATCGTATTCCCGCGCAGTAACCGTCTTGGCCGCCTTGTACTTTCCTTCGTCTTCGTAATATACCGTGCTCTCCTTGATTCCCGCCACAGGCGACGAGTAGTAAGGACCCTTGAACAGCGGCCGGGCGCCGTACTGGTCGCGGTTCAGCAGCGACAGCAGTCCGTACGGGTTACTCGGGGCGTTGCTGTTCATCGGAGGGTTCGCCGCCGAGCGGATGATGACCGACGCGTACGAACCGTATCCGACGATAATGACTGCCGTGCATAAAAGAATCGTGTTGGCAAGCACTTTGCCCCGCTTGTGCGTCCAGTAGACGCCCCATCCGAGAGCCGCCAGCAGCGCGAGAGCGAAGAACGTGATGCCCGAGTTGACCGGCAGGCCGAGTCCGTTGACGAACATGCGGTCGAAGAAAGCGCCCAGATTGACCGTGCCCGCGATGATGAATTTCATCACGAAGATCAGCACGGCGGCCGAAACGAGCAGGGACTTGACGACGCCCCACTTCGTCACGCGGGGATACTTGCGGAAGTAATATATCAGCGCGATCGGCGGAATGATCAGCAGGTTCAGCAGGTGAACGCCGATGGCGAGTCCCGTCAGATAGGCGATCAGTACGATCCAGCGGTTCGCGTGCGGCTCGTCGGCCACGTTCTCCCATTTGAGGATCGCCCAGAAAACGAGTGCCGTGAACATCGACGACAGCGCGTATACCTCTCCCTCGACGGCCGAGAACCAGAACGTATCGGTGAACGTGTAGGCTCCCGCTCCGATGAGTCCGGCTCCGAGTACCGCGATCGTCTGCGGCAGAGTCAGCTCGTCGCCGCTTTTGCGCATCGCGCGCCGGGCCAGATGCGTGATCGTCCAGAACAGGAACATGACCGTCGCCCCGCTAGCCAGCGCCGACATCGAGTTGACGAGCACGGCCGCCTGTCCGGGGCCTCCGAACATCGTGAAGAAGCGCGAGATCATCATGAAGAGCGGCGCTCCGGGAGGGTGTCCTACCTCGAGCTTGTACGACGTCGCGATAAACTCGCTGCAATCCCAGAAGCTGGCCGTGGGCTCCATCGTCAGAAGGTAAACCGTCGACGCGAGGACGAAGCTGAGCCAGCCGACGATCAGGTTGAGTTTCTTGAAACTGTACTGCATGCTGTTGTTTTGCGTTATGTGAAATTCCGAAGAGCGTTCCGGCCGTATCGGCCGGAACGCCGGCGCATAATCCCTGCAAAATTAGAAAAATAACGGCATAATCCGCATTTTAGTCTGAACATACCGGGAAAGTTTGTAATTTTACGCCTCGTATCAAAGTTCGCCGAACCATGAAGTCCACGCTTTCCTTATACAATACGCTTTCGCGCCGCAAAGAGCGCTTCGAACCGCTCGAGCCGCCTTTCGTCGGTCTGTACGTCTGCGGTCCCACCGTTTACGGCGATCCGCATTTGGGACATGCGCGTCCGGCCGTTACGTTCGACCTGTTGTTTCGCTATCTGAAAGCGACGGGCTATAAGGTGCGCTACGTGCGCAACATCACCGACGTCGGCCACCTCGAGCACGATGCCGACGAGGGCGAGGACAAGATCGCCAAGAAAGCCCGTCTCGAGCAGCTCGAGCCGATGGAGGTCGCGCAGTATTATACCGACCGTTACCACGACGCGATGCGCGCCCTGAACGTGCTTCCGCCGAGTATCGAACCCCGCGCTTCGGGCCATATCATCGAGCAGATCGAGATGACGAAGGCCATTCTCGAGAAGGGCTTCGCCTATGTGAGCAACGGTTCGGTCTATTTCGACGTCGAGGCTTACGACCGCAAGTACCGCTATGGCAAGTTGTCGGGCCGCGTGCTCGACGAGATGCAGGCCAACACGCGAACGCTCGACGGTCAGGGCGACAAGCGGGGACCGTTCGATTTCGCGCTGTGGAAAAAAGCCTCGAAAGAGCATATCATGCGCTGGCCGTCTCCGTGGAGCGACGGATTCCCCGGTTGGCATATGGAGTGCTCCGCGATGAGTACGCGCTACTTGGGCGAGACGTTCGACATACACGGGGGAGGCATGGACCTGATGTTCCCGCATCACGAATGCGAGATCGCGCAGAGCACGGCCGCTTGCGGCCACGACTCGGCCCGTTACTGGATGCACAATAACATGATTACGATCAACGGTCAGAAAATGGGCAAGTCGCTCGGCAACTTCATTACGCTCGAGGAACTCACGACCGGCCGGCATAAGCTGCTCGAGCAGGCCTATTCGCCGATGACGATCCGATTTTTCATCCTGCAGGCCCATTATCGCGGCACGCTCGACTTTTCGAACGAGGCGCTTCAGGCTGCCGAGAAAGGCTACGAGCGGCTGATGAAAGCCGTCGCTACGCTTCCGAAGCTAAAACCTTCCGCCGTCTCCACCGTCGACGTGTCGGACGTCGAACGGCGCTGCGTGGCTGCGATGGACGACGACCTGAATACGCCGGTGGTGATTTCCGTGCTGTTCGACTGCGTGCGAACGATCAACCAGATTTACGACGGTCACCGGACGATCTCGGAGGCCGATCTGAAAGAGCTCGCGCGCGTCGTGCGGCTGTTCGTGTTCGACATTCTGGGGCTGAGGGACGATTTGGCGGGCGACAACTCGCAGATGCTCGCCTCGGTCGTCGATATGGTGCTCGATATCCGCCAGCAGGCCAAAGCGGCCAAGGATTGGGCAACGTCCGACCGAATCCGCGACGGGCTCGCCTCGGTCGGCATCCGGGTCAAGGATCGCAAGGACGGGTACGACTGGGAAACCGAATAGTTTTGGGACCGACCGATAAAGCCCTTGTCGTCGGAAACGAGCAAGGGCTTTTTATTTGGGGGGATTGTCGGTTTGGCGTCGGGCGGATTTCGGGTTTGGACGGTCGGGGGGTAGGAATGTCGCTTTACTCGCGGCTGTCGTAGCTGCGCAGCCGGCTGCCCGGCATTTCCACGATCAATAGTTCCTTGTCGAAGTTGCCGGGCGACGTGGCGATTCGGCCGTATTTGCCTGCAAAGGGCCTCCAGCGTACTTGCCGATCGAATAATTCAGATTGATGTTTTTGTAAAATACTTTATATCCTTTCTCTTCCAATGAGTTGCGGTATGCTTTCTCATCTTGGTAGGACAGGTGTGTCACGGATTCTACGCAGTACCGGTATTCGTTCGGACGGCAACGCTCGAATTCGTACGAGATCTTGCCCGTTCCGATCAGACGGTATCCTTCATGCGACATGGCGTTGAGCCATTTTTGCTGTTTGGCGGTGCGGTTGCCGAAAAAGCGATAGCATTTCTTGATCATCCGTTTGCCTCCCTGCGGAATTGCTTTTTCGGCAAAACCTACCGGTTGTCCGATACGGGGCGGTTTGCCGTGGCCGGCGCCGGTCGTCGGTCATCTTCCCATCGTTTCATCCGCTCGAGCTGGCGGTAGTTGGTCAGGTCGACTTGGATCGGCACGATCGACACGTAGCCGTGATCGAGCGCCCACTCGTCGGTATCCTGTGCTCCGGGCTCCGTGTTGTGAAAATAGCCCGTGAGCCAGTAATAGTCCTGTCCCCTCGGGTCCTGCCTGCGTTCGAACTCCTCGCGCCAGAAGCCCCGGTTCTGCCGGCACGCCTTGATTCCCTTGATTTGGTCTGCCGGCAGGTTCGGAACGTTGACGTTCAGGCAGAGCGGCCGTCCCAGCGCGTCCGAGTTCATCGCCCGCTCTATGATCGGGCGCACGTACGAGAGGGCCGCGCTGAAGTCGGCGTCCTCGTCATGGTCGAGCAGCGAGAAGCCGATCGACGGAATGTCGTAGAAGCCGCCTTCGATCGCTGCGCCCATCGTGCCCGAGTAGAGTACGTTGATCGCCGAGTTCGAGCCGTGGTTGATGCCCGAGACGACCAGCGACGGCATCTCCTTGCCGAGCATCATGCAGTCGAAAGCGATTTTCACGCAGTCGACCGGCGTGCCGTTGCAGGCATACACGCTCAGGCCCGGCTCGTCGGTTACCTTTTTCAGATACAGCGGCCGCGTCAGCGTAATGGCGTGCCCCATGCCGCTTTGCGCCTGCTCGGGGGCGACGACCAGCAGGCGGGCCTCCTGGCGCAGCGTCTCGATCAGCATGCGCAGTCCCTTCGCGTTCACTCCGTCGTCGTTGGTCAGAAATATCAGCGGCTTGTTCGCCGTCTTCTCGCTTGTCTCTTTCATAGGCAGCAAAGATAGTAAAAAAATCGGCGGCCGACCGCGCCGGTCGGTCAAACGACGGCCGCCTGCAATAGTCCGGTCCGGTTGCTTCTTCCTTCGGTTTTAGGGCGGCTTCGCTTGCCTGCGGATTGTCGGCCGGCTGCTTCCTCCGCTCTCCGAAAACGGCGGAAGCGGCTCGGCTTGCGATGCGGATCGGGGCCAGTGTCTTTTTTCCGTTCGTGTCGTACACGATCTATGTGTCGGCCGTTTCGGCCGCGTCCGGAACGCATGGGCGGGAAGCGGAACGGAAATCGAACGACGTGACGGCAAATATTCCTATATTTGCATAAAACGGGTGTTATGGAAAATAAATTGCTGGAGCTTATCAAAACGCGGCGCAGTTGCCGCCGCTATCGTCCGGTGCAAATCGAAGACCGCGAGCTCGCCGCCGTACTCGAGGCCGGTACGTTCGCGCCGACGAGCATGGGGCGGCAGGACCCGTGGATCGTGGCCGTGCAACGGCCCGATCTGCTCGACCGTCTGGCGCGCATGAATGCCGAAATCATGGGATCGAAGGGCAATCCGTATTACGATGCGCCTACCGTCGTGCTCGTTTTTGCTCCGGCCGACAGCCGGAATGCGGTTCAGGATGCCTCGTGCGTGCTGGAAAACATGATGTTGGCGGCTCACGCCTTGGGATTGGGCTCATGCTGGATCAACCGCGAGATCGAGATGTTCCGTACATCCGAAGGTCATGACCTGATGGTCCGTGAGCTGGGTTTGCCCGAGGGACTGACGGGTGTCGGCGCCATATCGCTGGGTTACCCCGACGGCGCGGCTTCGCCCTGCAAGCCGCGCAAGGAGGGATATGTCCGAATAGTCAGATAGGCGGTCTTTGCGCTTTGTCCGAGGGCGCAGGATGGGCCGTACGCCTGGCGGACGGAGGGGTGTTCTCCGTCCGCGATGGCTGAACGGCCGCTTGATTTTTTCGGGGCCGGGTTCCGGCGTAGCGGTCGTTTCCTGCTTGTTTTGGTCAAGTCTGTCGTGACGGGCCGTCTCGCTTGACGTGCAGATTGCGGGCGCGCAACCTGTACGGAATATGCCGGCTGTCCCGGTCCGGGGACGTCCGTTTTTTCGGTAAAGAATTGTTTTTTCGGCGAAAAGCGCTATCTTTGCACTCCGAAAGTGCAGGAATCTCTTATGAGGACGTAGGGGCCCGTAATATTCCCACTGTAAATTAAACGTTTATCGAAATGGATAATTTGATCAAGATCGCCCAAGATTCCATGTGGGTGAAGCCGGACGTCCCCTCGTTCAAGAGCGGCGACACGATTACCGTGACGTACAGGATCGTCGAGGGCAGCAAGGAGCGTCTGCAGAGTTTCCGCGGCACCGTAATTCAGATCAAGGGCAGCGGTATTACCAAAATGTTCACGATCCGTAAGATTTCCGACGGCATCGGCGTGGAACGTATCTTCCCGCTCTATTCGCCCCACATCGACCATATCGAGGTCAACAAGGTAGGCGTCGTGCGTCGGGCCCGCATCTACTATCTGCGAGGTCTGACCGGCAAGAAAGCCCGTATCAAGGAAAAGAAGAGAGTGTTTTCGAAATAGTCTCAGGGACTATACCGTTTTCGGGGCAGGCGGTCGTACGACCGCCTGCCTTCGTTTTGCGCCGATTTGGCAATCCGCGCGTTTTTTGTTTTTTTTGTATGTCGGAAGCGCCGGCGATCGGACCGCACCGTGCGCGTCGTAGAGGCCGGGCCATGAAATTCGGAACGGCGGTCGGGCCGGCGTCATGAGAAAGGGCTTATGGTTATCGAAATTCTGCTGATCATTTCCGTCGTACTGCAAATCGTGGCCGCCATCGTCGCGATCGGCCTGATACGCCGGACCAAGTACAATCTTTCGTGGATGCTGTTCACGGTGGCTCTTACGTGCATGGCGTTTATGCGCTTGGCCGAATACGTCCAGATCACGAGCCTGAAGACGATCCTGCGCCTGCCGCCTGAGTTTTTCGTGTGGATGGGCGTCGTCACGTCGCTCTGCGTTGCGCTCGGCATGCTGCTCGTCAAGCGGATTTTCAACTACATCGCCAGTACCGAGAACCAGCGCCGGATCAGCGAGCGCCGCATACTGAATACCGTGTTGCGCACCGAGGAAAAAGAGAGGCTGCGTTTCTCGAAGGATTTGCACGACGGGCTGGGGCCTTTGCTCTCGTCGGCCAAGATGTCCGTTTCGGCGCTGGCGGCCGATAAGACCGACGAGCGCAGCCGCGAGATTCTGCGAAACGCCAGCTACGTAATCGACGAGGCCATCCGCAGTCTGCGCGAGATTTCGGTCAATCTGAGCCCGCATATTCTGAAAGACTTCGGACTGGCTCGCGCCGTGTCCAATTTTATCGGCAGGCTGCCGCACAGCGGCATGCGGATTCATTTTTCGACCAATCTGCATGCCGAGCGTTTCGATGCCGACATCGAGGTGATTCTCTATCGGGTCATCTGCGAGTTGATAAACAACAGTATCAAGCACTCGGGCGCAGCCGAGGCCTCGGTGTCGTTGATCCGCATCGACAGCCTGATCCGGCTCGACTACCGGGATAACGGATGCGGTTTCGAAACCGGCGGGGTCGAGCAGCAGGAGGGTATGGGCATTGCCAATATTCGCTCCCGCATCAGTTCGCTCAAAGGCGACTTCACCCTGTCGAGTTCGCCCGGTCGGGGCATGAAAGCGCTGGTCGAAGTTCACATATGATAATCCGGAAATTATGAGCGTACCCTGTAAAATCGTATTGGCCGACGATCACACGCTGTTCCGCAACGGGCTTCGTACCCTGCTCGGCGGCATCGAGGGATTCGAGGTCGTCGCCGAGGCTTCCAACGGCCTCGAGTTGCTGGAACTGTTGGAAAGAAGCCTGCCCGACGTCGTGCTCCTCGATATCGAGATGCCCAAGATGAACGGCATCGCGGCTGCCGAAGAGGCGCTCAGACGGTGGCCCGGCCTGAAGATCATCACGTTGTCCATGTACGGCGACGAGGACTACTATTTCCGCATGGTGTCGCTCGGCGTCAAGGGATTCATCCTGAAAAACTCCGATATCAAGGATGTCGTGGCCGCCATCGAGGCCGTCGTCGAGGGAGGGAGCTTCTTCTCGCAAGAGCTTCTTTTCAATCTGGTCAGCAACCTGAAGTCGGCGCCTTCGGCCGTTCCGGACGACAGTGCCGAGCAGCTGTCGCAGCGCGAGTCCGAGATTCTGCTGCATATCTGCCGGGGCGAGTCGAACAACGAGATCGCCGACGCGCTGTTCATTTCCAAGCGGACGGTCGACAAGCATCGCTCGAACATTTTGGCCAAGACGGGTTGTAAGAATACGGCCAATCTGGTCGTTTACGCGATCAAAAACAATTTGGTCGAGATCTGATCCGCCGGCTTTGCATTCCGTTTCCGGGGAAGCGTTCTCCGTTCGGCTCGTTTCAGCCCGCTCCTGCTTCGCATGGAGAAGGCGTGGAATTTTGATTTTTCTTGCTCTCCGCGTATGACTCTCGAGGAACCGGATGTCGTGGTCGTCATCGAGGTCGTCGGAAAGGAGCCGGAGCATCGTATGGGACTACAGTGGTTTTATAAGCATGATAATCAGATCGGCCGGGGCGCTACGCGCTCCGGCCGATCTGTCGAATCGGGCGACGACGGGTCAGAACCTGACGCCTACCGACATCGTGATCGTGTTACGGCTCTGCTTCGTTTCCACGTTGCCCGGATTGACCACGTAGTCCGGATCGCCGTAATAGAACATCGTGTACGGCGCGTATTTATATTCGGTATAGATATAGGCCAGATCGACATACATGTTTTGGAACCGGAAGCCCAGACCGGCCGAGTAGTTTTCGTACGAGTTGATGCTCGACATGTTGTTGAACGCGTCTCTGGTCGCGATACACTCCCCGTAGTTGGCGTATCCAGCCCGGATGTAGAAATTCTGGGCAGGCGTGGCCTCGATGCCGACACGGAAATTGTTCGCCGGCTGGTAGAAGCTCGAGACCTCGTTGTTGATCGTCTGCTGGAAATCCCAGTTCTCGGTTCCCATGTTGCGCAGCTTCATCCGGTTGTACCAGACCCGCTCGTAGTCCGCCGTGATCAGTCCTACGCCCGGCAGCGTGTAGGAGATGCCCGTCAGGAGTCGGGTCGGGGTGTTGATATCGTACTCGTTCAGCGAGCGAGGACTGTCCAGCAGTTCGCCGCGCGCCGTGTTCTTGTAGTCGGCCGACATCCACTCGATGTATTCTTCGTTGATGCTGACCAGCGTCGGCGTATGCACGGCTACGCCGATGCGCAGGTTTTCGACGGGCCGGACGACGGCGCCGAACTTGAAGTTGACGCCCGTGCCGTCGAGGTGCAGCGAGCGGATATAGTTCATTCCGTTGAGCGGAAGCGAGTTGTTGTCGTATGTTTCCGCATAGTAGTTGTCGTTGCGGTAGAGAATGTCCTGAATGCCGATGGTGAATCCCAGATAGAGGATGTTCTGGATGTTGAAGCCTCCCGATATGCTGTACTCGTCGATGCTTCCCTTGTTGACGTTGCGCATCGACGGATTGATCCGCGAGCCGGTGGCCAGGTTGTTCGCCACGGTGTATTGGGTATTGTCCTGCGCGTCGCTCATCGGGTCGAGTATCCCCGTCTGGTATGCCAGAATGCCGCCCCACAGGCCGACGTCCGCGCGTCGGAAAGGCTGGTAGGGATCGTTGTCGGGGTGGCCCAGCGACGAGAGGGGGACGCCGTTCATGTATTCGGCCAGCACGTCCGTGATCGATTTGTCGATCCCCTGTCCGTAGGCGGCCGAAGTCGTGTTGAAGTCGGCCAGTTTCGAGTAGCCTACGCCGAGCGTGAAGCTCGTCAGCGTTCCGCTGCCCTGGTACAGGTTGAACGCCATGCCCAGATTGCCCAGGGTGAAGCGCGTTCTCGAGTAATCGCTTTTCGTGCCCAGATAGGTGCTTTGCATGTTGTTCCATGTCAGCGACGGGCTGATCCCGAAATCGGAGCTCATGTACATGCCCAACCCGGCCGGATTGATGCTCATCGACGACAGGTCGGCGCCGAGCGACGTGAACGCGCCTCCCAGCGCGGCGCTGCGTGCCGTCGAGAACGAATAGTTGTATTGCGACAGCGCGAGCAGGTCTCCTGCCGCCTGAGCCGAGGCGCTCGTGCCCAGCAGGCAGGCTGCGGCGCCGAACATAACGGATTTTGAAAGTTTCATGAATTCGGTCGTTTATATTTTCTGCTTCAGTTTAGCTGGAAATCGGTGAAGAACGGGGCCGGACGCACGTCCGCTTTGTCCGGACACCTATCTCCTGTAACCTCCTCCGCCGCCCGAGGAGCCTCCCGTCGAGCGGCCTCCGCCTCCGCTATAGCCTCCTCCGCCGAAGCTTCCGCCCCCGCGGTTATAGCTGCTTCCCGACGAGATGCCGCTGCTCCCGCCTATCGTGCTGCCGCGGCGGTAGCTTCCCGATGAGCCGCCGCCCGGCATATAGCCGCCTTGACTGTTGCCGATCGACGAGCTGCCGCTTCCCCGACGGTACGAGGTGCCGCTGCTCCCCGAGGAATTGCCTGACGAGATGCCGCCGGTAACTCTCGTACCGGAGGATCCCCGGCGATAGCCTGTGCCGCTCGACGAGCCGATGCCGGTCGACGAACCTCTCGACGGGCCGTAGGTCGCGGTGCCGCCCCGGCGGTATCCCGTCCGTCCCGTGCTTCCCGTGACGGACGAGACGGTGCCGCCCGATCCGGTCCGGGGTCTTCCGTAAACCGTATTTCTGTGGTTATATCCGTAGTGAGGACCTCCTCCTCCCCAATGGTGGTGCGGATAATAGCCGCCCCATCCCCAGCCGTAGTAATAGGGGTAACCCCAACCCCATCCCCAGCTGGCATAATAGGGGTATCCCCATCCGTAATAGGGACCCCAACCCCAGCGGGCGTACCATGAGTAGGGGGCCCAGTTCCACCCCCAGCTCCATGACGGGTAGCCCCAGCCCCACAGGCCGAGGTTCACCGTTACGCTGCTGCCCCATGTGCCGTAGAGCGACGAAACGTACTTGGGCTCGACCCATACCTGATCGCCGATGACCGTTACGTTGAAATAGGCCGGTTCGTATGCCGAGACATAGACTGTCTTGGGGGCCGGTTCCTCGTCTTCCGACGGAGTGAAGCCGCGCAGTCGTTTCTCGTACGAGTCCGCATAGCCGTCCGACAGAATCCCGTCGTATTGCGCGTCTTCCGATTCCCTGTACTCGGCCAGTTGGCGTGCCGCTTCTTCCCGCTGGGCTTCGGCAGCCGCTCTGGCGGCCTTTTCCGCCGCGATCTCCTGAGCCCGTCTTTCGATTTCCGCCTCCATCAGCGCCTTGCGGTCGTGCGTGGCATACAGGTCGTCGCTGGCGACCGGGGAGGACGAGCTGTACATGCTCGAGCTGCAGCCTGCCGTCGCGACGGCTGCCGCCATGATGCCCAGCATGTTGAGTATTCTTCTCCTTTTCATGATCGTATGCATTGATCGTTCGTTGTTCGGTTGCGCCGTTTTTGCCCGTGCGGCGGAACTCATTCCTTATTTCTGAATATAACGAAAATCATACCCGAAAAGTTATGCTTCCGTCCGGTTTTTTATCGGCCCGGGGCTTTTCGTGTAAGATTCCTCCGCCCCTTGCGGCGTTGCACGGACCGTTTGTTTCTTACTCTTCCGGTCGAAAGAATCCGTATTCAAAGGTAGCTAATTTTTACGAAAAAGGTAAATTTAGCTTACCTTTGCAAGGTTGGAGCGGGCCGATCGCCGAATCCGGCCTTCGACAGCCGGCTTCCGGGCCGGCCCGACGGGATTTGCGGAAACAAACCAAGATTGACAGAATATGGCAAAGGAGCTCAAGGAACTGACTTCGCGGGAGGAAAACTACTCCCAATGGTATAACGATCTGGTCGTGAAGGCCGGCTTGGCCGAGAATTCGGCCGTGCGCGGCTGCATGGTCATCAAGCCGTACGGCTATGCGATCTGGGAGAAAATGCAGCGGGCGCTCGACCAGATGTTCAAGGATACCGGTCACGAGAACGCCTATTTCCCGCTGTTCATACCCAAGTCGTTCTTCAGCAAGGAGGCCCACCACGTAGAGGGCTTCGCCAAGGAGTGCGCGGTGGTGACGCACTATCGCCTGAAGAACGATCCCGAGGGAAAAGGCGTGATCGTCGACCCGGACGCGAAGCTCGAGGAGGAGCTGATCGTTCGTCCCACTTCCGAGACGATCATTTGGAATACATATAGGAACTGGATTCAGTCATACCGCGATCTGCCGATTCTGTGCAACCAGTGGGCCAACGTGGTGCGCTGGGAGATGCGCACGCGGCTTTTCCTGCGCACGGCCGAATTTCTGTGGCAGGAGGGGCACACGGCCCACGAAACCAAGGAGGAGGCGTTGGCCGAGGCGAAAAAAATGATCGGCGTGTATGCGGAGTTCGCCGAAAAGTGGATGAGCCTGCCGGTGATCGTCGGTCACAAGAGCGACAGCGAGCGTTTCGCGGGAGCCGAGGACACGCTGACGATCGAGGCGCTGATGCAGGACGGCAAGGCGCTTCAGAGCGGAACCTCCCATTTCCTTGCGCAGAACTTCGCCAAGGCGTTCGACGTGCAGTTCACCAGCCGGGAAGGCAAGCTCGAATACGTTTGGGCGACTTCGTGGGGCGTTTCCACCCGTCTGATGGGCGCGCTCATTATGGCGCACTCCGATAACAACGGCTTGGTGCTTCCGCCCAAGCTGGCTCCGATCCAGGTCGTGATGATTCCTATCTATAAAGGAACCGAGGAGCTGGAGCGGATCGCCGGGCAACTTGAAGGCCTGGCTGCCGAGTTGAAAAAGCGGGGAATCAGCGTCAAGATCGATACGCGCGATAACGTGCGCACGGGCTTCAAGTTCGCCGAATACGAGCTCAAGGGCGTTCCGGTTCGTTTGGCGATGGGACCGCGCGATCTGGCGGGCGGCACGATCGAGCTGTTCCGTCGCGATACGCTGAGCAAGGAGACCGTTTCGCAAGAGGGCCTGGCCGACCGGGTGGAAGGATTGCTCGACGAGATTCAGGCCAATATCTATGCGAAGGCCCTGCGTTTCCGCGACAGCATGATTACCCGGGTCGACACGTACGACGAGTTCAAGCGTGTGCTCGACGAGAAGGGCGGTTTCATTCTGGCGCATTGGGACGGGACGCCCGAGACCGAGGAGCTGATCAAAGCCGAAACCAAGGCTACGATCCGTTGCATTCCTGTCGATGCTCCGGCCGAAGAAGGCGTCTGCATCGTCAGCGGCAAGCCGTCCCACCGCCGGGTGCTGTTCGCCCGGTCCTATTGATTGAGCGGCTGATTGCCTCTCTTGATGTTTCCACGGTACGGATCGGTTCTCCGATCCGTACCGTGTCTTTTTATAACTTCTGTGTCGGGCGCCTCTTCGTCTGCGACTTCTTCGTGATATTCCGGTTTGCCGATTCGGAAAAGGACACGTCTCCGCCGGTCGGTATGAGCGCGTCGTATTCGGGTGCGGGCCGATCCTTTGAGCTTTGTCCGATCCGCGGTTTTCGGGCCGTTTTTGTTTCCGTTTCCGGATAACGTAAAGCGATCTTTCGTATAGAGCGGGTCGATTCCGGACATTTTCTCCTCTCTTTTCGTGGATTCGGCCCGTCGGTCCACTCCGTTTTCGGAGTCTCGATAAGAAGCGTTCGCCGAATTTTTTGTAAACGGGGTCTTTGTTTGTTTTCGGGGGCAAGTTTTGCGCAGGATATGAGATTTGGCAGTTTCTATCTGTTAATCAGTGATTTGTTCGGGATCGTGCGCAGGAACTTGTAGTATGAGAACGGGAAAAATGCACGAAAATCGCAAAAAAAGTTCCCGAAAATTTGGAGAGTCCGAAAAAGTCCCTACATTTGCACCCGCTAAACGAAAGCAACACGGTTTAGCGGGCAAGTTCTTAAAATGAGGTTCGCGAATTTTTCTCTGAAAAATTTGGAAGTTAAGATAACTTCTCTTATCTTTGCAGTCCGATTCGCTCAGAATTCCGAGCGATTTTTTTAGCGACTTTTGCGAACGTTTTAGAACGTGAAATAGGTTCTTTGAATTACTGGTATTGTTTGAGAAAAACAAGTAAAGTGCAGTATTTATCAATTCCTTTAAAGGAAACTTAAGTAGTCAGGACTCTAAAATCTTTATAATTTTTTTTACAATGGAGAGTTTGATCCTGGCTCAGGATAAACGCTAGCGGCAGG